>ENA-UOOK01005944-UOOK01005944.1-fermentation-metagenome-genome-assembly--contig:-NODE-5944-length-11977-cov-4.010904_pt1 | contig 11977 bp, 12 predicted proteins | sample MGYA00245777_ERZ724023 | MGnify/ENA primary metagenome ERZ724023 (study PRJEB28704, sample SAMN03018312) | fermentation metagenome | biome: anthropogenic terrestrial biome; feature: soil; material... | reverse complement strand
ATGCAAATTTCAACATGTTGACGCTAAATGAGTTTTTGCAGCAGAATCATCTATTCTTTATGTTTACATTGCACTTAAATATTTGATATAATCATTTGTGAGCTGTTATCACGAAAGACTTTAGTCTGGAGAGTTATGCACATCTGCTTGTTTTAGAGATGAGAAGTGAGAAAACGCTAAAATAAATTGCACGCGCAACTTAAATGAATCTAAGCCCACAAAAACTTTTTTCAAAAAAGTTTTATTCCTGCAAGGGCCAATTCATTTCGCACGTAGCAGGAATGGAGCTTAATATAATATGAAAAAAACTAAAACAAATAATAATGATACTAATTGTAATGTAGGAGGTCAGGCTCTTATTGAGGGGTTGCTTATGATAGGTCCGGGAAGGTCAGCAACTGCTATAAGGAAACCTGATGGACAAATAATTATTGAAAAAAAGAAGCTTCCTCCTAAAGATATATTTTCGAAAATTCCTGTTGTAAGAGGGGTTTTTAATTTTGTAAGACAAATGGTGTTCGGTGTGAAGGCTCTAATGTATTCTGCAGAATTTATGGATATTGATGCTGAAGATGATAGCTACAAGCCTTCTAAGTTTGATAAGTTTATAGAACGTGTTGCAGGGGATAAGTTTAAGGATGTTTTAATTTATTTTTCAGTCTTTATTGCTGTAATTCTTGGAATCGGTCTGTTTATGCTCCTTCCTAATTTTTTAGCTAGTCTTTTTGGTGGTATTGACAAGTCTACAAGAATGGGAGTAATTGCAAGCAACTTTTTGGAAGGTGTTATAAGGATTATTATATTTTTAGGCTATCTTACAATGGCATCTAAATTAAATGATATAAAAAGAGTTTGGCAGTATCACGGTGCTGAACACAAAACCATCCATTGTTTTGAACATCATGAAGAATTGACAGTGGAAAATGTGCAGAAATACTCTACAAAACACCCAAGGTGTGGCACATCCTTTTTGTTCATAGTTATGATTGTTAGCATAATTGTTTTTTCTTTTGCGGGCTGGCATAATAGGTTGATGAATTTGTTACTTCGATTAATACTAATACCTCTTGTAGCGGGCTTATCATATGAGTTGCTTAAACTAGGAGGCAAAAGCAATGGTAAAATTATGCGTATCTTAAATTATCCTGGGCTTATGCTGCAGCATTTAACAACCAAGGAACCTGAAGATGATCAAGTAGAAGTTGCTATAGCTGCTTTAAATGGAGTTTTGGAAGGTGAAGAAATATAAAGCATAAATCAGTTAATTTTAGAGAGGAAGACAGATACCTTGGATTTGAAAAGCATATTGCATAAAGGGACAGATGTATTAAAAGCAGCTCACAATCAATCAGCCGCTACCGATTCAAGGGTGCTTTTGTCTTTTGTATTAAATTGTGATAAAACATTTTTATTTTCTCATGATGATTATATGTTATCGCAAGATGAGAAAAAAAAGTTTGAAGAATTAATTAGGTTAAGAGCTCAGGGTATGCCTTTACAATACATAACAGGCTGCCAGGAGTTTATGTCTCTGGAATTTTTGGTTAACTCGCACGTTCTCATTCCACGTCAAGAAACTGAAATTCTTGTAGATACCTTAATAAATTATATAAGTAATTTGAATAAACCAGATTATATAAATATCCTTGAAATAGGAACAGGTTCAGGTTGCATAGCTATAAGTTTCGCTTATTATATCAAAAACTGCTTTATAACAGCTGTAGATATATCGAAGAATGCTATAAATATGGCTGAACTTAATGCAGTTTTAAATGGTGTGAACAACAGAATTAATTTTGTACTAAGTGATTTGTTTGAAAACATCGGTAATAATAAATATGATATTATTGTTTCTAACCCTCCATATATTAGCAAAAAAGAAATTGAAAATCTTCATATTGAAGTAAAAGATTATGAACCAATTTTAGCATTAGATGGAGGAATAGATGGGCTTGATTTTTATAGGACTATTATAGGGAAGGCGCCTAATTATCTCAAATACAATGGACTTCTTGCTTTTGAGATAGGATATGATCAGGGGGAAAAGGTCGCTTGCTTAATGGAAAAACATTTTTCTAATATAAAAATAATTAAAGACCTGGATAAAAATGATAGAATTGTGACAGGGAATTTACAAGCAAGATAATAGTTATAAAGAAATTATAGAAACTAAAGAATTGGCGAAAATATTTTTAGTGTGGAGGAATTAGGTTTGAAAGAATTTAACATAGCTTTTTTAGGATTTGGAAATGTAGGTTCAGGAGCATATAAAATTATCAATGAAAATGGGAATAAAATTTTCAAACGAGAAGGTATTAGCATTAAGGTAAAGAAAATTCTTGTTAGAGATGTAACAAAAAAAAGATCAATTGATATAGATGCTAGCTTATTAACTAATAATATTAAAGATATACTTGACGACCCAGAGATATCATTAATTGCAGAATTTATTGGCGGAGAGAATCCTGCAAAGGAATACATTCTGTCAGCTCTTAAAAATAAAAAAACAATTGTTACTGCTAACAAAGAAGTTATGGCAAGACATTGGGAAGAACTCGAAAAAACTGCAAGGCAAAATGAAGTAGGTTTATATTATGAAGCTAGTGTTGCAGGAGGAATACCAATAATAAAAGTTGTGCGAGAATCTCTTCAGGGGAATAATATTAATGAAATCATGGGTATCATTAATGGAACTACTAATTATATCCTGACAAAGATGTCTGAAGAAGGAAGAAGTTTTGAAAGTGTATTGTTAGAAGCTCAAAAGTTAGGATACGCAGAACCTGATCCTACTTCTGATATAGAAGGGTATGATGCAATGTTTAAGCTCTCTATACTTAGCACCCTTGCCTTTCATACACGAGTCCGTGTTAATAATATATATAGAGAAGGTATTACTAATATAACAACTGAAGATATAACATTTGGAAAAGAATTAGGGTTTTCAATTCGTTTATTGGCAATTGCAAAAAAGCTTGGTAATAAGATTGAAGTTAGAGTTCATCCTACTTTTATTCCTACAGATCATCCTTTGGCTTCAGTACGTAATGCATATAATGCGGTATTCATAAAAGGAGATGCTGTTGGAAATTTAATGTTGTATGGAAGAGGGGCAGGAGATCTCCCAACAGGAAGTGCAATTGTTTCAGATATTGTTAACGCTTGCTCGAATCAGTCTAAACACATTTATTCTACCCTCTATAATGGGGATTGGAAGCCAGATGAAATATTGTTTAATGATAATTGGGAAACAGAATATTTTATAAGAATGACTGTTAAAGATCAACCAGGGGTACTTGCTAAAATTGCTGGAATATTTGGCAAATTTGGGGTAAGCATTGCCTCGGTTATACAAAAAGGTCGTAACGGGAACAGCACACCACTTATTTTTGTTACTCATAAGGCAAGAGAATTATCAATTGCTAATGCTATAAACGAAATTAAGAAGGAAGATGTAGTGATAAGGGTAGAAAATGTAATCAGGGTTGAGCAATGAAAAAAGCCATGTTATACGACTGCCGCATGAAGTTTCATTGGTAAGTCAAGAAGACGTTTTGATTGCAGCACTCTTTTGTGTTATTTACTACTTTACACACAATAAAAAATATGATAATATAGTAATATAGATTGTATACAAAAAACATTGTTAAATTCCTAACAATCAGTATTCATAAGTGTTACAGCGACTATGATTTTAAAAAATATTCATTTAAAGTACAGAGATATCGAAGTATTACAAGTATGTAGCATTAACATCAAGCTAATATTCAATAAAAAGAATAATAGCTTATATTACTATTGCCTATATATTTGACTTGTTACCTGGTAATAATTATAATTAAGATAATCATTAAAGGTATAAAAGAAAATATGGGGTCAATAGAAATGATAATTTCAAAGAAGATATTTAGAGGAGGCGTGGCAGCACCTCATAGAAAAAATACTGCCGAAATTGAAACTGTAAGGATGGGGGCGCCTGAAAAGGTAGTAATACCCATGGTCCAACATATTGGAGCACCCTGCAAACCTGTTGTTAAAAAGGGCGATATAGTAAAGGTTGGGCAATTAATAGGACAATCGGATAAATATGTTTCTGCTCCAATCCATTCAAGTGTTTCAGGGACTGTAACAAATATTGTTTCTGTTGTTAGTTCAAGTGGAATGTATGTAGACGCTGTTGAAATCAAAACAGATGGTAATCAGGAAATTCATGAAGATGTTAAGCCTCCTATATATTCCAACGATGCTGAACTTTTGGGATTAATAAAACAATCAGGTCTTGTAGGTCTGGGAGGCGCTGGATTTCCAGCTCATGTTAAGCTTTCACCTCCAGCGGATAAGAAAATTGATATTCTTATAGTAAATGGAGCTGAATGTGAACCCTATATAACTTCTGATTATCGTGAAATATTAGAAAATTCTTGGAATGTTATTTCTGGAATAAATATTTTAATGGATCTGCTTAAAGTAGATAAGGTATTAATAGGTATTGAAGATAATAAACTTGATGCAATTAAAGTATTGACTGAACTTGCAGCAACAAGCCCCAAAATTGATGTAATTAAATTAAAATCACGTTATCCTCAAGGTGCTGAGAAAATGCTTATCTACTCAATAACCGGAAGAAAAGTTCCTGTTGGCAAATTGCCTTTAGATGTAGGTGTGGTTGTAATGAATGTAAACAGTGTTTCTTTTATTGCTGAGTATGTAAAGACAGGAATGCCACTTATAAAGAAGAGAGTCACCGTAGATGGTCCTGCAGTTAGCAATCCATCTAATGTTGATGTTTACATTGGAACTCCCTTAGCTGATGTTTTTGAGTTTTGTGGAGGATTCAAAACAGAAGTGAGTAAAGTCATCATGGGAGGTCCTATGATGGGGGTATCACAAACTTCGTTTAGCAATCCTGTAATGAAATATACCAATGCTCTTTTGGCTTTTGATGAGAAATCTGGAAAGCTTTCAGAAGAAAGTGCTTGTATTAGGTGTGCAAAATGTGTAAATGCTTGCCCTATGAATCTATTGCCTTTATATCTGAATCAAAATGCTCTTCATAGCAATATTGATGGGCTGAGAAAATATAAGGTAATGGATTGTATTGAATGTGGTAGTTGTTCATATGCTTGCCCTGCCAAAAGGCATCTTGTGCAATCAATCAGACTAGGAAAGACAATATTAAAAAAAAGTAATGCATAAGGTAATGTATATAAGTAATGCATATAAACGATGCATAGAAGTGATGCGTTAAATGATGCATGTAATCGATGCATATAAATGATGCATAAATGAATTATAAGAATGCTTAGGGGGGAATTATATTGGAAAATACCTTAAACCTGTCTTCATCTCCTCATATAACTGGCAAGGATACTACCAGAAGGATTATGATTGATGTAGTAATTGCACTTATCCCTGCCGTTATCTCAGGAGTATATTTCTTTGGAGCAAGGGTTTTAGCTGTAGTCTTAACTTCTGTAATAAGTTGTGTACTATGGGAATATATATCACGAAAAGTTATGAAACGAAGTGTTACAATCGCTGATTTCAGTGCTGTTGTTACAGGAATATTGTTAGCATTAAATTTACCACCTTCAATACCACTATGGATTGCAGCAGTTGGTGGATTTGTGGCTATAGTTATAATAAAACAATTATTTGGTGGATTAGGTCAGAATTTCATGAATCCTGCACTTGGAGCCCGTGTTATTTTAATGCTTTCATGGACACAGCAAATGACAAACTGGGCTAACCCAGCAACTCCAGATGTAATATCAGCAGCAACTCCATTGGTAGCTTTAAAAAAAGGACAGGAAATTATTGAAACTATTCGTCCTGATTATCTTGAGTTCTTTTTGGGTCATGCACTAGGGTCAATAGGAGAGACATCAGTACTAGCACTTTTAATTGGCGGATTATACCTTATATATAGAAAAGTCATTTCTCCTGTAATTCCATTAAGTTTTATAGGAAGTGCAGCTTTATTAGTATTTATATTTGGTGGAGACAACCCATTTACAGGAGATTTCGTATATCATATATTAGCAGGTGGAATTATTTTAGGGTCTTTCTTCATGGCAACAGATTATTCCACATCACCAGTTACTACTAAAGGAAAAATTATCATGGGTATAGGGTGTGGTATAATTACTTCGGTAATAAGGCTATATGCCAATTACCCCGAAGGTGTTTCATTTGCAATCTTATTAATGAATGTATTGACACCAATGATTGATAAATTTACAGTACCGACAAGTTTTGGAGGTGAAACTAAAAATGCGTGACATCATTAAGCCTTCTGTTATATTATTTATTATTTGTTTAATTGTTACAGCTGCATTGGCTTTTACTTTCAATATTACAAAAGATACCATAGCCGCAAGAGCCTCTCTGGATGCAGAAAATGCCAGAAAAGAAGTTCTAGTTGATGCTGAAAGTTTTAGGCAGTTGGAAGATGCACAAATTGAAAGTATAGTAAAAAATAATCCCAAAACTCAAATAGTAAAAGAGGTATTTGAAGGTATAAAAGCCGAAAAGATAATAGGATATGTTTTTAGTGTTACTAACAAAGGCTATGGTGGTGAAATTGATGTAATTGTTGGTATTGACACTACTGGAAAAGTCATTGGAGTAAAAGTAGGAGATCATTCTGAAACTCCTGGACTTGGTACTAAAGCCACCGACCAGTCTTTCCTTTCACAACTGGCAGGTATTACACCTAAGGAAGCTCTAAAAGTTGTTAAAGTTAAGGGAAGCGATAAAGACGAAGATATAACTGCGGTAAGTGGTGCGACAACTTCATCAAAAGCAATTGTTGGAGCAACCCAGGCTGCATTGGATTTTTATAGAGAATTGGTAAAAGAAGGGGGTGTTTCACAATGAAAGCTGCGTTAAAAACATTAACTAATGGAATAATAAAAGAAAATCCTACCTTGAGGCTTGTACTTGGAACCTGTCCAACTCTTGCAGTAACCACCTCAGCAATTTTCGGGATTGGAATGGGGATTTCCACGACAGTAGTTTTAATTGGAGCTAATATGGTTATATCTCTTTTAAGAAAAGTAATTCCAGATAAGGTTAGAATACCTGCTTATATAACCATAATTGCGGGCTTTGTTACTATAGTTCAATTATTACTCAAAGCATATGTACCAGTATTGGATAAAGCATTGGGTATATTCATACCATTGATAGTTGTTAATTGTATTATATTTGCACGTGCTGAGATGTTTGCAAATAAAAACACAGTCTTTTTGTCTATTATGGATGGAGTGGGAATGGGGCTTGGATTTACCTTGTCTTTACTCATTATTGGATCTTTGCGTGAGATACTTGGGAACGGTACCTGGTTTGGTATGAATGTTACAGCAGGTTTAATAGATCCTGCTGTTATAATGATTCTTCCTCCGGGAGGTTTTATTGCCTTTGGACTAGTAATTGCTTTATTTAATAAATTTACAAAAACCAAGGTTGAACATACAAATTGTCAGGCGTGTGGTATGTGTGGAAAAGCACAGGAAATTTCCAAGAGCAAGGAGGCAGTAACTCAATGAGAGAAATGATTGTTATTATGTTAAGTGCCATTTTAGTAGAGAATTTTGTATTGACAAAGTTTCTGGGTATATGTTCTTTCCTTGGAGTTTCTCAGAATCTTTCATCAGCAGTTGGAATGAGTGGAGCAGTTGTGTTTGTATTGACAATAGCTTCAGGTGCAACCTGGGCAACTAATGAGTTCATACTAAAGCTATTTGGACTTGAATACCTGCAAACGCTGATCTTCATATTAGTGATTGCTGTGCTTGTGCAACTTGTTGAGATAATTTTAAAGAAGAAGATCCCCGCTTTATATAAGTCATTAGGTATATATTTGCCTTTAATTACTACAAATTGTGCGGTATTAGGTGTATCTATATTAAATATACAAAGGGATTATAGTTTTGTTCAATCATTAGTATATGGATTTGGTGCGGGGGTGGGATATACTCTTGCACTTGTAATATTTTCTGGAGTAAGATGGCGACTTGAAACCTGTGACATCCCGGAAACCTTTAAAGGTTTGCCAATAACACTTATAGCAGCTGGACTGGTATCTCTCGTGTTCTTTGGTTTCCAGGGATTATTTACAAGATAGAATTTGGAGGGAACCTTTTTATGATAATTCAAATACTTATACCAGTTTCAATAATCGGGGGATTGAGTTTGCTATTTGGACTGGGACTTTCATTTGTTTCTAAAAAGTTTGAAGTTGAATCGGATGAAAGAATAGCACTTGTTAGAGAAGCGCTTCCAGGAGCTAATTGTGGAGCATGTGGACATAGCGGATGCGATGCCTTTGCTGAAGCAGTTGTTGAGGGAAACGCTAAAACTTCAGGTTGTCCTGTGGGAGGTACAGCCGTTTCAAATAAACTTGCGCAAATCCTAGGAGTCGAAAACAGCGAGGTAGAGGAGAAAGTTGCACAGGTTTTGTGTAATGGTACTCTGCAAAACTGTAAAAAAAAGTATGATTACCAAGGGGTAGAGGACTGTGCATCTGCTAGTGCTATATATGGAGGGCCATCTGCTTGCCTATATGGATGTATGGGTTTTGGGACCTGTGCTAAGGCATGCCCTTTCGATGCAATAATAGTTGAAGATGGCGTCGCCAAAGTTATGGATGGGAAGTGCACAGGGTGTGGTGTATGTATTAAAACCTGCCCTAAAAATATTATTAAATTTGTACCTAAAAATGACAGACATGTAGTAACTTGCAGCAGCTTGGACAAAGGGAATATTGTAAGGCAGGCCTGTAGTGTAGGCTGTATTGGATGTATGAGATGTGTCAAGGCTTGTACGGCAGGGGCAATTAAAATGAACGATTCTTTAGCTGTAATAGATAACAAAGCCTGTACTAACTGTGGAGAATGTGTAAAGGTTTGCCCAACAGGTGCTATAAGTGCTTTGTACCTGGTACCGCCCGAATTATGTCGAACTGTGTCGAAAAGTTAATAAAAGTATCAGAAAACATGGGGAAAACATGGGGACGGTTCTTCTGTTTCATCAGAGTTTCGGAATGAAGCAAAAGAACCGCCCCCATGTTTCACAAGAGGAGTTATATATGGATAATGAAAAGAATTTCTATAAAACATTGTTAAAGATCGCTTTGCCTGTTGCACTACAAAGCCTTATATCTTTAGGCGTTGTTATGCTGGATAACATAATGGTAGGCTCTTTAGGAGAAACGGCTTTGTCAGCAGTGTCATTGTCAAACCAAGTGACGATCTTTTTTACCTTTATTATTAAGGGTATTTCTGGAGGGGCAGCTATATTAATATCCCAATATTGGGGTAAACATGATATGCCAAGGATTAAAAATGTTTTTGCCATTGTATTTCAGATAAGTGCAGCATTTGGAATTCTTACAGCTCTTTTAGTTTTTTTTAAGCCAGGAGCTACAATGCGCATTTTCACTAATAATTACGACATAATTAATGAAGCCATAGGTTACATAAAAATAATATCATTTACATACATATTTTTTACTATTTCTGAGACCTTCATAGCTATGCTGCGTTGTGTAGAAGTTGTAAAATTAACCTTATGGAATTCTATATTATCTTTATTCGTTAACTTGTTTTTCAATTATGTTTTGATATTTGGTAAATTGGGGTTTCCAGCACTTGGCATTATAGGAGCTGCTGCTGCTACAGTAATTGCCAGGTTTATAGAACTTATGGTAGTTACTATATACATTTTCTATGTACAAAAAATCTTACCTTTACGTCCTTCTGATTTGTTAAAGAGCGATAAAGTTATGCTGAAGGATTTTACAAAGTATGGGTTACCTATAATTGCTGGTGATGTGCAATGGGGTCTTGTAGGTGTTTTTAAAGCTACAATCATTGGCCGTCTTGGTGTTTCAATGGTTGCAGCAAATAGTATAACAGAAGTAGTACTATCGTTGGGCTCAATATTTACCACTGGACTAGCAAATGCTGCTTGTGTTGTAATAGGCAAGACAATTGGACAAAAAGATTATGTAAGAACGCGGAAATACTCTAACAAAATTCAGATATTATTTGTTTTAGTAGGGGTATCAATGGCTTTTTTAGTGTTCCTTTCACGTTATATAGTGGTTTCTTTCTATAATATAGGAGCAGATACCAGAACACTAGCACTGCAATTAATAGCTATTGGAGCGGTTACTCTTATAGGGACTAGTTATCATGCTGCATGTTTTGTTGGAATAAATAGGGGCGGTGGGGATAGTCACTTTGTCTTCAAAGTTGACTTAATTTTTGGATGGTTGGTTGTACTCCCTTTATCTTATTTAGCTGCTTTCGTATGGAAGTTACCTTTACCGATAGTATTTTTATTCATAAGAATTGATCAGTCTCTGAAGTGGTTGATTGCGTTCTTAAGATTAAGAGGAGATAAGTGGATACATAACGTGACTAGGGAATGATTAAGTATTATATGCTTTTGCAACATATATAGCTGAGATAAAAAATTGTATAGGAGGCTACAAAAAATGAGTATGAATTCTAAATGGAAATTAGCTATAATTGGAGGAGGAAGTAAAATTGTCGGAGCTACTCTTTGCCAGTTAGCAAATAAAATGGAAATTAGCAACCGAGAGACTTTTAGTGAAGCTACTGGCGAATTTCCTGGGGAAGTGCAGTTTCAAAATAAGTATCTCCGATACTTTGGATAGCGCCCTTGAGGGAGCTGACATTGTGTTTTACAATGCAACTACAGGACTAGAAGAATATGCAGGTTATAAAGCTCTTGGTATTCCACAGGGAGCACACATTATGTATATTGCCGAAAGGGTGAAAGAAATCTGTCCTAATGCTTGGTTCCTAGTAAATACAAATCCACCCGATGTTCCTCTGGCAGCTGTGCACAAGAAATTTAACCTCAATAAAGTAATTGGTTGCTGCAATGCTACAGTCATAAGTAAGAAAGTTTTATTTGCTTATCTATGTGCTAACAATTATAAATCAAAGCTTAGTAATGATGTTAAATTTACTGAAAATGACCTGCAGCTTCATGAGATAGGTGTGAATCATGATTTATGGTTCTATGATATTTCCTTAAAAGGAAAATCTATATATAATGATTTGAGAGAAAGCCTTCCAAAAGATTATAATGAAAACATACTTAGGACTGAATATTTGGACAGTTTTCCTGAGTGGAAATTTGCTTTTAAAAATAATATAGAACTTTTGAAGTATACCAATTATTTGCCAGCACCAGTAGGAGGATCTAGAAGATACAGTGGATTGCCTTTAAGTGGAAATGAGATGGGAAAAATGATGAAACGGCCTTCAAGAGAGGATTTCCAACGTTGCATTAATGAAAAGCTGGAAAAAGAAGAAATAATGAGCATAATTTCACGATGTGGTGGAGGTATCCCTGCTTATATTGCTGACGTAATAGAAGCTATTTTAACTGACTCGGTGAAAGAATGTTCCGTTCAAGTAATAAACAATGGAGTTTTACCTTGCTTTCCAAAAGATGCAATGCTTCAGATGTCATGTAAATTAGGAAGAAATGGATTAGAGCGACCTGTATTAAATAAGATTCCTGAGTTTATAATTGGAGTCATAGCATCAAGAATATACCAGAATGACATGGCTGCACGTGCACTGGCTGAACAAGATGAGCACCTGATGGTTCAGGCTATGTTAATGATGCCCGAAAGAGTAACTACGGGAGATGCTTTTAATGCTGTAAACAGCAAGAGTAATGTTGAACCGATAATTCCATTGAATTGATGATAAGAAAACTGACCTTTTCTCTATAAGAGATTTTCAAGGTGTGCACAGTAGTATATGTGCTTTTGGGTATGTTGAGGGAGGCAAGTCAGCAGCTAACGGTAAGTTATAAGAAGTTATAAAATAACGCTTGACAAGTTATAAAATGTACGCTACAATGTATTTAGAGGTGATAGATTTGAAATATTATAGCATACATGAATTTTCCAAACTTATCGGAAGAA
>ENA-UOOK01005941-UOOK01005941.1-fermentation-metagenome-genome-assembly--contig:-NODE-5941-length-11979-cov-2.799815_pt1 | contig 11979 bp, 14 predicted proteins | sample MGYA00245777_ERZ724023 | MGnify/ENA primary metagenome ERZ724023 (study PRJEB28704, sample SAMN03018312) | fermentation metagenome | biome: anthropogenic terrestrial biome; feature: soil; material... | reverse complement strand
GCTCCGGTGATGCCTTTCAAGTTTATTGTATTAATGTTTTTTCCTTTTTTTTCTTCATCCCAAAGCAACTCATCAAAAATTAAGTAGATTGTACAGTCACCTCGTGCAGATGCTTTTATTCCAAGAAATCCAGTTATTGCACGTCCAAAATCATATATAATATATTTGCCCTCAGATCCCTCTTCGTCATAACAAAATTTTGAGACATCATCACAAGCTGCCTCCTCCCATTCGTGAATTTCAAATCCATCTAATTCTTTCCCTACATTGTAATGGGCTCTATCTCGCCAAGGCTTGCCCTCTAGATTAATAGAAACATTACCCTCTGATATTATATCAAACTTGTAATGTTTTGTAAGATGCGGATTTAATGTTAAAGACCGCAACAATTGCACATCACCAGAAGGTTCTATTTGCATAATAGGAAAAGCACTATAATCATCACGAGGACTGTACATTCGATATATTTCAGAAAAACAACGTTGATAACTGTATCTGGGAACTTTTTGTGCTCGATCGGTAATTTTTCGACAAGTAAAATCTTTTTCAGAATAAAAGCCCTCTCCAGCTTTTAGGTTGCACTTAAAAAATGACGGTTGTTTTGTTAACCAAAAACTTTTTATACCGCAACCTAAAACCTCAATCGCAATAAATCGCCCCTCAAAAGTGTATTCGGTAATCCGCGCATAACCATGTGCAGCACGGTTTGGACCAAATCCCAAAAATTTTCCGTCAACAAATAATCGATAGGCTGATGACGCTGCTATCTTTATATTACAGCTTTTAATTCCGTCTAAATCAAGAGTAAATGCCAAAATAATGTTTTTCTCTTCTGACAATCCTTTTGCCCATATACCTTGTTTCATATTTTTTCTCCAATATTTGTTGCTATTAACTGCAATGTCTTCTAACCGTCTTTCATAATATGGGTCATTTGTTTCTTTCTCAGCCATTAATGATTTTTAAAGAAAAAAGGAAACCGGTTAACGGGAAAAGAAGACACCGTCGGCAGGGTTGGATTACACCAACCTTCCATTAATAAATGGGGCGTATATGGATCATGGGGATTTCGACATTCGCCTGTCTTGATACGATATCGGATATCTGTGCTACTTCGGCTTGAGTCAATGAAGGAGTCTTAACCACCACATCCACACTGCCGTCATCACCGATGGCAACAAAAACATCTTCAAAGTTCTTTTCCATGATCATGGACTCAATGCGTGTCACGGTCTCGGATTCATCCAATATGCTGACGAATTGTTCGTATGCCTGGTTTTGAATGTTTTTATCCGCTGATGCCGTTGTTGACATTTCTTTTAAATAGGAACTGTTCTTGCTCAGCTCAATGTCTCTATCCAATCTGGCTTGAGCGAAAAAGCTGTTTGCTTCCGCCGAAGCTCCGTTTGTGCTTGATACCTCATCTGAATCTTGGCCTTGCACATTGCCGTCCACATATGTCGTGTCGCCCGAATCTTCATCGGAAACACCGGATGTAAGGTTTCTGTTGTAATTGTATTGTAATACACCTGCGGCAATAACAACCACCACCAAAAGCAGAACAACAATTTGTTTTTTTCTTATCGATTTCATTTCATACCCTCCGATACAATATTTGTACTATATATATTACTCGTCCTTGTTAAAAATTCTTAAATTTAAAAGAATGTCCGGCTTTCTTACCTGTATGTACAGACTGCAATTTTATGTACTTCCACCCCGGTCAACACTTGAACCGCATGAAGTATTTGTGTACGTACCACCGGATCATCCGCCCCTTGGGCAACAACCAGCACCCCCTTTACATCAGCCGTCATCTTGTCCTCTATAATCGGGACCTTTTGGCCGGTGAACACCACTGACGACTCTATATCCTCATTTTTTCTAGTTACGGTTTTCCCATCTCCGGATTTTTGCTCCTCACTGTCGACGGTTTGGTTCACATCCTTTGCATATACATTTGTTCCGCTGTTTTTGTAAGTGATCATCACCTTCACCTTACCCACCCCTTTAACTTCGCTCAAAATGGCTTCTAAGTTGTTAAGATCACTGTCTGTGAACGAAATATCAGTAACGGTGTCAGCGGATTTTTTTGAAAATACATCCTCTACCGGCTCCTGAGGATTTACCAATGTGTTTGTGAACACGACCAGTAAAACACCGATTAAAATCAGTAACACCAAAAATTGAATCTTTCCCGCTTTATCATTACTTGAAAACAAATCTTTCAAAGTTTTGATCAACCCTTTATTTTTCTCCATGAAACTCGCCCCCTAACTATTTTCAAAAATGTTTACATAACCGACACATATACATATTCAGAATCCACTTCAAAATATTCCGATATTTTAAATTGTATTTGTTCTGTTGTTGGTTTTTTTGTTTTTGTTTTGTCATAACTTACCGAAACCACAATTTTCCTGATCATTCCGTATGTTGATCCATCTTGTGATTTATCCAAAATGACATCCGCTTTGCAATTGACAATTCCCGGTATGTGGTTCACATAGTTTTCGATCAGATTGACGGTGTTTTCATAATATAAATTTTCTATCAATTGTTGCTGCACTTCATTATTAAAATCGGAACTTTCAAATACATCCTCTTTCATTTCAATGGAATACTCATAGTAGGATTGCCATAAATCCACACTCCATCCGTTGTTGATCAGTCCCACCACCGGAATGAGTACAGATATGACAAAAATCAACCGACCGACAAACATACAAGTTTTTTTAATTTCATCATTAGGCAACAATGATTCGAACAATGTCAATGTGATGGAAGATGTCAGAATGATAATGACCCATTGATATATAAATTCCCTCATTTTATCACCGCCTATGATGCGATTGCCAAGGTTGCATTTCCGGTTCCGATGATGATGGTCATGATGATGATAAACATAATTGAAATGACTGCGCTGATTCCTGCAATCATCATCAAAGAAACGGATGCAAAATCCAAGGCATCAGCATATTTTTTTTCGCTGATAATTTCACATATGGCTGCAGCAGCTTTGTATACCAATGCTAATATCATGGTTCTTAAAATCGGCAATGCAGCGATACCGACAATACAAATCATAATGACCGTACCTGAGGCGGTTCTCACAATGCTTAAGCAGTTCATAACCGTCGTTGTGGCTTCGGAGAGTTTCCCTCCCACAACAGGAACAAATCCGATCAGGCTTTTCATTAATTTAACCGATAACCCCCCGCTTCCGGATGAAATGTTTTTTTGCAATGTCAATATAAAAGAAAAGAATGTTAACATCAATCCTAAAGGCCACATACACAGGCTTTTAATAAGGCCGCACAATTTGTCCAATTTGATTTCACCGGATATTCCTTTTACCATGCCTGTTAAACCGTAGGAAACCGCCAGGGGTAGAAAATACTTTTCCACCGCAACCACACAAAACTGGGAGTAGAACATCATGACGGGGCTCATAGTGGCCGCACCTATCACATTGCCTCCGGTTGTAAGCAAAGAAATCATCAGGGGGGTCACGGACATAACCAATCCGGACAAATCACCGATCATAGTGCTTGTTTTGCTGATGACCTCCATATAGCTTTTTATAATGATCAATATGATTGCACCGAAGCAAATATATCCCGTAATATCTTTTACACCTTTTAGACCTGTGGAATCCGCCATGGAAGATACAATGGAATAAATGACGGATATGATCAGCACATAAAGGATGATGACCAGGTTCTTCCTCAGTTCATGGGTGAGAAAATTCATGGCGCCTTGAAACAATTGATTGATGTCCGGTGAAAATTGCCCGGTCAATGCATCTTTAAAAATATCATCAAAGGAGATATCGCTAAAATATTGATAGATTTCATCCCGTGTATATTCCTCCACAGAATCGAGTATATCGGTAACGTTTTTACTCTTCGCTTGCTCCGTGATAATATTTTCAATGCTTGCTCCTTGTTCCTTCTCGGTTTCCGGCGGTTCTTGGGCATAAACGGTTGCACAGAAGGGAAACAAGATGAATAAAAGCATGATGATGAAGAATCTTTTTAAAAACATATTGTTGTTTCCCCTTTCTTAACCGAGTATTCCCTTCACTGTATCCAACAAAGATATGATGATCGGAACGCCATAGGATAATATGATGACTTTCCCGGCCAATTCAATCTTTGATGCCACGGAAACCGAACCTGCATCCTTGCATATCTCCGCACCGAACTGGGTCACATAAGCAATTCCCAAAATTTTAAGCAATATTTTGATATAGTCAGAATTAAATCCGTCTATGGTCAAGTATCGGTTTAAGAAATCAAATATTGTGTCAAATTGAGAGATAACTGCTATTAAAACAATGACACCTGTGATCAGGCTTGTCCCCAATGCAAACTCAGGGCTTTTCTCCTTGATGGACAAAACCAACAATACCCCGACTATGCCGATGATGACAATCTGAAATATGTTCATAGACAATACCTACAGGTCAAACAAGTTGCGTACTTGAGAAAACAAAGAAGAGATTTCCTTTGTAATAACCATCAGTACGATGATCAATCCTGCGATGGTCACCATCATGGCCTGCTCATCTCGATTGCTGTTTTTTAACAGCGTGTTCAGTACAGCAACAATGATACCGATGGATGCAATTTTAAATATTAAATCAATTTCCATGCTAAATGCTCCTTCACAATAAAATCAACACAATGATCAGCCCGCCCAATACCCCCATATTCAGTGCGATCTTTCGGTTTTTGTTCTTGAGTGAGATCGCATCTTCCATATGTTTATCAATCATGCTTGAAATACGTTGGATCTGTTTTTTTTGGTTTTCCATACCGGTCGATCCTAAAAATGTTCCGATGTCAGATAAAACATTCAGATCCTGTTCCGTTAATGACATCTTCAATTGATGAACCTTGATTTGTTCAGCCCATATTGTGGCCAGTAATTCCGGGTAGTCGGAGTTCAATCGGGTGCAAACGGATTCGAGAAAATCTTTTAAGCCGGTTTTCATATAGGATTGGGATTGTTGTAAAATCTCATATGTATGCATTCCGATATCGTTCATGGATGTTTCGCACATCGTAAGAAAGGACTTGATGTCTAGCAGCTCCCGAACTCGTTTTGTATAGGAACTTGATATGACAATACCCATCAATGTGCTGCCTGTAAAAATCATTGCGATTCCGATGGCTTTGAAAAATGCAATCATGGCTCACCTCCTTAAAAAATTTAGTATTTGACTTATGTATATGTGGTTTTTTTAGGAACCATTCCTAAAGTCTTAATCTGTTCACAGCGGTTTGGTCGAATACTTCCTTCAATGTTCCGGGTCCGTTTCGGTTACACAAGACAATGTATCTTGTAAACACTTTTCTTTTGATCAACTTTTCGATGCCCGGCTTGCAATTCATATCGGTTATGGAATATCCGTGAGATGATGTGATGATTTTTACTCCGGCGTTCAAAACATTCATGACTGCCTTTTCGTCTTCCTCGTTTCCCATCTCATCGGTGATCACCACGGAAGGAGACATACAACGTATGATCATGTTCATTCCCAGCACTTTAGGGCAATCATCATAGACGTCGGTTTTTTTCCCTACATCCCTTTGAGGAACTCCATTGACACAAGAGGCAATTTCCGATCGCTCATCCACCAATCCTACATTAATGCCTTTTGGAATGGGACCCGGTGTGTAGCCGTCGGAAAGCAATCTGCATATGTCGCGCAAAATAGTGGTTTTGCCGCACATAGGCGGTGAAATCACCAATGTATTGGCAATATTGCCATCAGCGTCTACAATATATTTCATTAACGGCAGTGCGCACCCCGGATACTCCCTGCTTATTCTTATGTTCAAGGAGGAGATTTCATGAATGTTTGAAATTTCTGAGTTTTTCATAACCACTCTTCCGCATATTCCGATACGTACTCCGCCCCGAATGGTGATAAAACCCTTCTTGATGTCTTCTTGATGCATAAATACAGAGTTTCCTGTTGCAAGCTCCAGAATATACCTTAAGTCTTGTTGCGTAATTATATAGGAGGGTTCTGTGACGGATCCGGGTATATCGCATAAATATTGATACTCTCCCTTAATACAAACCATAACCGGTGAACCGACGCGCAACCTGATTTCATTCACATGAATTCGGTGACTCTCCGGTAAAGCTTCTAATTTAATGCGAAGACGTTCCGGAAAGATCCTTAATGTGGAAGAATAGGCTTTGTCTTGTTTTAGCTCGGTTGCAAACATTGTTAACCCTCTCTTATTCATATCATAAGCGTTATTTTTCGCTTACTATCATTGTATTTTTGGACAAGCGCAAATAGTACAAAAAAAAGATTCGAACTCTTTCAAATTCGAATCTTATCATTCTAAATTAATTTTTATTTTTAAGAGTTACACTCTTTCCATGTATTCTCCGATTCTTGTATCGATACGAATAACGTCTCCTTCTTCAACAAACAAAGGAACCTTGACAATAGCGCCGGTTTCAACCGTTGCAGGCTTGGTGGCACCAGTAGCCGTATCTCCTTTGAAACCCGGTTCCGTTTCAATAATTTTTAATTCAACGAAGAAGGGAGGTTCTACACCGAATACAGTTTCTTTATACACCAGAATTTGAACTGTTTCATTTTCTTTGATGAACTTTAGGGAGTCTCCCAACACATTTTTATCAATGGGAATTTGTTCATAAGTGGCAGTATCCATAAAGTAATACAGATCTCCGTCGCTATACAGATACTGCATCTCTTTGCGCTCGATCAAAGCCTTGGGCATTTTGTCCGCAGGGTTGAAAGTTCTTTCTATGGTTGCACCGGTCATGACGTTTTTAATCTTCGCTCTGACAAATGCAGCTCCCATACCCGGTTTTACGTGTTGGAAATCTACAACTTGGAACACTGATCCATCCATCTCAAAAGTGACTCCGTTTCTAAAATCACTTGCATATATCATATCTATACCTTCCTTCCAATCGATCTTTTAAAATCAGTTTTGTATTTTGTTGGATATTTACATTCTTGCTCATCCATATTACCATAACGACCATTGGATGTGCAATACTTTCGTTATATGAACTATCGATCAATTAAGCATCATTTAAGATCATTACGCTTTTCGGGTGAATTTTAACATCCAATACATCTGCTTGAAAACCAAACTATAATGTTAGTTCTCCTTTTTACAAAAACCGGTGGAATGCAATTCTTTTTCGGTCAAATGTCTCCACTGACCCATGGGCAAGTCACCTAACACAATCCGGTCGATTCGAATTCTCTTAAGGGCTAAAGTCTTGAAACCACATTCGGCAAGCATTCTTTTGACTTGCCTTTTCTTACCTTCATGAATGATGATACGAACATCGGAAGAACGGTCTTGAAAACAGATTTCGGATATAGCGGAGGGAGCGGTAACCGAACCCTCCATCAAAAATCCTTTTTGAAACTTTAAAACAGTATCTTGTGTAATTCTACCGTCGATGGAAGCAACATATTCTTTGTCAACTTCATTGGAAGGATGCGTCATATGCAAATGGAAATCTCCGTCATTGGTAAACAAAAGTAACCCTTGGGTATCTTTGTCCAAACGTCCTACAGGATACAAGCGTTCTCCCGCATCCTTCACCAGGTCCATGACGGTTTTTCGGTTCCGGTCGTCAGAAACGGTGGTAATGTACCCTGCAGGCTTATTCAGCATGATATAGATTTTGTTTTGCTGTAATCGGATCACTTTCCCGTCTACAGCCACAACGTCACCGGGAGATACTTTCGTACCCGGCTCCATAATCACCGTATCGTTCACCGTAACTCTACCTTGAGAGATGAGTTCCTCACTTTTTCGTCTTGAAGCCACCCCACAAGATGCCATATATTTTTGAAGGCGCATACTTACATCCATTTTACATAATTACCTGTTCATCGAAATTTCTTTAAACACAGTATACCATGACCTAGTCATTTTTTGGATGTAAAATAGCCGGCACTTGGATCAAAACCACCGTAATTAAAATGGTGATCAACAATTCCAAGGACATAAAGCTGCCGTTATATAGTATGGAATAAATCCACGGATTCTGTGTCCCTGCATATTCATAGAATACAACAACTCCGGATATGATATGACATACAAAACGAAGGAAAACGGACAAGACCACCCCAGTAATCACACCGAAAGTAGATTTCCCGAAAATACCGGCAAACCCCAAAACACCGAATGCAACTATATAGTCAAATAAAATGGACACCGGGTGCATGGACCACTTCGGGCCTAAAATAAATTGAAGGATCCCCTCAACGGTAGCAACCAGTAAACTGATTCCGAGAGTCTTCAAAAACACATTGTGTGAAAACTCATCATCATCCGGACTTTTTTTCTTTGTAGTCCATCTAATGGCGAACAAAAGAATCGGTACCATGGATCCGGGTGTAACGGATCCTCCGTTGGGCAATGAAAAAAGCCTGATATTGCTCAATACAAATGCAAAGGCAATCATAATCGCCGCTTCGGTTAACATTCTGACATTTTTACTCATACGTAAATCTCCTCATAAAATATGTAGAGATAACAAAAGAAAAATAAAACCCTTTGTTTTTCGGTAGAATAAAACAAAGGGTCGTTTTTTGCTTTGCTTCTCCCTCCGCCGGTATTACCCGGTTCAGGTCTGCGGGTCGGAACATAACATTCATGTTCCCTCTCAGCCAATTTCAATAGGCTCCCCGGATGCATCCTGTATATGAAAATATATATGAAAACAAAGAACTTGTCAACAAAAAAATCATATGAATATATGGCTGATTCATCTTGAAAGCAAACAACAGTTCGTATATAATACACGTACAGACATTCGTTAGAGGTTTTTATGAGTAAAAGAATCAAATATCATATAGATTGTAATTCAGCATTTTTGTCTTGGGAAGCGGTTCATCGGTTGCAGCACGGAGACTCGCTTGATTTGCGAACTGTTCCTTCGGCAATCGGCGGCAGTGTCAAACAGAGGCATGGCATCATATTGGCAAAATCCGGTCCCGCAAAAAAAATGGGAATCAGCACCGGTCAAACAATATTTGAAGCATTATCCAAATGTCCGAATTTATTGCTCGTACCCCCGGACTATGCTTTGTATATTCAATGCTCCAATGCGTTAATGTCCTTGCTGCAAGAATATACGCCCATGGTGGAGCGATACAGTGTGGACGAATGCTTTATGGATGTTACAGGATATGGTATGAACCGAGAGGACTGTTTGGAAACAGCTGTTGTAATCAAAGAGCGAATTCGCAATGAACTGGGGTTTACCGTGAATATTGGTATTTCCGAGAACAAATTGTTGGCCAAAATGGCGTCGGAGTTTGAAAAACCTAATAAAATCCATACGTTGTTTCCTGAGGAAATACCGGATAAAATGTGGCCTCTTCCTGTCTGCGACATGTTTATGGTGGGAATTCGCACTTGTTTGAAGCTTTACAAGCATGGAATCATTACCATCGGGCAACTCGCCCATACCGACAAGGAGCTGTTAAGAGTTTATTTTAAGTCTTATGGCAATGTTCTTTGGGACTATGCCAATGGAATCGACTATTCCGAGGTACGCACCGACCGACAGGATATTAAAGGAGTGGGAAATTCCACCACTACCTCCTTTGACGTAACGGATTACGAGACTGCAAAATTGTTTTTGCTATCTTTGAGCGAAATGGTGGGAATGCGTCTTCGAATGGAAAACCAAAAGGCAAGAGTAATTTGTGTTTTTTTACGAAACAACCAATTTAGCGCTTGGTCACATCAGCATAAGATTCCCGCTCCGACCAACGCCACCAATGATATTTATGAAGAAGCCTGCCGTTTGTTCTCGGAAATGTGGAAAGGTCAACCCATCCGTGCTCTCGGTGTACGTGCAGGTTGTTTATCGGACGGGAATTTCACACAGCTTTCCATTGTGGATCAGAACAAGGCGGACAAAATTTCTGAACTTGACAAAAGCGTTGATTTTATTCGAACAAAGTTTGGGAACGATTCGGTAAAAAGAGGTGTTTTTCTTCACTCCGGAGTGTCTCACATCAACGGAGGAGTCAGTGATGATTATCCTATGATGTCCAGTCTTTTGTAGTTCTTTTACAGTTTACAGATACGAATGCGGAGTGATATGATATCCATGAAGGAAGGTGCTAGTTATGTGTGGCAGATATGTTTTTTTTACACCGGACGAATATGAGGAGTATAGAGAGGTTTTAAGAAAAATTGCACGAAGTTTAAAAGCCGGCATCGGTATTAAGGTCCCATCGGGGGATGTTCATCCCGGAGGAGAAATATTTCCTACCAACACGGTTCCTGTGATTCCTTCGGTGAATTCCGTTGAAGATCTGCCGGATGAATCCTTTGATCCTGCAAAGCTGATGGTGTGGGGCTTTCCTCTCAACCAAAAATCATCCCAAAAGATCATTAATGCAAGAAGTGAAACTCTTGAATCAAAATTCATGTTTAGACGATGCCTTGAGAGCAAGCGCTGTATCGTTCCTGCAAAAGGTTTTTTTGAGTGGAAAACCCAAGAAAAGAAGAAAATAAAGACATATATCCGGATTCCCGGACAAGAGGCCATGTACATAGCGGGTTTGTATGATGAGTTTGAATTACCCGGCAAGGGTAAGGTTTTTTGCTATACCATCATCACCACCCAAGCTTCCCATCAGGTGTCCCTCATTCATGACAGGATGCCGGCGATATTGGAAGAAAGACATTTGGGGTTATGGTTAAATGACCAAATATTTGCTCGCTACCGCAGTCATATGAACAAAATATTATTACCCTATGAAGGTCAATTGGAGTTTATTCCTGCCCAAGCAGGTTGATTTTATGCTAAATTTCTCATCAGCTCATTGATATTTCCGTTCATAATGCAATCAATGACTTTCTTTTCCGATACGGTTCGGATGATTCTAAATTGTTTATCACACACTTTCAGCATATGATACTTGTCTTTGTCCATTCTTTTGTATACTTCGAATACGGTGGCGTTTTCATTGACAATCATCTCCCTTACCTCATATACTTCCCCGGATTCGATTTTCTTTATTTTGTTCTGATAGCTTCGGTAGATCATATAAAACACCTCGCTGTCCACCTGGTTATAGCTTAAAAAGATATAGGTGGATATAAGTAATAGACTGACATTAAAAACATGAGACGCCAATTGGATGATGCTCAATGCAAACAAAACAGGCAATAAAGCAATTGTGATTCTCACAATGATTTTTTCACTTTTTATATAACCGGTATATCGTTGTATGAACAGCTTGAGCATATGGCTTCCGTCCAATGGTTTCATAGGTAGAATGTTAGTGACAAACATCAATATATTCATCAAAATGATATCATTGACCAAAAGGCTTTTTGGTTTGAATGCAATGGATATGAAGGTGAAAAAAAGTGCAAATACCAAATTAGTGAAAATTCCGGCTGAATAAACGATAAACATATGTTTTCGATCCAAGTCATACAGGTCAATGGCTGCACTGAATCCAGCGGCATATACCGTCATACTTTTGTATTTTGCCTTATAAATCGTCCCGGCAATGATATGGGCCAACTCATGAGCCATAGCGAAAAGCATGAATAAGATATACCGGAACAAATTCCCTGTCAACGCCATACAAAGCATGAAAGGAATTAAGAAAACTGAAACCTTGTATTTTTCATTTATTTTCAAAAATAATAAGTTTTTAATTTTCAACGCTTTCACCTAATAAACTGATGGGATTTACACTGTTTCCTTGAATCCACAATTCAAAATGCACAATTTTTGTGGGTATATGGCTTGCGGTTTTTATCACCCCGATTTCATTTCCCCTTTTTAGCTGCGTTCCCACTGACACCTTGATTTCATCTAAATAGGAGTAAAGAGAATAAATGTCCGTGTCGTGCTGCAGAATGATATAGTTGCCGTAAAATCGGTTGTATCCGGTTTCGGCTACCGTTCCGTCATAACATG
>ENA-UOOK01005940-UOOK01005940.1-fermentation-metagenome-genome-assembly--contig:-NODE-5940-length-11983-cov-2.864688_pt1 | contig 11983 bp, 5 predicted proteins | sample MGYA00245777_ERZ724023 | MGnify/ENA primary metagenome ERZ724023 (study PRJEB28704, sample SAMN03018312) | fermentation metagenome | biome: anthropogenic terrestrial biome; feature: soil; material... | reverse complement strand
GTAAGAAGCGATACAGTGCTGTGAACTGTTGTAAACAGATTTGTTATATTCACGATAAAGGATAATCTCCTTGCTGCTCGGGGTTTCCCATAGTGAGCCGAACAAAGTGCGGAAATCGGTATCGAAAGCATATTTGCCGGAGTCGATAACGACCTGTGAATAGTTGCGTGCAGATTCGAGGAACTTCTTGGCATAAGTATCGATATCCGAGCAAGTCTTCATTGCTTCATCATTTTTGTGATAGATGTACCATGTACCTTCAAACAACATGCAGCGTGATGCAATAACACCTACAACATATTTGTTGATGTTGTTCTGTCCGTCATCTGCACGTACATTTGCCATTGCAAAGTCGAAATCTTCTCTTACTGCATCCATAACGAGTGTACGAGGATCACGATTCTTGTACATATCGTCCATGTCGTCGGTAGCTACCTGATGATCGTAGTAAGGAACATCGCCGAATGACTGTACGAAACGGCTGTATTCCCAACCTCTCAAGAAACGGGTAACACCTGTCCAATGGTTGTAGGCTTCATCAGCAATCTTGCCGTTTTCTTTCATGGTATTCAATCTGTCGAGAAGCAGATTCCATTTGCGGATATAGGCAAAGTTCCACGGACCTGAACCACGACGTGCCAGCCAGTATCCGCGATATGTCAATTCTTGCTTATACCAGTTATCCGAAGGGACAGCAATCAAAATATTTGACTGAGTACCCGAACTTGTACGTTCATCGCTGAACTCTCCTGATGAATATACACCGGGAGCATATACCTGACCCCAGTTATCTGAATAACCGGTGAAATACGAGCCGTAGGCGCCGAGCACGAACAGACGTACATTGCCTTCTGAACTCCAATAGGTTTGATCATCCAATGTAGTCAAAGATGAACGATCCAAAAATTCGCTGCAGCTGGTAAGAACCAACAGTGCGAAAGCCATAAGTATGTATGATATTTTTTTCATATTTTAATACAATTAGAATGTTAACTGAACACCGATTGAAGCACTCTTGAATGCAGGAGTACCGACACCTGCACGGCTTTGGTTGTAGTTGTCTGAATTAAGGTATGAATAACCTGCAACTTCTTCAACGTCAATTGGAAGTCCGTTCAAGTGGTCAAATGTCAAGAAGTTTTCCAAAGAAACATAGATACGGAACTTGTCGATGAATGCTTTTCTGGTAACTTTTGCAGGAAGAGTATAACCCAATGTAAGGTTCTTTAGTCTCAAGTATGCCATGTTCAACAGATATCTGTCGTTAACCTGCATGTTAAAAATATTGCTGTTACCGCAGTTTGCAGCACGTGGGTAGAATGCATTGTAGTTGGCGTCAACCACTGATCCATTTTCATAAGTCTCATACCAGAAATCTCCGGCAAATGCCTGAGCCATAGAACCATCTGATGTATTGTATCCGGGAAGTGTCAATGAAGAAGAACCCCACATATCGCGTTTGCCTATACCTTGGAAGAATACAGAGAAGTCAAATCCCTTGTAAGCCATATCGACACGGAAACTGTATTCGTAACGAGGAGTGGTGTTACCGATAACTGTAAGGTCACCATGGTCATTAATCAGGTTATTACCGTTGTTGATGATGCCGTCACCGTTCAAATCCTGATATTTGACATCACCGGGACCGAAACGGAGAGAACCACTCTGAAGCTTACCCTGAGTAGCATAGTTCTTGCCATCTGCATATTGATATACGGTGTAGTTGTCTGAAGAAGTTACTTTAATCAACTCACCATTTGCATCGCGTGCAAAGTCGTCATTCTGGAACAGTCTGTCAACTTTGTAACCCCAGATTTCTCCGTAGGTCTTTCCATTATACCAACCTGTACAGGTCTTTGCAGTACCATATTCGGTGATAGTTGTGATAGCATCGGCGATAGTTGCTGTTGCAGATATGCTGAAGCCGTTTTCAAACATCTTACCGTAGTTCAATGAAAGTTCCCAGCCTTTGGTGCTCAAAGAACCATAGTTTCCGTTAGGAGCATTAGCACCGATATTGTAGCTCAAACCTTCCATACCTACAATCATGTTGTTGGTATTACGACGATACCAGTCGAATGTAACGTTCAATTGGTTGAACAATGAGAAATCGACACCGAAGTCGAGAGTCTCGATATCCTGCCAAGTGATGTTGCTTGCAACGATTGCTGGAGTTGCATAAGGAGAGTCTTTTGCTCCATTGTGAATCCAGTATGAAGTAGCAGCGGCCATTGTAGGAATATACAATGAACTTGATACAGTCTGGTCACCGATTGAACCCCAAGATGCACGAACCTTCAAAGAAGAAAGAACGTCTTTCACACCTTCCATCCAAGGCTCTTCGGTTACACGCCATCCAGCGGAGAATGATGGGAACCATCTCCATTGAAGAGCTGTAGGGAATTTAGAAGAACCATCATAACGAAGATTGGCTTCCAACAGATATTTTTCTTTGTAGTTGTAATTGATACGACCGAAGAAACCGAGAGTAGAGCTCCATGAGTTGCTACCACCTGTAGTCTGTGTACCTGTTGCAAGAGAGAATTGAGGGTTGTTAATGTCCATAAGGGTCATCTTTTTACCCCAAACACCTGTATATCTGTAATCAACAGAGTTCATACCGACCATGAAATTGAACTTGTGCGAATCTGCAACATTCAAAGAATAATTTGAAGTCACGTTCCAAGTCTGACGTTTAGAAGTGTATGAATCCTGATAGTATGAATCGTAAGTAGTAGTGTAACTGCAAACGTCAAGAACTTTGGCGGCAAATGTAGAGCCTAAACCGTTGATTGAAGACCATTCGTTGTTAACCTGTGGATTAACACCACTGCCGTCAATATAGTTCTTAGGGCTGTCCCATGTGTTACCTGCCATATAGGTGATACCGGGATTGAATTCCTGACTGTTGTTGTTCTGATAAGTGTAGTCAACAATGATATCCCAATTCTTGATAGGAGTGATGGTTGTACCTACGTTGACACTTGTATAAGAAGTGACCTTTGTTGCTTCATTGGCTGTTGCCAATTCGTAAGCAGCAGTACGTACATTATTGCCATATTCGTCTGTAGGAACCAATGGATAAGTTGAACCCCAGCGATATACATAGTACCAAGGGTCAGCCGTTGTAGAGTTGGTTGCAAATGCCCATGATTTGGTAGAGTTGGTGTACATGATACCTGCATGAACATTGATGAAATCGTTAACCTGAGAGTTTACTCTGACATTTGCGTTATAACGGGTATAACTATCAAAATCAGTAGCTTTCATCATACCGCTCTGTCCGAGATAACCGAGACTGATGTTGAAAGTAGTGTTGTCCCTGTTACCTGCGATAGAGATGTTGTGATTCTGAGTAGGAGCATTGCTTCTTACCAAATAATCGAATGGGTCGTAAGTACGAACACCAATCTTACGATTTGAACCATCAGCATACCAGTCACGACCATAAGTCATTGGAGAATAAGGATCGAGGTTACTGTATTTGTTCTTCCATGCAACTGCTGCGTTGTAACCTGCACGGTCAATCAGCCAGAATGCACCAACCGGAGTATAAGTACCCACACGTTCGGCAGCTTCAACTGTATAGTGAAGACCGTCAACGTTGGCGATACCTTCTGTTGTGGCAACATTTTGAACAGAGAAATTACCTGAATAGGTAACTTTTACGTTATTGGATTTAGCGCCTTTCTTTGATTGAATCAATATAACACCGAATGCTGCTTTTGCACCATAGATAGAGGCAGAAGCCGCATCTTTCAATACGGAAATGCTCTCGATGTCGTCAGGGTTGATGACATTGATTGAAGGAATTTCAACGTTGTCCAAAAGAATTAGAGGAGACGAACCACCTCTGTAAGAACCTACTTGACCACGAATCCTGAAAAGAGGGTCGGAACCGACTTCTGCAGAACCTATGCGGACGTTCAAACCGGGAGTCATACCTTGAAGACCACGACCAACGTCAGGAATAGGACGACTTTCCAAAGCTTGTGATGTGTTGACCGAAGCAACAGCACCCGTCAGGTTCTCTTTACGTTGTGTACCGAAACCGACTACAACAACGTCTTCAAGCATAAGAGCGTCATCAGCAAGGACAACGTCTATGGTTGCTCTTCCGTTTACCGGCACTTTGGTGTCTTTATATCCCATGCAAGTGTACAACAATACACCTTTAGAAGGGGCAGAAAGTGAATAAACACCATTAATGTCGGTTGAAGTGCCGGTCTTTGTACCATCTACAAGTACGTATGCACCGACAATCGGCTCACCTTTCTTATCTGTTACCTTACCGGTAACATTCAAGTTCTGAGCCCACATTGTTCCCATTGAAAGAATCAATGCGCACATAGCCACCATAAGGCGGCTTAGTTTTTTAGAAACGAACATAAATGAAATTTTAGGTTAATAAATTATTTAAAGTTAGTTTTTTCATTGTCTCTAACAGATTGCCCTGCAACCCAAATGGTCATTAGACACTCCATCACATTATTTAATATTCGCAAAAGTAGGCATTATTATTCTAAAAATCAATTTTATTAACAACATATTCACAAAAAAAACCGCTCTTTCGAGCGGTTTTAATAATTAGCAATTAAGAGATTACTCTTGTTTAGAGTCCCACCATACAGGGATGGTCCATACATCATCGGCACTGTTCCACTGGGCAAGAGACATATCTGCGCCCGGAACTTTCTCTCCGATAGCCTGAAGGTTGGCGGCATTGTAGTTGATTTCGTGAGAGCACTGTCTCCAACGACGATACTGTTCACCTCTCGGAATACCTTTAAGAGCGGCAGCATTGATGTCGTGCAATGCAGGAACGCCCCAGTTAAGGAACAGGTCGGTGTCGAAATCGTAACGACGCATGTCGTTCCAAATTTCGACAGAGAAGTGCAAGGCAATACGTTTCTGAGTCAGAATCTTGCCGAGCGTAAGATCGGCAGAGGTTCCGATGCCGTTGGCGATGTAGTTGTTGATCTCTGAAGAAGTCATAGGGGTGAATGAAGGACATTCCTTCAAACCCGGATCCCCGGCACACCATGATTCGAGAGAAACATTCATCTGCTCCATGCTGGCCTTGATACCCTCTTTGTAAGCCGTGAAGGCACCTGCCTTGTCACCCTTGTTGAACAATACTTCAGCCTTGATGAAACAGGCTTCCGAATATGTTCCGAGGTATGTAGGAGATGATACTCTCGTATAGAATGAACCCGATTCTCTCGAGTTGTCGTTGCCGGCAAGTCTTCTGTAGAACAGGTCCGGTTTGGCTGCATATCCCTTCGATTCACTTGTACATTCGACATATACGGTATCACCCATGCGCTCTGCGGCACTCTTAGGGTCGATGAACCAGTTGTTGGCCACACTGAACTGTGCCCTTAGCGGACCGCCCGTGATGCTCGGAGATTTGCTTGATACCATATCGACTCCGAGAGAACGTCTCCATTTGCCGCTCCATTTGATGGAGGCGGGAGTATTTTCGGATTTGCCGGAGTATGCCCAAGGAATAATCTTGTCGGCACGAGGGTCTTCGATTGTCGAACCTGCAAAGCTCGTGAGGTTCTTGTACAACATCTCGGTAACCATGTAACCTGCATTCATACCGCAGACAGAGTACAGCGGAGAATAATCGACGGGTTCGTCCCATCCGAGGACGTCATGAGTGGCACTGTTGTCATCGGTATGGTAAATGACGGTGTTGTCGCTGTTGCTCTGAGGACCTTTTGAAAGGGCATCAAGGATAGCGTCAGCATCATATTTGCCATCGAGATAACTTCCGGCTGCCTTCTTGCTCAGTTTGACACAGTAACGTGCTTTCAGCAGATTGGCGAATTTAATCCATTTTGCAGTATTGCCGCCATTCCAATAGTCACCTACCGACAATGCGACAGCACCTTCTTCCTGTGTCTTGGCAAGAAGCTCGAGACCTTCGTTAAGTTCGTTCAGACAGCCGAGGTAGATGTCCTTGCCGGTGTCGTATGCAGGGGTTGCATTTTCTCCCACCGCATCGGTATAAGGCATTTCGCCGTAAAGGTCTGTCATCATCATGAATCCGTATGCACGGATGACTTTGGCAACGCCGGCATAATGGTATGCTCCGGCTTCCATTGCCTTTTTGTACATATCTTCGATGTTACATGCAGCACCCACAAACCACCATTGGTATGGAGTGGTGACAGCACCTGTTTGAGGATTCCAGTAAGACATGTGCCAATAGGTACTGCCGTTGTAGTAACGTGTCCAGTCTCCCATAGACAGGCTTGAACGCCACGCCGCAAACTGCTGGGCACTGTTGGTATAGAATTCAATGTGTGCCAGACGGGTCTGATAAGTGGCACTCACCGAAGACGGATTCTCCGGGTCAACATTGACATTCAGCCACTCGTTGCAAGATACCAATGAAAGTGACATCAGGCAAACGCAGCACAATATAATTGATCTAATATATTTCATGTTGTTATACTTTTATTAATTTAAATATTGTTAGAAAGTCAGGTTCAGTCCGAAGGTCATACCTGATGTTGCAGGTACACCGCAATAATCGAAACCAACTGAAGAAGAACCACCGACACCCGCACCTGAAGCGGCTGCCTCAGGATCACCCTCATAATTGGTGAACAACAGAAGGTTGTTGGCTGAAGCTGTAACCGAAGCGCGTTTCAAGAATCCAATCTTGTCAAGGAAGCGCTTAGGCAGGTCGTATGTCAACGACAATGAACGGAGTCTCAACAAGTTGACACTTGTGATGTAGTTGGCGGTCTCGTAAGGATAGTAGCTTGTGTAGTAATCCTTGATGATATTGTATCCGCTCTTTTCGACACCGTTGTAGATGTATGTGTCTTTGGCGTTCCACGAGTTGGTGACTGCGTTGCCGTCTGCATCTACACCCGTTATGGTGAGAGTCTGGTTACGCACATCGCCCGAGAACTTGCTGACACCCGATGCGGTCATTTCGTACTTGGTACCGTTGATGACGTCACCGCCTACGCGGAACTCCCACAACATATTGAATGTAAAGCCTTTCCATGAAAGTGTGTTGTTGAAGCCGCCTGAGAATTTGGATTCGCGGTTGCCGACTGCCTTGTAGGCCTTGTCGCTGGTAGGCATGCCGTTCTTGTCGAGAAGAAGGTCGTTGGTCTGAATCACGTTCTTGTTCTCGTCAGTATAGCTGTAGCGGGTCCATTCCGTACCTGCAATAGCCATGAAGTCTCCGCCGCTGAATGAGGCTGCCTTTGCTCCCGCATACTGTACATCCGTCACATACATGACGTCCATACCTTTTGGAAGGCCGTCAAGCGTACCGCGGTTGCCCGCCATGTTCAATCCCATGTTCCATACGAAATCTTTGGTCTCGACAGGTGTACCGGATATTGTAAGTTCCATACCTTTATTATATACGTTACCTGCGTTGATCGAGCAGAAGATGTATCCTGTCGATTGAGGACCGCGCGGGCTCAGAATCTGGTTGTATGAGTCGTTGGTGTAGTACGCATAGTCAACATGCAGACGGTTCTTGAAGAAACTCAATTCGACACCTATTTCTGTTGACTTGGTCATTTCGGGTTTCAGATAAGGGTTGCCGCGGGTCCATGAGTTACCGACGCCGACAGCTCCTCCGATATATGTGCCGACAGGCCATAATGCCGTGTTGGTTTCGTAAACACCCGTATCCTTACCTACTTTTGCCCATGATGCACGAATCTTACCGAATGAGAGAATATCATCCGACATGACGCCTGTGGATTGAAGAAGTTCGGTGAAGACGAACGATCCGCTGACTGACGGATAGAAATACGAACGGTTCTCGACAGGAAGTGTGGATGTCCAGTCGTTACGTCCGGTGACGGTTGCAAACAACATGTTTTTCCACGCTGCGCGGAATTCGCCGAATACACCGGCAAGTCTCTTGAGTGACGAGCCGTGTGAGAACTGTTTGTTGTCCGATGATACATTGGCGTACGAATAGAACTCTGGAACAGAGAAGTTCCAGCCCATCAGATAACTGCTTTCTGATGAAGTGTTGTCTATAGCTGCACCCAGCAGCAGATTCAGGTCAAAGTCTCCGAATTTCTGAGACATGTTTGACATGATGTTGTGTGAGATGTATTTTGAGCGGCGGGTATTGTCACTCATCATACCGTTCTGCCATACCTGTTTGATGGCCCCCTTAGGTGCGATACGGTTGGAGTTGACTGCGGTATATGTATCAATGCCCAATTTGTATGAAACAAACCACCATTTGGTGATGTCCGCCTTCACGCTGATATTTCCCGTCATACGATCGACATTCTCAAACATCTTGTTCTTGTTGATGATCCAGTAAGGGTTGTCTCTTTCATCCCATGGATCGAGTCTGTCTCCGAACATACGGTAACGTGAACCGTCTTCGTTCAGATATTTGGTCATATCGTCAAATGGTGACCAGTTGTAAACCGAATACAGTGTACCTGTTCCCGATGATCCGTACAGTCCTGCTCCCGTAAGGGTCTTGTCTGTATGTGCCTGAGAATATGCCACGTTTGCTCCGAATGTGAAAATCCCGACCTTCTGCTCACCATTGAAACGAACTGTATATTTGGTATATCCCGTCTGTGGAACGAGACCTTTCTGGTCATAGTATGATCCTGACAGATAGAAGTTGCCGGTCTTTGTACCGCCTGCCACGCTCACACTTTCGTCAAGGATGGTTCCGTTCTGGAAGAAGCTGCTTATGTTGTCATAAGTGGTTCCTCTTCCCTCTTCTCCCCATGAATTGTATGCGAAATCGTTGTAAACGGTTCCGATATACTGACTTCCATTGTACTGGTCCTCCATGTATCCTCTCTTGTACTGTGTCTGTACTTCAGGAATGCTTGAAGCCCATGATGTCGAGAACTTGGAGTTGACATTGACTTCAACAACGCCTTCCACACCTCTCTTGGTCGTGATCAACACGACACCGTTCGCTGCACGTGAACCGTAAAGTGCGGAAGCGGCAGGGCCTTTCAGTACCGACATGCTTTCGATGTCTTCGGGGTTGATGTCCATGATACGGTTGGATGTCGTGGTTGCGGATCTGTATGTCCCATCGAATGCCGAGTTGCCGACAAGGGTTGACGAGTTGTCGTAGATGACTCCGTCAACTACAAACAAGGGCTGGTTGTCCTTGCCTTCCGATCCCGATGTACCGCCACGCAGAATAATCTGGGCGCCTGCTCCGGCTGCTCCAGACGACTGTGTGACATTGACACCTGCTATCTTGCCTGAAAGTGATGAAATGGGGTTGGCCGTCTTGTTTCTCATCAACTCGCTCGACTTGATGTCCTCGACCGCATAACCGAGTGATTTCTTCTCTTTCTTGATGCCCAATGCCGTTACGACTGTCTCTTCAAGCATGAGTGTATCGTCCTGCATTACTGCATCTATCTTTGCTCTACCGCCGATAGGGACGATTACGTCCTTATATCCCATTGAGGTGAACACCAGCTTCCCGTCCTTAGGACAGGACAACTGATAATTGCCATCAATGTCGGTAGAAGTACCGGTACGTGTACCTTCGACAAGTACATATACACCTACAAGCGGCTCACCTTTCTTATCTGTTACCTTACCGGTAACATTCAAGTTCTGAGCCCACATGGTCCCCATTGAGAGAACCAGCGCACACATAGCTACAATTATATAGCTTAGCTTTTTTGTTACGAACATAAATGAAATTTTAGGTTAATAAAATTATTAATAATAGGTCAGAGATTTCTTCTTAATCAATTTACATATTCTCAAAGAACATTTTTACTAAAACGTGGCAAATTTAAGAAATTTTTTAATCCATTATCCTTTTTTTGGCTATTATTTTACTACTTTTACAAATATTTTTAAATAACTATTATGTTTGATACTAACATTTACACCTCCCGCCGCAATAGATTGATTTCAAATATCAATTCGGGGATATTATTATTTTTGGGAAATAGTGAAGCCGGTTGCAACTATAAAGACAATCAATACCTCTTCAGGCAAGACAGCACTTTCCTGTACTTTTTCGGACTTGACAAGCCCGATCTTGCCGCCATTATAGACACCGAATCCGGCAGACAGATTATTTTCGGCAATGATGTCGATATTGACGACATCATCTGGATGGGACCTCAGCCGTACCTGAAAGATCAGGCCGGAGAGGTCGGAGTAACGGAAACAGCACCTTTTGTCAAACTTGCAGACTATCTGCATGATGCCGTCAAAAAGGGAAGAAAAGTACATTTTCTGCCTCCGTACAGAAATCATAATAAGATGATTCTGCACAAAATGCTCGGAATTGATTTTGAGCAGATGAAATCTTCTGCAAGCGAAGAGTTCATCAAAGCCGTAGTCAAATTACGTCTTATCAAGGAACCTTGCGAAATCGAAGAGATTGACAAGGCTTGCAATGTAGGTTATGCAATGCACTACGCTGCAATGAAGATGATGAAACCGGGAATGGTGGAGCAGGAGCTTGTCGGAATTATGCAGGGTGTATGCAGTTCAAATGCCTACATGCCTTCTTTCCCTATAATTCTTTCTCAAAATGGAGAGACTCTGCACAATCATTCTCACCACCAGATTCTGACCGAAGGTCGCCTGTGTGTCATTGACGCCGGTGCCGAAATCGCATCTCATTATGCTTCCGATTTTACCCGTACTCTTCCATGCAGTGGTAAATTCACTCAGCAGCAGAAAGAAATCTATACAATCGTCGCCACCGCAAATAATTATGCTCTCGACACATCTCGTCCCGGGATTACATATACGGAAGTGCACCTTGGGGCGAGCAAGATAATAGTTCAGGGGCTTATCAATCTCGGACTTGTCCATGGTGACGTTGACGAGGCGGTTGCAGCAGGAGTTCAGGGGCTGTTCATGCCTCACGGGCTCGGCCACAACATGGGTCTTGACGTACATGATATGGAAGATCTTGGGGAGAACTACGTTGGATACGATGATACATACAAGCGTGCAAAACAGTTCGGACTTGCTTCGCTCCGCATGGGCAAGATGCTTGAACAGGGCCACGTTATCTCTGACGAACCGGGGATTTATTTCATTCCTGCCCTGATAGAGAAATGGAAGAAAGAGGAAACCTGCCGGGAATTTATCAATTTCGGTAAACTCGAAGCGTATTACCATTTCGGAGGCATCCGCCTTGAAGACGACATACTTATCACTGCAAATGGTTGCAGGCTTTTAGGCTCAAAACGACTTCCAATCTCTGTTGAAGATGTTGAGAGCGAAATGCGCCAATGATTGAAGCCGTTGCCATAATATTGGGCATTGTAGGCCTGATTGGATGTATATTGCCAATAATACCCGGTCCACCTGTAAGTTGGGCCGGGCTGTTGGTATTGTTTTTCTGGGGCAAAGAGCCCATGACTTTGAAATTTCTGATTATCTGGCTGGTTATCACAATAATAGTCACAGTATTGGATTATGTCGTGCCTGCCTATTTCACTCGGGTTACCGGAGGCTCTAAAATAGCAGCAAGAGGCTCGCTGGCCGGAATGTTGGTCGGAATAGTGTTTTTTCCTCCATGGGGGATGATAGCCGGAGCCTTTATCGGCGCACTGCTTTCGGAAGTCATCTTTAACGGACAGCAACTCAAAAACTCTGTCAAACCGGCTCTCGGTTCATTTTTGGGCTTTATATGCGGAACATTCCTGAAGCTTGTCGCTTCAGGAGTTATGCTGTTCTACATATTCAAGTATATCTGACAAATACCTTATTTGGTATATTTATCAAGCCACGCAAAAAATTCTCTGTTCCAATGAATCGAATTCTGAGGTTTGAGAATCCAGTGATTTTCGTCCGGGAACAATATCATCTTTGAAGGTACACCCATCATCTGAGCCGCATTGAAAGCCGCCATTCCCTGATCTACAGGCACTCTGTAGTCGAGTTCTCCGTGTGTCACTAAAATCGGTGTATCCCAATTCTTAATCAGCTTATGAGGAGAGTTGGCATAATGTCT
>ENA-UOOK01005939-UOOK01005939.1-fermentation-metagenome-genome-assembly--contig:-NODE-5939-length-11985-cov-3.596982_pt1 | contig 11985 bp, 10 predicted proteins | sample MGYA00245777_ERZ724023 | MGnify/ENA primary metagenome ERZ724023 (study PRJEB28704, sample SAMN03018312) | fermentation metagenome | biome: anthropogenic terrestrial biome; feature: soil; material... | reverse complement strand
GGTTGCCGGCAACAAATTGGACGAAAATATTGTAAAATATGTTAAAAACAGATATGACGTTTTAATAGGCGAAAAGACGGCGGAGCTTTTAAAAACCCATATCGGAAGCGCTATACCCCCGGAGGAAGAGGAGTACTTTGAGGTAAAGGGCCGTAACCTTCGGACCGGCCTGCCACAGAGGATCAGAGTTTCCGCAACCGAAGCTTTTGAGGCGATGCAGGATCATGTGGATCAGATCGTAAGCTGCTGTCAGAAGGTGCTGGAGCGCACTCCTCCGGAACTGGTTGGCGATATTTACAGTAACGGTATTTTGATGACGGGAGGAACCTCCCAGCTTAAAAACCTGGATAAGCTGGTAGCCCAGCGGATTGGGATTAAAGCGCGGGTCGCAGAAAATCCCGTTGACTGTGTTGCCCGGGGAACCGGGATGGCCTTTGATATGATAGACAATCTGCAGGAAGGCTTTAAAGACTGCTCCACAAAGCTGAGAAAATAACATAACAATCCGGATGAAATCAAAGTGGTTTCATCCGGATTGTTCTTTTCATTCCAGTTAGTCAATATCCACCCGCCCGTGACTTTTAATCGAAAGGGAATACTCGGTGGGCGTCATGCCGGTCTTTTTTTTGAAGGTATTGGAAAAATGATGAATACTGGAAAAACCAACCTTTTCCGAAATCTGGGTAAAATTCAAAGAGGTTTCCCGGATCAGCCGCTTTGCCTCTTTAATGCGGAGATGAATCAGGCAGTCGATAATACTGTCACCTGTCTGCAGGCGAAACGCTTTCTTCATTTTAGAGGGGCTGACGTTAAAATACAGGCTGATTTCCCGGAGCGTAACCGTTTGGGCAAGATGAGCCTCCAAATAGGAAATGATGCTGCCGGAAAGCTCTCCGGCAGATTTAATATTTGTGGTTTTATTAAAATCCCGCACGCTGCTCTGCCGCTTGGTTCGTTGATACAGATGCAGCAAAAAAAGCTCCAGCGTCGCTTTTACAATCTGCTCGTCTTCTATGGGGGCACCGCTTTGGCGCAGCAGCCTGCCGTGCTCTAAACGGGTATCGTCGGCTTGCCCGTCCGGTTTATCCTCCTGCCAGTAGAATGCGCTGGTACCCGCTTTTGCAATATCGGACAAATATTTTTTTTCGGTGTCATCCAGAATAAAGGTCTTGTTACTAAAAAAATCGGCGTAGCTGCTTTTGCAGTCAAAGGTGACCACTAAAATATTGGGGGCGATTATGCCATTTGCTTTCACAATGTGAAATTGGTTGGGATGATGGAAAGCGGCTGAACCGGCCGATAGCAAAAAACTGTTTCCGTCGGCGGTAACCATCAGCTCGCCTTTGTCTACATAAACAAATTCCCAGAAATCGTGGGCCTCCCCCCGGGTAAAAAAGGTCTTGGAAAGCTCAAAGTAAAACAGGGTATACAGGTTCTCTACAGGGAAAATGGAATTTAAAGTAAGGCGCTCATAACCTGCCAATTTGCCACCTTCTTTCAATGTGTCTGATTTTGCAAATAAAAAGTCTGTTTAAAAAAATACAAACAGGGGGTACCCAGATATAATTAGACTTAAGGAAAGTTTAACATACATACGGATTTTCTGTCAATTTAGAAATTCAGACCGGTTAAAAGGAGCTGTTTATACGTGAATGTTTTAGCAATCGGCTGCCATCCCGACGATATAGAGGTTGCCTGTGCGGGTACGATGGCCAAGTATGTGGAACTGGGCCACAGGGTGACCGTATGCCATGTGGCCAACGGGAATCTGGGACATGAAATAATCCAGCCCGACGAGCTGCGCGTCATGCGCCGCAAGGAGGCCCAAAATGCCGGAGCAATAGCCGGAATCGAGGTTCTGACCTGCGACATCGGGGACGTGATGGTCTATGAAGGCAGCAAGGAACAGCGGGACAAAGTGGTGGATATCATCCGAAAGGTGCAGCCGGACGTGATTATCACCCACAGCCCCAACGATTATATGCCAGACCATACGGCTGTCAGCAAGCTGGTATTCGACGCAAGCTTTGCCGCCAGTGTCCCTCATTACGAGACCGGGGAAAAGGCGGCGGCCAAAATCACTCCGATTTACTATATGGATACGTTGGCCGGAGTTAATTTTATGCCGACGGAATATGTGGACATTTCCGACACCATCGACACCAAGCTGCAGATGCTGGAATGCCATATCAGTCAGATGAAGTGGATGCGGGATCACGACCATATTGATTTTGCCGAGTTTGTCAAAACCTGTGCCCGTTTCCGCGGGCTGCAGAGCGGCGTTGCTTATGCCGAGGCCTTTACCCAGTGCTATGCCTGGCCAAACGGCTGCTGCCGTAAAAAGGGAGGGTTTCTATTGTTCGACGTGTGCTGTATCGGCATTCTGGTGGCAGACTGCATCAGCAAAACCGTAGACCGGCTGCCCGGAAAGGGAAAGCTGAGCCTGGTCAACAGTTTAAGGCTCTATTCTGGCGGTTGCGCCATGAGTGCGTCTATCGACCTTGCAAAGCTGGGGGCAAAGACCGCTTTACTGGGAATGGTGGGAAAGGACGGGTTCGGTTCCTTCCTGAAGTCTGAGCTTCAGCAGTATTTTGTGGACGTCCAGGGGCTCAGAGAAAATCCCGAAGTGGACACTTCGGCTTCCGTGGTTTTGGTAGACAGCTCTGGGGAGCGCAGCTTTCTGCACTGTACCGGTGCCAATGCCAGGTTTACCGATACCGACGTGGACTGGTCGGTGATAGAACAAAGCAAAATCGTATTTATTGCCGGAACCATGCTGATGCCGGCGTTTGACGGGGAACCCTGCGCCTGCGTTTTAAAAAAGTGTAAAGAGTTAGGAAAAATCACTGTTTTGGATACCGCCTGGGATGATACCGGACGCTGGATGGAGGTTTTGAAACCCTGCCTGCCCTATGTGGATTATTTTATCCCTTCTTATGACGAAGCAAAGGAACTGGCGGGAAAGGAAAGCCCCGACGAAATCGCGGACGTGTTTTTTGCTGCGGGAGTAAAGCATGTGGCGATAAAGCTGGGAAAAAACGGGTGCTATCTTAAGGAAAACCCCGGAGATAAAGGAAAAGTGATCCCTACTTACACTCATATCAAGCCCGTGGATACCACCGGGGCGGGGGACAGCTTCTGTTCCGGTTTTCTGTACGGTCTTTCCCATGAGATGGATATGGAGCAAAGTGTAAAGGTCGGTAACGCCGTGGGAACTCATTGCATCATGGCGACGGGCGCTACCACCGGTATTAAACCTTTTTCGGAAATTAAAAAATTTATGGAGGAAAACCCATGCTGGTAACGTTAAGTCAAATTTTAAAAGATGCCCGGGCGAAAAAATATGGCGTTGGGCTGTTCAATATGCTCAATCTGGAAATGATGCGGGGGATTATCGAAGCGGCGGAGGAAGAAAAATCTCCGGTGATTCTGGGCGTCGCCGAGGTCCATCTGCCCATCATCCCTTTTAACTGGGCCATTCATAACATGGTGAAAGCGGCAAAAGAAGCAAGAGTCCCGGTCTGCCTGCATTTTGATCACGGCACCGATTACGCCAAAATCCTGGAAGCCATGCGGGGCGGCTGCTCCTCCGTCATGTATGACGGTTCGGCGCTTCCGTATGAAGAAAACATTGCCAACACCGCGGAGATCGTAAAGGTGGCTAAAGCGCTGGGCATCAGCGTGGAGGCGGAACTGGGACATGTCGGCGGCAACGAGGATGGGTCCGACGATGGGATGGAGGACGATTATACCAACGTAGCCCAAGTGGTGGACTTTGTCAGCCGCACCGGTGTAGATGCGCTCGCCGTTGCCATTGGAACAGCTCATGGACAGTATAAAAAACCGCCGAAGCTGGATCTTAACCGCCTTGCCGAAATCAACAAGGTGTCAAAGGTTCCGCTGGTACTGCACGGTGGCAGCGGCCTTTCCGATGACGATTTTAAAAAATCCATCCGTGAAGGCATCAGCAAGGTGAACATCTGTACCGATATGCTGCTGGCCGCCCAAAAAGCGGTTACTACAACCGGCAGCGTCGATTATTCCGTTTCCATTGTTGCCGCCAAAGAGGCTGTGAAGAAAACTGTAATTGAAAAAATGCGTCTGTTTGGCAGCAGCGGCAAAGCATAAATTATTTTATATTACAGAAAGAAGGATGCAACATGGACTTTATGGACACCGTAAAGGGTTCTCTGCTGGAAGGTTTTTATCCTGCCGGATGGGACATGAAAAAAATTGATGAATGCTGCTCTTTTGGCCCGGAGGCCGTTTTGGAAAGGCAGCCGTTCTGGAACAAGGGCTTTTCTCCGGTCCCCTGCGACAACATCTACACCTTTGACACTTATATGGGTCATGAAATCGCGCTGCAGATCAAAAAAGCGCGGGATGCGGGTCAAAGGATCGCCATGATTCTTCCCGTAGGCCCCATGGGGATGTACAAATGGGCGGTTTACTTCCTGAAGGAATGGAACGTTAAGTGCGACCATCTGACCTGCTTTAACATGGACGAATGGGCGGATGGGGAAGGAAATACCCTTTCTGCCTCCGACCCTGCCGCGTTCCAGAACGCTATGTCCGAAGCTTTTTACAAGCCTCTGGGCGAGCTGACTGTTCCGGTTTCCCAGCGCAACTTCGCCACAAAAGAGAACCTGCCGACCTATCCTGAAAAGATTGCCGCGCTGAAGGCGCAGGGCGCAAAGCTGGTGCTGGTATTCGGCATCGGCAGGATGTGCCACATTGCTTTCTGGGAGCCCCATTTTGCCGCGGAGTTTGCAAGCGACGGGGAATGGCTGAAGCAACCCTATCGTCTGGGAGCCAAGTTGCACCCCTTGACCATCGAGCAAAACGCCATCACCAGCTTTAAATCCCGTACCACGCTGGTGCCATGCCGCGCCAACACCATTGGGCCGGGGCTGTTTATGCAGGCCGACTATATTATCGGCGGCTGCGACGGTGCTTTAAGCCGCGGGATGCAGTGGCAGGGCATGAGCTTCTGGATGACGCTGCGCTACGGTCCTTCCCGCTGGGTGACTTCCTCTTATATGCCTACCTTGCCCGGAAAGCTGTTTTTCTTAAACGAGCTGGCCGGTCCCTTAAATGCAGAGTGCAATTAGCTTATGCAGGTTATATAAGTTGCTTTGATTGCAAAAAGGTCCATTTCGAAAGAAATGGACCTTTTTTTACGCATTCAGGAACGGGTATCAGGATTTTCACATAAGATAAAATGAAATTATATGTCAGGAGTGTGAAATTCATTGATTATACATACTGTGTCCCAGGGGGACAGCGTTTATAGTATCGCCAGGCGGTATGGGGTTCCGGCATCTTCCATTATTGAGGCGAACCAGCTGGAAAATCCGTCCGCCCTGATCGTCGGCCAAGCTCTGGTGGTTCCGGGGGAATTGTCTGCCCATACGGTTGCACGGGGAGAATCTCTGTATTCCATAGCGCGAAATTACAATGCTTCGGTGACCGCTTTACAAGGCCTGAACCCGCAGATAACCAATCCGGCTAATTTGCAGATCGGCCAGACGGTCATTGTTCCCCAGGCTGCGCCGAAGCTTGGCACTATTTTGGTAAACGGGTACGCTTTTCCTAACATCAGAAACGAGGTTCTGCAAAGCACGCTGCCGTACCTTTCCTATTTAAGTATTTTCAGTTATCAGGTGCGGGAGGATGGAAGCCTGAAAACGATTCCGGATGCGCTTCTCACCGAAGCCGCCCGGAATGCAAACGTTGCGCCCATGATGGTCATCACCAACATTGAGGAAGGGGCTAGTTTCAGCAGTGAGCTGGCGCATACGATCCTAAACAGCGAAGCAATTCAGGATACCCTGCTGGACAATGTCGTGGCAGTTTTACAGGAAAAAAATTATTCTGGCCTGGATGTGGATTTTGAATACGTCTACCCGGAAGACCGTGAAAACTACGTGAATTTTATGAAAAAAATCACCGACCGCTTGCATCCTCTGGGATATACCGTAACAGTTGCCCTTGCTCCCAAAACACGGGCAGATCAGCCGGGCCTGCTGTATGAGGCCCATGACTATGCCGCGCTGGGAGCGCTTGTAGACCATGTTATTCTCATGACATACGAATGGGGATATACATATGGACCTCCTATGGCAGTATCTCCCCTGCCAGAAATGCGCAGGGTGCTGGATTATGCCGTTACGGCTATCCCCAGCTATAAAATTCTGATGGGAATGCCCAATTACGGTTACGACTGGACGCTGCCCTTTGTTCAGGGCTCGGCGGCCCGTTCTCTGTCTAATACCGCAGCGGTAGAACAGGCGCGGAATGTCGGTGCCCACATCCAGTTTGATTCCCGGTCGCAGACGCCGTTTTATTATTATTACAGCTCTGACGGAAGGCGCCATGTGGTATGGTTTGACGATGCCAGAAGCATTCAGGCCAAGCTGAAACTGGTGGATGATTACAGCCTCGGAGGCGTCAGCTACTGGACAATCAACAGCTTTTTCCCACAGAACTGGCAGGTTTTGTCCTCCATGTACGATGTTCAGAAAGTGCTGTAAAAAAGTCCCGCTGCAAAGCGATGTTTGCAGCGGGACTTTTTAGAAAATATTTATTGCCGCATTCCAAGCTCGATGGCTTTCAGATTTGCCTCAATCAGGTTGGCTTTTCTGGGAGGAACGCATTTATTTATAGCCTTTTTCACGGAGTCCATGGTCGCGAACTGTGTTTCCTTTAAGATTTTCCCAAACAGGACGATATTGGCGAGTCCTTTTAAATCATTGTCGTCGGCAAGTTGGGTGGCCGGAACATAAAACACCTTGATATCGGTCCGGTCGGTTTTCTGTTCCACCAGAGAGCTGTCGATGACCGCCATACCACCCTTTTCCACGGAATTGATGAATTTGTCAAAAGAGGGAAGATTCATCGCAACCAGCACGTTGGGAGTAATAACCAATGGAGAACCAATGGGCTGATCGGAGATACAGACGCTGCAGTTGCAGGTGCCGCCGCGCATTTCCGGGCCGTAAGAGGGAAGCCAAGATACTTCCTGTCCCTCGATCAGACCGGAATAGGCCAGCACCTTTCCGGCAAAAAGGATACCTTGTCCGCCAAATCCGGCCAGAAGAATATTATTAGTCATGGTGCTTTACCCCCTTTTCCGTCTTGTCCTTGTATACGCCCAGAGGATAATAAGGAATCATGTTGGCACGCAGCCAATCCAGCGCCTCGATGGGGGTCAGGCCCCAGTTGGTGGGGCAGGTGGAGAGAACCTCTACAATTGAGAAGCCTTTACCTTCCACCTGAGCGGTAAAGGCTTTTTTGACGGCTTTTTTGGCAGTTGCAATGTTCTTCACGGTATCAACCGAAACGCGCTCCGCGTAGGCTACGCCATCCAGCGTGGAAAGCATTTCGCATATCCGAACGGGGTATCCGGCGGTGTTGGTATCGCGCCCGTAAGGAGTGGTCTGAGTGATCTGGCCCGGAAGGGTGGTAGGAGCCATCTGGCCGCCGGTCATACCGTAAATAGCGTTGTTGACGAAAATAATCGTGATATTTTCGCCTCTGGTAGCGGAGTGGACCGTTTCAGCGGTACCAATGGCCGCCAGGTCGCCGTCACCCTGATAGGTAAAGACAATGCTGTCGGGCCTTGCTCTCTTTACGCCGGTTGCAACGGCGGGTGCACGGCCGTGAGCCGCCTCGATCATATCGCAGTTAAAATAGTTGTAGGCAAATACGGCACATCCGACAGGCGCAACGCCGATGGTTCTGCCGGTAAGATTCAGCTCGTCCAGCACCTCGGCGACCAGCCGGTGGATAATACCATGAGTACATCCGGGGCAGTAGTGGAACGGGATGTCGGTCAGCGCTTTTGTTTTTTCAAACACAACAGCCATTATTTCGCACCTCCCAGGATGGTTTTGATCTGCTCAAGCACTTCGGCCGGCGTGGGGATGATACCGCCGGTTCTGCCGAAAAAATGGACCGGCTTTTTGCCGCCTACGGCAAGACGGACATCGTCCACCATCTGTCCCATGCTCATTTCCACCGCTAAAAACGCCTTAGCGGTATCCGCGCGTCTGGTAATCACCTTGTCGGGGAAAGGCCACAGGGTAATCGGACGGATCATACCCGCTTTCAGGCCCAGCTTTCTGGCGGAATTGACAGCGGATTTTACGATTCTGGCGGACGCGCCGTAAGCTACGACGATGATATCTGCGTCCTCGGTCAAATATTCCTCGGCTTTTTGCTCGGTTTCTTTGATCTGCTCATACTTCTTATAGCGTTCCTGCACCAGCTTTTCCAGTGCGGGAGGGTCGATATACAAGGAGTTGACGATGTTGTGTTCTCTTTTATTCTGATGACCGCAGGCGGCCCAAGGCTTTTCAGGAAGGTCGGTCACATCGCCGCGCCTGAACTCCACCGGCTCCATCATCTGGCCAAGCATACCGTCGGCCAGGATCACGGCGGGCATTCTATACTTATCTGCCATATCGAACGCGTCAAACACAAAATCCACCATTTCCTGTACAGTGGAAGGGGCAAACACCAGCAGTTGGAAATCGCCATGACCGAGAGCCCTGGTGACCTGCCAGTAATCCGACTGGGAGGGCTGGATGCCGCCCAGACCCGGACCGGCGCGCATGACGTCGATAATGAGACAGGGAAGATCGGAGCCTGCGATATAGGAAACGCCTTCGGATTTCAGGCTGATCCCGGGAGAGGAGGAGGAGGTCATGGCGCGGACGCCCGCCGCTGCGGCGCCAAGCACCATGTTAATAGCGGCAATCTCCGATTCCGCCTGCAGATAGGTCCCGCCTATCTTGGGCATTCTTTTGGACATGTGAGCCGAAATTTCTGTCTGTGGTGTGATGGGGTATCCGAAGAAATGGCGGCAGCCTGCCTTAATGGCGGCTTCGGCCAAGGCTTCATTTCCCTTCATCAATACTTTGTCAGCCAAACCAATCCCTACCTTTCCACCGTAATGGCAACATCCGGACAAATGGTGGCGCACATGGCGCACCCAATGCATTTTTCCATCTCAATCACTTCCGCAGGATGGTATCCCTTGGCATTCAGCCGGTGTTTGCTTAAATGTACAATCTTTTTTGGGCAGGCCGTGGTACATAGGCCGCAGCCCTTGCAAAGATCCTCATTGACAGTCATCTTTGCCAATGACAGCACCTCCAGTAACATAATGTAGAATCTATTAGCATGCTATAAAAGCAGGATAATTAAACTTGCTGCTCCCAGGGGGTTTTCACGTAAATCTCCACGGGATACAGATTTTCCACTTCCGAAAGCCTGTCTGCAATTTCCTTCGGCGCAGTGGTGCAGACTAAGGGGAGGGAACATAGACCGGCGACAGCTTTTCCGTAATCATAGGATTTCAGAATATCCCGCGCTGTGGTGAAAGAAGAAAGATGGGAGTTGTTTACAATGCCGGTCACTTTCAGACGGCAGGCAGCTTCCACCTCTCTGATAATCTGAACAGCGTCCTCCGGCTTCTGAGTCAGAAAGCGGTGGGCGTTGACCACATGGAGCATTTCATAATTGCCCTGTTCTTTCAGGGTGTGAGAAAACCGGCCCAGCGCCAGAGCGCCCGCATCGTCGCCGCCTACATCCAGAATGACATGCCGACCGGTACTTTCAAAAAGGGAGTACATCCGGGCGGGCAGAACGGGGATATCTACATTGGAGTTGGCGTAATCGGAGGCAACGACTTCAATATTGTACTGCTTTAAAAAAGCGTTGAAATCGGCGGAGCGAAAATATGGATTGACAATATCCAGATCTGCCAGAATCACCTTCTCGCCTTGTTTATGCAGGTCCATGGCCAGATTGACGGCAAAATTAGTCTTGCCGCTGCCATAGTGGCCGGTGATAATGGTTACTCTTTTTATGGGCAGATTCATCAGGCTCCTCCTTTTAGCATATTAAAGTGTACTTATTATTATAGCACAACGGATTTGCGTGTACAATAAAGAGAAGAAAGAGAATACCCGACAAAATATGCAGAAAAAACGAACCTCGTTTTTGTGACTATCACTAAGGTGGAGTTTGCGGGCAAGCTGTGCTATAATATAAGCGACAAGCGCAGGCTTTTGAACTGCGCCGTTCGGAATGGCACGATTGTAATAGAATCCGGTTTTGCATATCACATTCAGGAGGAAACGACAGATGATGCACCTTATCTTGGGACCTTCGGGCAGCGGGAAAACCTTTGCCATGAAAGAGCAGGTCAAGCGCTTTTCAGAGCTAAATCCCGACGCGAAAATCCTGTTTCTGGTTCCCGAGCAGTTTTCCTTCGAAACGGAGCGAGCTTTTTATTACGGCCTCGGAGCGGAAGCTTCTCTGCGGGTGCAGGTGCTGAGCTTTACCCGGCTTGCTAATTTTATTTTCCGCGAAAACGGCGGCCTGGCCGGCACTTATCTGAATGCTTCTGGCAAGGCGGTTTTGATGAATACCGCGCTGCATGAGGTGCAGGATACGCTGCTTTTATATTCTCGGCAGGCGCAGATCCCCGCTTTTACCGCTGCCATGCTGGGTACGGTGGCTGAGCTGAAATATGCGGGAATCAGCTGTGCAGGCGTGGATGAGCTGAGTAAAAAAATGGGGAAATGCATCTTAAAGGACAAGCTGCACGATGTCAGTCTGATTTATCAGGCCTATGAAGCGCTGCTTAGCAAAGGCTGGCTTAACGACGAGGATGATCTGGACAGGGCGCTTGCCTTAGTCCGGGAAAACGGTTTTTTTAAGGATTACACGGTGTTTGCCGACGGCTTTAAGGGCTTTACCTTTCAGGAGCTGCAGATGCTGGAGGCCATAATCACACAAACAGGTGATTGCTGGTTCGCGTTCTGCACCGACCGGATCGCCTGCAGGGAAGATTGCAGTGACCTTTATGCGCCTGTTACCAAAATGGTGAGCCGGCTGATTTCAAGCGCGCAGAAAAATCATGTGCCGGTAGCCTCTCCGATCTATCTGGACAAACCAAGGCGATTCCGGCAAAGAGAGATCGCCCATTTGCAAAAGAACCTGTTTTGCTCCGATGGGGAACCGTATCAGGAGACTGCACCCCATATCCGGTTGTTTGCCGCTGAAAATCGTTACCGGGAAATCACGCTGGCCGCTTCCCAAATCCGGAAGCTGGTGCGGGAACAGGGTGTCCGTTATAAGGATATTGTGGTCATTTGCCGCAGCCTGGAACCGTACCGGCCTATTATTGAAACCGTGTTTCCCAAATATGGGATACCGGTCTATCTGGATACCCGCCAGCCGATTCTGTCCCGACTGATCATTCGATTTACTTTTTCTGTTCTTGCACTTGTAACAGGCGGGTGGAACACGGAGGAGTTTTTAAAGCTTTTGAAAACCGGCCTTGCGGGCGTTTCCATGGAGGAAGTGTCTCTGCTGGAAAACTACCTGTATGTCTGGAACATCCGGGGTGGGGCGCTGCTGAAGGAATTTACCGAAAATCCCCGGGGTTTTGCCGGAGAAAAAACACCGGAGGACTTAAAGCTGCTTGCCTTAATCAACGCCGCTAAAAGGCAGGTGCTGATCCCGCTGCTTGAGCTGAAACGGAAATTTGAGGAACCGCCGGAAAAGGGCGTTTCCGACGCAGTTCATAAAACCCGCGCACTTTATGATTACCTTATTTCCCAGAAAATACACGGGCGTCTTCCTGCTGGAAATGAACGGGAAAATCAGGAGCACGAACAAACCTGGAACGCCCTGATGGATATTTTCGACCAGCTGGTCTTTTCTTTGCAGGATACGCCGGTGGACGGCAAGCGGTATGTGCAGCTTTTACAGCTGGTCTGCGCAGGATACGATGAGGGACAGATTCCCCAGACGCTGGACCAGGTGACGGTGGGCGGCGCCGACCGAATCCGCACCAATGAACCGGCTGCGGCTTTCCTGATTGGTGCTGCCGAAGGGGAGTTTCCCCTGACATCAGAGGATTTCGGGCTGTTTTCCCTGATGTCAGGGGAAACTCCCCTTCGGCAGCAC
>ENA-UOOK01005938-UOOK01005938.1-fermentation-metagenome-genome-assembly--contig:-NODE-5938-length-11985-cov-6.750796_pt1 | contig 11985 bp, 5 predicted proteins | sample MGYA00245777_ERZ724023 | MGnify/ENA primary metagenome ERZ724023 (study PRJEB28704, sample SAMN03018312) | fermentation metagenome | biome: anthropogenic terrestrial biome; feature: soil; material... | reverse complement strand
CGGAGCCCGCTTTTGAGCGAGGATAAACTGGGCCCTGTTCCTTCAGCAGAGCTTAACGAAGACGAGCACGCCAAAAATAACCTTCCTGACGTCTTTGCCCGCTGGCAGGAGCGCAATAAGAGTGAACTCAAACGAGCCAGGACCGAACAGAGCTTCTGCGTGCCAAAAGAGGATATTGAAGCCCAGGGGTACGACCTTTCCCTCAACCGCTACAAGGAAGTTGTGTATGAAGAAGTGGAATACAGAGCCCCTAAAGAGATACTAGAAAGCCTCGCAAAGCTGGAAGTTGAGATTCAGCAGGGGATGACGGAGTTAGGGGAGATGCTGAAGTGAACTGTGAATTGACACACTTATCGAACCTATGTAAAGTCATAACCAAGGGAACAACACCAACAACTATTGGTTTCGATTTTTCTGAAAAGGGAATTGGCTTTCTGCGTGCTCAAAATATCAATGATGGGAAAGTTGACTACAATCGAAATACTCTATTTATTGATGAACAGACACACAAAGCACTTTCAAGATCCCAAATTCTTCCCGGTGACATTCTTCTTTCAATTGCTGGAACAATTGGTCGTGCTGGCATAGTGCCTGACAATTCGCCAGAATTGAACTGTAATCAAGCCGTAGCTATTGTTAGAACAAACGGGAAAGTATTTCGACCATTCCTACGTCATTGGTTAGAAAGTCTCGATGCTCAAAAACAAATGCGTGGGGCAATGGTGACGGGTACGATATCTAATCTAAGTCTTACGCAAGTAGGTAATTTGCAAATACCTCTTCCTCCTATGGAAGAACAGCAGCAAATTGCAGATATTCTGGATCGTGCGGAGGCTCTTCGAGCTAAACGTAAAACTGCCCTTGCCCAGCTTGATGAAATAACTCAATCTATTTTTATTGAGATGTTTGGAGATCCAGTGAAAAACCCTAAAAACTGGAATCTAATAAAAGTTCAAGATGTAATGTCACAAATTGAAGCTGGCTGGAGTGCTAATGGAGAATATAGACCTCGTGAAGAAAATGAATATGCAGTATTGAAAGTAAGCGCAGTCACTCAAGGAGTCTTTTTACCAGAAGAATGTAAAGTAATCAATAACGATATCGAATTCAAAAAAGTTGTTACTCCAGAGAAAGGAGATGTTTTGTTTAGTAGAGCTAACACGCTTGAACTTGTAGGTGCAAGTTGTCTTATCAGAGAAAATTATCCCTATCTTCTTTTACCGGATAAATTATGGAAAATCAGAGTCAACGAAGAGAAAATTTGTCCTGAGTATTTTAAATTTGTACTAAGTTATCCAACAGTTAGACATGAGATATCAAAACTTTCTACAGGAACAAGCGGCTCTATGTATAACATTTCAATGGAGAAATTTAGGCAGATTGACATAACTGTTCCTCCTATTGAAATCCAGAAAAAATTTTCCATAATTATTGGTAAAATAGATAAAATAAGAAAATCTCATCAACAATCCCTTCTCGAACTCAATAACCTCTTCGATTCACTATCGCATGCAGCCTTTACTGGAAAACTTTTTTCACATCAATTCTTTGAGCAAGAAATAGAGAATGGAGTAAAGATATGACCAATTTTGCCTTTCTCGAAGCCGAATGGCCTTCTTTGTATGAGGCAGCCGAAAAAGCCTCAAATGCGGTTTATCCTGACCCTCGCACTGCCTGTTTTTACGCTCGCAGGGCTCTGGAACTGGCTGTGCAGTGGATATATAAGTACGATTATTCACTGCTCCTGCCATATCAGGAAAATTTGAGTGCTCTCATTCATGAGCCTACATTCAAAAAAGTTGCGGGAGAGGCAATCTTCAACAAAGCACGGGTCGTTATCCAGCTTGGAAACGAGGCTGTGCACAGCAACAGTTCCATTCAGGCATATGATTCAGTGACAGCCGTGAGTGAACTTTTCCACATAACCTACTGGCTGGCACGCACCTATGCCCGAAAAGAAAAGCCTGAGCCCGGGCTGAGCTTCAACCCTGATGACCTGCCGAAAACAACAGTCCCGAAGCAGACAATAGAGCAGCTTCAAAACCTGGAAAACAGCCTCCGGGAAAAAGACGAAAAACTCTCTCTACTTCTGGCCGACAAATCCGCAATGGACGAAGAACTAAAACGCCTGCGTGCCGAAGTTGCAAAGGCAAAAGAAGCTTCAGCCCTGCAGCCGGACACACACGACTATTCCGAAGCTGAGACCCGAAAAAGCCTGATTGACCTCCTGCTTAAAGAAGCCGGCTGGGCCCTTGACAAAGCTCAGGACAGGGAATTTGAAGTCTCAGGCATGCCGAACGAAAGCGGGGTCGGTTTTGTAGACTATGTGCTCTGGGGCGACGACGGAAAGCCCCTTGCCCTCGTGGAAGCAAAACGCACCACAAGAAACCCTCAGGTCGGCCAGCAGCAGGCAAAACTCTATGCCGACTGCCTCGAAAATCTGTTCGGGCAGAGGCCGGTTATTTTCTACTCAAACGGGTACGAGCACTGGATCTGGGACGATTCCAGCTATCCTCCAAGGCAGGTTCAGGGGTTCTACAAAAAAGCTGAACTTGAACTCCTCATCCAGCGGCGCAGCAGCCGCAGGCCCCTCTCAGAAGCAGAGATTGATTCCGCAATCGTAGAACGCTACTACCAGACCAGAGCCATCCGCCGAATCGGAGAAGCCTTTGAAAAAGACAACGACAGAAAAGCCCTCATAGTAATGGCAACCGGCGCGGGAAAGACCCGCACGGTCATCGCACTTTGCGACCTCCTTATGCGCTGCAACTGGGTCAAACGCGTGCTCTTCCTTGCCGACAGGGTAGCCCTTGTCAACCAGGCGGTAAATGCCTTCAAAAAGCACCTTCCCGACTCCGCACCTGTGAACCTTGTCACGGAAAAGGACACCGATGGTCGGGTTTTCGTTTCGACCTATCCGACAATGATGAAACAGATCGAAGAAATAAACGGTGGGCAGCGCCGCTTTGGTTCAGGGCACTTCGACCTTGTGATCATTGATGAGGCTCACCGCTCGGTCTTCAAAAAATACAAAGCTATTTTCGACTACTTTGATTCTCTCCTTGTGGGCCTTACAGCAACTCCCAAAAATGAAATCGAACGCAATACCTACAGTCTCTTTGACCTTGAACCCGGCGTCCCCACCGATGCCTACCAGCTCGAAGAAGCCGTAAAAGACGGTTTTCTGGTCCCTCCAAAAGCGGTTTCAGTGCCCCTGAAGTTCCAGCGCCAGGGAATCAATTACGACGAACTCTCCGAAGAGGACAAAGAGCAGTGGGAATCTCTGGACTGGGGAGACGAAGACGGAGAAATCCCTGAAAGGGTGGAAGCCGAAGCCGTCAACAAATGGCTGTTTAATAAAGACACCGTGGACAAAGTCCTGGCACACCTTATGGAACGGGGCCTGAAAGTTGCTGGCGGTGACCGCCTGGGCAAGACCATCCTCTTTGCCAAAAACCAGGCTCACGCTGAGTACATCGCCGACCGGTTCAATGCAAATTATCCGCATTTCAAGGGTGAATTCGCCCGTGTAATCACTTTCAAGACCGAATATGCCCAGAGCCTCATAGACAATTTCTCTATCAAGGAAAAAGCCCCTCAAATTGCCATCTCGGTGGACATGCTTGACACCGGGATCGATGTGCCGGAAGTCGTGAATCTGGTGTTCTTCAAACTGGTGCGTTCCAGGACAAAGTTCTGGCAGATGGTGGGACGCGGTACAAGGCTCTGTTCTGACCTTTTCGAACCCGGAAAAGACAAACAGTTCTTTTACCTCTTTGATTACTGCCAGAACCTGGAGTTCTTCAGCCAGAACCCGGAAACCACAGACGGTTCACTCGGCGATTCTCTTGGCACACGTCTGTTCAAATCACGGCTCGAATTACTCTCCGAACTGGACAGGAAACTTGCATCTGACACTGGTTGTGAAGTCGGTACAGAGGCCAGGGAAATATACGGTGAACCAAAAACGGAAGCTGAAGTTCGCCACTTGATTGCCGAAATACTGCACAGTGAAATTGCCTCTATGAACCTGGACAACTTCGTTGTATGCCCCAAAAGGCGGCTGGTCGAGAAATATTCAAGTCCCAAAGCTTGGTTAAAGCTGTCCGGGGAAGACCTCTCCGAGCTTTCCCACGAAGTTGCAGGCCTGCCCTCGCAATTGCAACCGGAAGCCGAAGAGGCAAAGCGTTTTGACATCCTTGTCCTGAACCTTCAGCTGGCTTTACTGCGCGCCGAACCCGCCTTTGAGCGCCTGAGAAACCAGGTAAGAGATATTGCCGGTCTTCTTGAAGAAAAATCTGCAATTCCTATGGTACGCGACCAGATGGCCCTGATTCTTGATGTGCAGACTGATGAATGGTGGGAAAATGTTACAACTCCCATGCTGGAAACACTTAGACGGCGCCTCCGTGACCTGGTAAAACTTATAGAAAAACACCGCAGAAAGCCTATTTACACTGACTTCGAAGACGAAATGGGCAGTGAAACTAATGTTGAATTGCCTGGCTTTGCTGCAGCCGGAGATTTCGAGAAGTTTCGTGCCAAGACCCGGGCTTTCCTTCTGGAACATCAGGACAATACCGTCATCCATAAACTCAGGATGAACACGCCATTGACTGCATCAGACCCTGATGAACTGGAAAAGATACTTTCTGAAAGCGGGCTGGGAGGGCCGGAAGAAATTACCCGTGCCAAAAAGCTATCAAACGGGCTCGGCCTCTTCGTGCGCTCACTGATAGGGCTGGATAGGGAAGCTGCAAAACAGTCGTTTGCCACATTCCTTACAGGCAAGACTCTGACTGCAAACCAGATAGAGTTTATAAACCTGATTATCAACCACCTTACCGAACACGGAGCAATGGATGCTTCACTTCTTTATGAATCACCATTCACAGACCTTACACCCCTGGGACCTGAAGGGCTTTTCAGTTCGGATCAGGTAGACGAGCTGATTGCAGCACTGGAACAGATTACAGCAACAGCACTTGCTTCTCTGGGTTCACAACAAATCACTGCTTGAGGATTTTTAAGCTACTTCAGAGAACAATGAGCAAATTATTGCAGTATATAACCATTAAAATTTAAAATTAAGGTTGATATTTCGGCCGCTCATTTTCGAGGAGAGGATTCCAAAAATTATGAAAACTTAATTTAACTGGAGAAAATTTGTGCCAGTGGCTCTTTGTGAATTCTTGCTTATCTCCATCAAAACGCGAAAACTTATATTCTATTCGCATTTACTAGAAAAAACTAAAAAATTGTTCGCATTAATTTCTTTTTTGCTACATTCTTTTTTTGCTACATATTACAATATTTTTGCATTTTGGAAAAGGCCGGTCGCTTCTGGCGACCGGTGAGAGCCCCGGTACTTGAAAATCAAATTTAGACCCGTTTTCACGGTATTTGTACACGAAAATATTGGGGTACTGAAGTTTCAAGTTTTGAATTGGGATCGTGTAAATAACGGCAAGCTGGCGTGAATAATAATATTTATAATCTCATTAAGTGTATCCACAGAGCTGATGGTAGAAAAACTGGCTGCAGATAAATATAGTGTGCCTGTTGAACGCATTTTCCAGGTCCACAAATCACCCTGCAAAGCCGTTCTGGCAATAACCGGAGGCGGGGCAGAGGTTATTGGAGAACTGCTCCGCCACGGCAGCGGCTCGGCAACTGTTCTGGATGCCGTTGTCCCGTACAGTACAGATGCAATGGACCGCTTCCTCGGCAGGAAACCTGAGAAGTACTGCTCGGAAAAAACTGCAAGGCTGATGGCGATAGTCGCTTACCAGCGGGCATTGGAACTGTCAAAAAGCTCTGGTGGAACTGCAGGGCTGGACGTGATAGGGATCGGAGCGACCTGCAAACTCAAGGCTGCAAACGAACGGGAAGGCAGGAAACACGAGGTCCACGTAGCTATCCAGTCAGCCTGTAAAACAGGGGTCTGCACCCTTGAACTGGCAGCGGACAGGACACGGGAAGAAGAAGAAAAAATCGCTGCACTCCTTATTTTTAATGTGCTTGCCCGCCACTGCGACGTTCAAGAAATCGATTTGCCGGATGGGATCGGGATGCCGGAAGGAACAGGGACCGGTATTTGGACCGAAGAAGGGGAAAGAGAAAAAGTTATTGAAAAATATGCCTTGGTTTCCGGGGTGGTAGGAGATCTTCTGAAACAGCAGAGCCGTAGCCAGAACAGCTCTTATGAAACCCGGGGGATAGCAAAGATTAATTTTAATAAAGCAAAAGCTCCCAAAGAAATAAAACCTGAAGAGATTAAGCTCGCAAAACCTGAAAAATCTGAAGAACCTGAAGAACCTGAAGAACCTGAAGAAATAAAACTCGTATTCTCCGGCTCTTTTGACCCCTGCCATAAAAACCATATTTTCATGGCAGAATGTGCTTCGAAGAAATATAATGCGCCCGTCCATTTCGAGATTTCCCTGACGAATGTTGACAAGCCGCCCATAGATTTTATCTCACTGGGTCAGAGGCTTGATTCGTTAAGGAAATACAAAGATGAAGACTTCATGGGTGGGATTTGCCTGACCAATGCACCGCTTTTCCTGCAAAAAGCCGACCTTTTCCCAAACAGCACCTTCATCATCGGGGCAGATACTTTTAACAGGCTGTTTGACGCAAAATACTATGACTGCACAGTAGATACGCCCGCCATTTTAAGGCATTTTGAGGAAAAGAATGTACGGTTCGTGGTGTTTCAAAGGAAATCCGTCGAAATGTCCGTCAACCCTGAGATTCTCAAGTTTTGCGAGATTGTTCCGATGGACAAATACGAAGACGATGGTACGTCGTCCACGGAAATCAGAAAGAGGCACAAAGAAGCAAAGGAATAAAACGGAAATTTGAAGTGAATGAAGGGGAGCAGCTTTCACTGGCAAAACAGGGACCATGCACATCCGGGTTTATAGGAAAAGTCACTATGCTATTTTTTGTATGAGATTGGATGTTAATTTTATCTGTACTAATAAATAAAATTAGAAATATTAGTTCCAAATGCTTATTTTTCTCCGCGAGCATATAAACTTAAGGACAGATGATTGAGAAAAAACTTTAGTAAGCAGCTTTCAATGTTTTACAGTAGTCTGAAGCTTCTGACAATTATGCGAAAGCCGATTCTCAGTAAATTGGGGGGAAAGTTACGGAGAATGAAAAGCCGGGAGTACACGATATCGCTTACGTATGCATCTCTGATATGCACCTCGGAGAAGAAGACAGCCTTCTTACCAACGTTGAAGGTGGCAGCCTTGAAACGGGTAAAGCAAGCGAAATTATGGTCAAACTGGTTGATTGCCTGGAGAAAATCATTGGCCAAAACGTAGACAAAAATAAGAAACCTACCCTGATTTTAAATGGGGATATCCTGGAACTGTCTCTTGCCCAGACGAATATCGCAGCTATGACTTTTGACCGGTTCCTGGAACTTATCATAAAAAAAGAGGACCCGTTATTCGACAGAATTGTCTACATCCCAGGAAACCACGACCATCACCTCTGGGAACTGGCACGTGAAACGCAGTATACTCGCTATATCCGAAGGCACCCGACAGACGATCTGCCTTTTCCCTGGCATAAAACCCCTCTTTGTTTGCCACCCATTTCCTCGAATAAAAGAATTTGTTCCGAATTTTTAAACTGTATAATAGAGCGTCATTCTCTTCCTGCGTACAAAGGGATAAAACTGAATGATAGTATCAAGATAGAAGTCGCTTATCCCAACCTGGGCCTATTTTCCAAAGATGGAAGAAAATGTGTATTGTTTCACCACGGGCATTTTGTGGAAGCTACATACCGGCTGATGAGTTTTTTAAAAGCAGCTGCTCTTGGAATCGACCGTGATATGCCTCTTGACGTCCAGATGCTTGAGTCGGAAAACTTCGCCTGGATTGACTTTTTCTGGTCCACTATGGGAAGGTCCGGAGACGTCGGAGAGATTTCCGAAACCTTCTACGAACACCTTAGCAACAGGGATCAAATGGAAAAATTAACATCCGAAATCGCCCACAACTTATCAAAGAAATCTAATATATTGTCTCCTCTTCCCGAAAGCCTTAAAGCAGCAATCATAAAAAAATTCCTGAATATATATATCTGTGGAGGACTCGTCTCTAACTGGGAAAAGCATCAGGACCGGGGTGCTATGGGAGAAAATACTGCCAGCGGACTGCTTCTGTACCTGAAAACCGCATGGAACCAGATCAACGAAGAACAGGAAGGAAATACACCTTCCGAACTGACCTTTATTTTCGGACATACGCATAAACCCTTTGACCTGTGCATTCCTCTCACCGGAATACTGATAAACGGTTTAAATACAGATGTAAATATCTACAACACAGGGGGCTGGGTTGTTGATGAAGAAAAATGCAACGAAAATAAAGGTGCATCAATAGTCTTGCTCGACAAAGAGTTGAATCCTCTGGCACTTAATATGTATAAAGAGACCAGATGCCCGAAAACCAGCTGTGTGAATGTCAAATACAGTAAAACAACTAACAACCCCATCTATAAGAATATAGAAATAATGGTACAAAATAATAAAAAACCCTGGAGTGATTTCTCAAATATAGTAGATAGTGAGATTGAACTGAGGAAAAGAGCCATTGAGTGCAGACTTCAGGGACTCTGATCCGACCCCTGAGCTTGCAGGCTGAAGTACTCCGTATTATTCCAGCATCCATTTCCATACCGAGTTAATAACTATCCTTTTCTTTCCCCCGTCCCTTCCTTCTACTTCCATAACTCCTTCATCGTCCATGGTGAGGATAAGCCCTTCGTTAAGCCCGAATTCTTCCATAGCTGCCATAAGCCCGAGGACCTCCCGTTCCCTTGCCGGACCTCCAAAGCAGACCGAGACCTGAACTGCAGCCGTTACAGCCAGACTATCTTTTTCGGTTATAAGGAAATCGCATTCTCTCCTGTCGCGGAAATAAGAGACCTGTTTGCCCTGCCTGAGAAGCTCAAGAAATACAAGGTTTTCAAATCTTAATCCAAGACTGTCCGGGTAATTGGGAAATACTGACTTGAAGAAACCCGTATCTCCAGCGTATACTTTACACGGGACTTCTTTTCCGTATTCTTTTTCTTTTTCTTTTTCTCTTTCTTTTTCCGTGTTTTCAGATAAGTGATTAAACATGGGGACCCGGTACAGCAAAAAAGCCTCTTCCAGATAGTCCAGATAGTTGCAGACAGCATCTTCGCTATCGATCCCACTCGCTCTTTTCAAAGTATCCAGGGAATATTCCGATGCCATGTTCGAGATCAGAAAGACTGCAAGTTTTTTCAGCCCTTCAGTATCCTTAATATTGTGCTTGTCAATGATTTCTTTCTTCAGAATTTCCTCAAAATACTTTTTGGAAAGCCTATTATCACCGTTTTTAATTATATCGGGAAAACCACCGTTTTCAAAATAACGCAGGAACAGACATAACATTTCGTCACACCGGGTAGGTGTAAGAAAGTTCGGTTTTGGAACCCTGAGCCCTTTCAGGGTGAGATATTCTTTAAAGGAAAAAGGTGGAAGTTTTAGAATTCTTATTCTGTTTGCAAAATGCGAAGAGATATTCTGACTCATGAGGCCTGCAGAAGAAGAGGTTATAAATACTCGAGCCCCATCTCTTTGAAGCCTGTCAACCCAGTCCTCCCAGCCAGGGACATACTGGATCTCATCAAGGAAATAAGAAATAGGTCCTGAAGACCCTTCTTTATCAGCTTTTTCTTCATTTTCAACCCCTTTTCCATATTCAGATCCTTTCCTGCAAAACTCAGCTGCGATTTCCTCGATTTCCTGAAGACCTTCAGGTCCCATACCTCTAAATCTGCTATCTTCAAAATTAATGTAAACCTTAAAACCCGGCATAGGGCCTGCAACCTGCCTCAAGAAGGATGTCTTGCCTGTATGAAGCGGGCCATAAATTAAATTGATCTCACGCCCGTCCAGACAGGGGAAAACAGGAATGCTGCGACAGATTGTATCAGGAGGGGTTTGGAAAAAGGTTTGATGGTCAAGAACCAGGGGAAGAAGTTCAAGTTTTTGCATATGATCAGAATAGTTTGTGAAGTAAAACTATATAGTTATTCTGGCAGAGACTTGATCTCAGAAAAATCTGGACATATACTTATCCTGAAAAAAGATAATGCAGACGTATTTCAAACTTAACGACCTAATAATCGGATTTGATACATATATAGGTGATCTATGGCGGCAAAAGTAAAACTACTTCATATATAAAATATCTTTCGAATATTGATTATAGCGAGTATACTTAAAGGAGAATAATAAAATTGATATAAAATATATAGTTTTTATTAATTATTTTTCCCAAAAATTTTAGCCCGGGAATTTTAATCGGACTATCAGTCCTTTTTAGGCTCATATACTGTTTTCTTTTTCCCGCATCTTGTGCACACAAAATATTTTTCCATTACATTTGAGCCATAGATATTCAGTCCTCCACTTCTTTTCCATTTGTGAAGTCCCAGGAAGCACAAAATGTTTCTCTGTGGAGTTTTTCCGGAAATTCTCGATGGAGCTTTATACGCCAAGTAATCACTCCTGTGTTATCAGTGGATCTTTAGAAAGTGGTAGAGTAAGGCTAAAAGCCTTATATTGGATGCGGTGGAAAGTCAAAAGACGGATAATCGAATAGAGACGGATAATCGAATAGTATAGATTCGACTGATACCTCACATGTATCCTCACATGTATCGCATGATACGCTTCAACCTTATGCGATACCCGTCTGCCTGACAGCTGTTTTTGTCTTTTCTACCATTTCTGCTGACCTTTAACTGTTATTTACACTTTAGGTTCAACTTTCAACTTTTTTTCGATTTCCTACATCCACATAAAATTCAGCATATCCACAATATAAACAAACATACACTTTAAATTCGCGCATGGGACCTGTAAAATAGCATTCGCTATCAGATTCATAACCTATACGTTCTCCAATTATATGGCCTGTATCAAGATTTTCGCTTCCGCATTTTGGACATTTTCCCTTTTTCATTTTGCATTACCCCACGTAATCAATGAGATCTGGCTTTGTAGAAATCCTCAAAAGTGCCTTTACGAAAAAGTAAATAATCTGGTTGTAAAATTGCCCCTTATTTTTTGCCCCCACAAAAAAATGAATATTTCATATTCGCATCTAATTATTATATTGTTATCGAATAATTAGATTTTTTCATCAAATAAATATTTTAAATTTGTTGAGATCCCATTCAATTAGCAACCGTGTCCGTGGGATTCTCCGGAAAACATCCTGTATCAGACAGGGATGTAGTAATCGAGACGTTGAACGTTCAGGGTAAAAGGCATAATAATGTTTGATCTAAATCTTTGGTCGTCCAGCTTTACATGGTTGATATTCTTGAAAAAAAACAAGTCTGACTCATAATCCTGAATTTTGACCTTTACCCCTACGACATACCGTGTCGCTCTTAACAAAATTGATTTTATCTTATATTCTTTCCACGGTTATTTTCCTTTTCAAGAAATATGAAATATTTATCTGACCCGTACAACATCACTAACTATACCGAGTCATTTTTGTCCCGCTCGACGAAGGAGAGCGGTCTGTCCAAAAAGCAGAAACAAAAAGAGAAATTAATAGGTAATTTTCAGAAGAAGAAAACAATTCAAACGAAAAGGAATAAACTATACAGGAGCTCATCCCAAACCCAATTTTTATCTTCAAATCTATAAGAATTTCAGAACTATTTTTCACAACCAAAGACCCATTTATTGTTCCAAATTCAATGTTTAAAGACTCATTTTAGAGTTATGGAATAGGCTCCAGAAAAATACTCTCTTTCACTTCATTTTTATTTTACTAATTTCAAAATTTTTCTATTTTTTTCTTCTTTTTGGGAAGAGCCGCCAGACAAGCTGGCGGAATTTTCGATACAACCTAAGTTTGACAGTATTCACTAATTGGTACTGATTATTTCCCTTCTTTTTTG
>ENA-UOOK01005936-UOOK01005936.1-fermentation-metagenome-genome-assembly--contig:-NODE-5936-length-11991-cov-3.819956_pt1 | contig 11991 bp, 8 predicted proteins | sample MGYA00245777_ERZ724023 | MGnify/ENA primary metagenome ERZ724023 (study PRJEB28704, sample SAMN03018312) | fermentation metagenome | biome: anthropogenic terrestrial biome; feature: soil; material... | reverse complement strand
GCATATTATTCACCTCACTTTTCTAGTTTCTGACATATGTCACTTACTTATATTATACATGGTTTCTGACATATGTCAATAACTTTTTTATATTTCTTAAAAATTTAATGTGAAAATTAATAAGTAATTTTATATTAGTTTAATAAATAAAATAGCATTTTTACTTCTTATTATGTATATGTATTAGGGAGACTTTTGGAAATTTGTGAATAGTTTTGGAAAATATTATTGATCAAAAAGCGAAAAAAACCATTAAACACTCATTGCTTACCATTTTTTTGCAAAAAAAGAAAGTTCACACATGCTCGCGAGTGTATCAATTTTCATTTAAATGTACTCAGGTAAATCCTGAATTTTTTAGTTTCGAAAAAATAATTTCTATTTGTTTAATTATCTTGTAAGAATGCAAACAGTTTAAAATATTCATTTTCATAATAAATTGAAACTATTACAAATAATATGAAGTTTACAAAATGATAAAATTAATATATAATATTATCAAACTGTTATATTGTCGAGGAGTAATTTAATAAGGAATGGATATTTAATATGAATTATTATTTAAGAGAAGGTAAAACAGAGGACGCTGAGCAAAAAGGGTTTGTACATTATACTTCATGGAAAGAAACTTATATTGACTTAATGCCAAAAGAGTATTTAGACAAATTAAAATTAGAAAATTGTATTAACAATGCAAAAAAATATCCTCAAAATACCATTGTAGCTGTAGTAGATAATATTGTTGTAGGATTTATAGGATATTTAGACGATTCTAGAGAAATGGCATCAGTTAAGCAGTCGTCAGAAATAATGGCAATATATATCTTAAAAAAGTATCAAAAAAAAGGCATTGGTTATGCACTTATGCAGGAATCTTTAAAGCGAGTTACTAAAAGTAAAGTTATATTATTTGTTCTTGAGGGCAATGATAATGCTATTTATTTCTATAAAAGGATGGGATTTAATTTTACAGGACATAAAATCATTAAACCTGTTTTAGGTGGTGAATTAGTCGAACTAGAGATGGTTTTACAGCGTTAAGATATTTAATCGAGAGATTAATTAGACAACATTTGAAGAGCGGTTAAATGTAATTTATTTCGATAAATATAAATTTTCTAAGGGGTTTTGAATGATTAATTTATTAAAGGCAAGTGTTAATGATTGTTCATTACTGTATGAAATGCAAGTAAAATCTTTTAAATCTTTATTTGAAAAGTAAAAAGATAAGGATACAAATCCCGTTGCCGAGTCATTAGAACGTATTATCGAATGAATGAAACAAAACTTTACGGATTATTATTTTATTAGATTAGATGCAATAGTAGTAGCTATTAGAGTTGTTAAAACAGTACTTGTTCGGAAAATATAGTGGACCCAGAAGAACCTATTATTTTCTTAGTGAAACGTTTAGATGGTTATAGAGAAATATAAAAAGTCAAGGATAGAAGTTAAGAATTCAATAAACTAATTCAATATGTGGATATCCCTAAACATAATAGTATAGATTGTGATAAAGGTATTTTTAATGATGAGATAGAAATGTTTGAATCAATTGATATAATAAATGGTGATTAATATTTCCAGCACTCATAAATCGTCAAAAACAAGACAGTGAAGATGTCTACTGAACAAACAACAAAGTGTTTACTTTAAATGAGAATTAACATGTGATAAAGTAAGTTCACATTTTTAAATACAATAAGTATAGAGACAAAGTTCTCCACCGGGTTATCAAGGATAGCCCATTTTTTATTTTAACATTATCTTTTTGGTTATATTTCTCTTAACTTCTAACAATTTACTTAAACAAATTTACCACATCTTTTCAGTGTAAAAAAACATACATTTAAAGTACAAACAAAGCAAAGCAGATTGTTTTATTAAACAAAAAATATATAATCGTTTTAAAAATCAAACGAAAATAAGTTAATCGTCAAGATGTAGAAAGCTTCTTAGTTATTATTCAATCAAAAGCAGTTGAATTTTTTAATGAGTTATTAGATTGTGATTCAATTTAAGCTAAAAAAACGATTGCATTATAAATGGGTAAATGATAAAATAATAGGTATATGCCATAATTAGTAACATATTTTTTATAATATCTAGTAAAAGATTTATTATTTATGTCAAAATCTTGATTATGAGTTCTTATTTTTTCGATGGGTAAAATAAGAATTATAATTATTTTATCAAGGAGATTAATAATGGATGTAGCAAGTGAAAAGAAAAAGTTTAACTTTAAAACTTTATTTTTTATGATTAAGAGTGTTTTTAAAGCATCACCTATTCTTTTGCCTTTAATGATTATTCTCACTATTGTTTCAATTAGTTTATCAGCCTATTCTTTATTTGTTTTAAAAGATGCTACCAATTCTATAGTTGACTTATTGAAAGCAAATACTACTTTTAAACAGGTTTTATTCTTTGTGCTTTTATATTTAATTATAGAAATATTATTAAATCAATTATTGCAGTATATCATTAGCTTTACCGAAAGACATTATTATAAGCAAGCAGATAGATATTTTAGAATATTATTACTATATAAGTTAGGTAAACTCCCACAGGAGAATATGTATAACAGTGAAATTTATAACAAGTATGAATATACTTATACTTATCTATACATGTTTCAGCAATTACCCTGGCATTTAATCTCTTTTTTAATAAACTTTTCTTTTTCAAAAATTCTATACTTAGGTATTATTTTTTCTTTTAATCCCATAGTGGGAGTTTATTGTACAATCTTATTTGCGATAAATATAATAACAAGTATTTTTGTATCTAAAGATCAATCAAAGGTAGATAAAGAAATGGTTTTGCCGGTTAGGCAAAGGGATAATTATAATTCCTTACTTTCTTCAAAAGCATATATTAAAGAAACTAAAATAAATTTACTAGAAAACTATTTCTTTAAAAAATATAAAGATCTCTACATGACAATTCGTGATCGCTATTTTAGAGTTAATAGAACAGATACATGGATAAACCAAATCATTAGCATTTTAAATTTTTTGTTTAACCACGGTTTGATTTTATTATTACTTTATATGGTGTTTAAAGGAAATTTAGATATCGGTGAAATGACATTAATTCAATCAGCAGGCACATCACTAGTATTTGCTGCGGCTCAATTTAAAAGACCAACAAAGTATATTGTTCAATTTACCCAATATGCTCCAACAATGATTGAAATGTTATATCCAATATCTAAAGATGAAATGAAGGATATAAAAGAACGGGACTATCCAAATTTTGATTTAAAACTTGGCGAATTTCAAAGTTTAGCATTAGAAAATGTATACTATAACTATCCTTCAAAAAATACTGATGCTGTAAGTAATATTAATCTTAAAATAAATCATGGGGAAATCATTTCAATTTTGGGATACAATGGGAGTGGTAAAACAACTACAGCAAAGTTGATTTCTGGAGTGCTAACTCCTTCAAGTGGAAGAGTCGTCTTTAATGATCAAAATATTGAAGAGCTTGATAAAAAAGAGTATTATAAATACTTTGGAATTGGATTCCAAGACTATGCAAAGTATAGTCTAAGTTTAAGAGATAATATTGGCTTTGGAAGAATTGAAGAATTAAATAATACAGAAGTATTAAATTCAGCAATCGAAAAGACAAATCTTAAAAATATTATTGATAAGCTTCCGAATGGAATAGATACTAATTTAGGAAAAGAATATGACAAAGATGGTCAAGACCTTAGTGGAGGGCAGTGGCAACGAATAATTCTTGCTAGAGCTTATATGGGAAGTCCTGAAATATTAATTTTAGATGAACCGACAGCTTCAATTGATCCATTTGAAGAAGAACGAATGCTTGATGAATTTAGATATGCTTTAGAAGGTAAAACAGCCATCCTTATTTCTCATCGGATTTCCTTTGCTAGACTTGCTGATCAAATCGTTATGATGCGAGATGGAAAGATTGTAGAGCAGGGTAGTCATATGGAATTACTAAAGAAAAAAGGCTATTACTATGAATTGTTTACTTCACAACAATTACTGTATAAAGATGGGGTGAAGGTTCGTGAATAGTAAAAAAGTAAATATACTTAAGACAATAGGTAAAGTATTCAATCAAGCTGTCAAAGAAGGAAAAACTCAGTTTATATTATTATTGATTATTGGCATAGTTAATTGTTTTTCCATGTATTTTGGGTTATTGGTTCCTGAATTAGCTACAAATATCGCTTATTCTTTTATTACAGAAGATAATATTAATTTCTATCAAATGATTAAACCATTAATAATTGTGTTAGTGATATTATTTATCTTCGCAATAATGCAATCAGTATATGGTTTATTGAAAATTTATGTAAACCGTAATTTAAAGACAAAATATGAACTAGGGCTATCAAAGAAGCTTTCATCAATGAAATGGGAAAGTTATGAAACTCATTCTGTCAATATGAAGATTGAGATGGTAAAAAGAGATGGAGTTAATTCGTATTTAAGTATTGGTTTTGAACTTGTTCCGTGGATGATAAACACTATTTTTTACATGATAATTTATATTCTCGTGATTGCGAGAATTAGCGTTGCGATTGGATTTGCTTTTGCTGCATCTTCTGTCATTTATATTTTGATTGGTATTTACTGTGGGAATAAGATCTATAAAACCTATCGAAATAATGATGCCATCTATAAAAAGCGAACATACTTATATAACTGTAGTAAAAGCAAAGAATCTCATCAAGATGGAATCGTAAATCGATTATATCATCATCTATCAAAGCGTTGGCGAAAAATGAATGATGATTGGAATAATGATACTATTAAAGCATCTACACGAGTTACTCTTTATAACTTAATTCCAGGTTTTGTTTTCGCAATCATCGCATGTGGTTTGCTTTATATTGTTATAAAAGAAATCCAAAATGGAGATAAAGAAATTGGATATTTTACCTTAATAATTACTACTATCGTCAACTTTAGATGGACTTTGCAAGGATTATCTAGCAATATATCTTGGTATGAAAGGGACTTTAATGTCCATCAAGATTATTTAGATCTAATGAAATATGGCGGAGAGTATCCAAATACTAATGAAGTGTTACCTGATGATTATGAAATAGAATTTAAAGAAGTTGAATATATTTATCCCCAGTCACAACATAAAGCCTTAAATAATCTAAACCTAAAAATTCAGGCTCATGAAACTATTGCAATAGTTGGTGTTAATGGTAGTGGTAAAACTACATTTGTTAGTATGTTAATGGAACTATCAAAAAACTATATTGGTGATATTCAAGTAAATGGAAAAAGCCTTAATGATTCAATTGGAATATTAAGAAACAGTTGTAGTTGCATTTTTCAAGACTTTTTAGAATATCAGTTCAGTGTAAAGGAGAATATTGCTCTTGGGGATATTTCTAGAGAAATCACTGATGAAGAAATATGGGATATTCTCAAAAGTGTAGGTCTATATGAATTTGTTTGTACTTTACCTAATGGTATTCATACAATGTTAGGTCAAATTAATAATGGAATAGAAATATCAAAAGGTCAATGGCAGAGATTAGCTGTTGCCAGGTTACTTGCAAATACTAATTCAAAAATATGGGTTTTAGATGAGCCAACAGCATATCTTGATCCTATTGGTGAAATAGATATGTATAATTTTATTTATGATCTCAAGGGAGATAGAACAGTGATATTTATTTCTCACCGCCTTGGTTTTGCTAAGAAAGCAAATCGTATAATTGTTTTTAAAGATGGCAAAGTCATTGAAGATGGTAATCATGATAATTTAATTAATGATAAAAATAGTGAATACGCTAAAATGTATGATAAACAAAAGAAGTGGTATGAATAAGAAAACTTATCTTTTAATTAGAAACTATTATAAAAATATAGTTTCTTTTTTATTTAAATTTATATTCCAAGATTTAATTCAGAAAATAATTTTATTTATTTTGATAGTCTGATTATGACAAATAAATACAAATGAAGATAAGATAAAACAAGAACCTTAAAAATAAATTATAACTTGATTATTTACGACTATTCCTTTATAATTAAAGTATTAATAGAAGATCATAATCATATGATATATTTCTATTGTAGTTAATAATAAGATTATTGATAAAAGAGATTATTAAAGACGGAAATTATATTAAGGAGTATTATGCAAAACGATAACAAACAATATATTGATTATTTTCATAAGAAAACTAAATATACTTTTCCTGAAGGGACAAGGGTTTTTTTAAGTGGGAAGAGATTGTTAGTTGAAATAAATGGAACTAAAACTAGAGATCTTAATAAATATATAGTTAAAAATGATAATACTATTAACATATATAATAGAATTGGTTTACCGATAACAGGTCCTGGGTCAGCGATTGCTGAAGAATATGAGGGAATAGCTGAATTCTTTAATAATCATGATAGTTTCAATTTCCTCGATTTTGAATATGCAACTAGTCATGAATTAGTTCTATGTACTTTTTTTAAACCTATGGATTTCATATGGATGAAGGATTTAATTCAAGATGTACAAAAACATTTACCGTATTTAGTGAATATTTTTAGACGCCCATATATTCATTTAAAAGAAACAGAAACCTTACAATCAGTTGATACGGCAATGAGAATAAATCACAAGACTATTAATCATCTATCTAAGCATTCAGAGAATTGGAAAAGTATTGATATGAGAAATGGTTCAATCGAACCGGACAAACTCCTTACAAAGATATATATTGATGATTATAGTATTTATGAAAATGTTGTTTTCTTTAATCTCATCAACAACATTTCCTCATTCCTTATAAAAACAATTTACTATTTAACTGAAATACTCGAAACATTTAATGAATCAATTAAATTAGATGCCGTTAATCGCTTTAACCATCAAATGTATTATTTAGCGATTGGAAAGCTCTATGTTGGATTCTATAATATGGAGAATACTTCCGAAGTAAACGCCGTTTTAGAAAGTGCAAAACAATTATATAAACAAATCAATCAATATAAAGTTCGAGATGTATATACAAAGAATTTAAAAGCTAAACCAATTAATGGAGAAATAAAAAAGACAAACTTATTTTCAATGCATAAAGACTATAAGCATGTCTATTACTTATCACAAAAGTATAAGAAGAAGTCTTTAAACAATAATGATAATGGATCTTATTTTCTTCAATATCAAAGCCAAGATAGTTATGAATTATTCTGTCAGATGCTTGTCTTATTCTCAATTAGTAATTTTAATTTTATTAGTTATTCGCTTGAAGATATTTATGTCGATGGCAAAGTAAAAGCAAAGTTTGACTTCAAGAATTGGAAATTGACAGTAAACACTAAATATAGCATTATTCTAGGTTTAAACACTATTTCAATAAATATAAAATACATTGATAAATCAATTGATTATTTATTTATCCCAATGAGCTATTATCTTGCGGAAGATCGTAAACAACAATATGAGAACATTATTAAAAGACTATATGATACTGGAGAAGTATATGATAAATATCTTTTCTTTGAACCTTCTGATTATGATGATAATGCATTAAAGTCCTATTCAATTAAATATGATAATTTATATTATGCCATTCTACCAATTTCAATTTCTGAAATTAATGCCTTTAGAAGAATTCAAAAGGTTATCTTAGAATTAATGATTTTGAGTAATGAACAGAATGATATTTGTGCATTCTGCGGAGAAAAAATGCATATGGAAAGTGATGGCCATTATGTATGTAAAAAATGCCGAACAGTAATTAAAGAAATTTACTGTGAGCATTGCGATACTAATTTTAAGGCTTCTTACTTTGATGTAAAGAAAAAGCGGAAGAGCGGAATCGAAACATTGGATGGACTATCAGGTTTTTATAAACAAGAGCGCCAATATTACTTCCGTAATATTGTGACAATTACAAAAAATGGATATTTATGCCCATACTGTGGGGCGGATTCAACAGGTATTTGAACGGAGGGACTTTATGAAATATAAAAATAAATTGTATTTGTTTTCATTATTATTATTTATGCTATTTGTCTTATCAGGTTGTGATGTTGGAATTAATGATTTAGAAAATGTTGGTGATTTGCCTGGTATGGGAAATGGTCTTGACCTAGATATTAGAGATATTCTCGACCCTAGAGATTCGTATAATGTTCTTTTAGAAGAATTGGAATTTATGAATCAAGGTGCTTTTCTCGATCCAGAATTAGCTGATGCCCAAACATTTAAAATTCTAATGACCTACAGCCTCGCTGATATGTCAACAAAAACTTCAGAATTAACTGAAGAACAATTAGAAATAAGAGCTGATCTATATTATATAATTAAGTTAATGTACGCTTATGTGTCTACTAACACGGGAACTTATGTATCAAGTGTAGTTAGAAATAGAACTAATCAAGCAATCGTATATTGTGAGAAAATGATAGAGACTTTTGGAAATGAGGATAGTAATGCAAAAAATTAAGAATTTAGCAATAAGCACAAAAACAAATATTTATAGATGGACATCATTTATTTTATGTGTCCTAATAATGTTCTTTGCTTTTCTAGTATTGGTATCACCTATTTTCACGATCAGTAATAACATTTCGGTCTACCCATTTGATTTAATAAAAAGCATAGATATATCAGATATAAGATTTTCTAGTTTTGATTTATTGTATCTATCATATTATATAAGCAAATATTACTTTATGGTATATGCATTTGTTCTTGCAATTACTATTTTCTTATTAGTATATTATGCAATATCAAAAAACGAAAAGTTAACGAAGAAAATTAATACTCTTATGATGGTTGTTTTAGTGCTATTATTTGTAGCGATGTTGCTAGGAAATAATTATATCAATATATATAAAACAATCTACAGTGAAATCTATATTACGACTCCAACTACAACTTATTTTATTATAGGGTTAATATTAATAATATCTAAATATTTGATAGATATCATTATTGGAAGAGATTTAATTAAAGATGAAATAAAAGAATCTAGTATTTCTATTGCAACTTCATTTGTATTGATGTTTCTAACTTTAAGTACATTATTTTTCCCATTATATATATTTCCCGGGACGAGATATCGCATGAGAGGAATTGACGTGTTATCAGGAAAAGAAGATGTACTTTCATTTCTGCCAATGTCTGAAACATATAAGACATTAATAGTTATTTATATAATAATTACTTCGATATCATTCATTTTAAATATCTTTCTATTTCTTAAAAACCGTAAAGTTTTCGTCTTTTATAATAAGATAAATAATATTTTTGGCTTATCTTCAATTATCTTATATGCTTTCATGGGCTTAAATTATATAATTGTATATGTTGATGCTCAAGCATATTCCACATTCTTTAATACTAGTATAAATACATATTCTTATATGCCTTTATTACTTTTGATATTATTTTGGCTAGGAACAGCAATAACGAAGATGACAACATCTAGATTGAATATTGAATATAAAGTATATGCAAATCCTGGTACAGTTCCAGGAGCAAATGGAGTTATTGCACAACCGGCTAATAATGCCGTAGGAGATGATATTGTTTATGATCCAATACCAGCATTTACTGAACTTGATCGTAAAAAAGAACAATTCAATTTAGAGTATCAAGAAAAATTAGAACATCGTTTCGAGAATGTCACTTTACCTAAACTCGTTAAACATATAATTGAATATGCAAGATATTCTGAAGATCGTCTAAGCTATGGTCCGGTAGAAATCAAGACATTTATTGCTGGTTTAGCATCTAGCCGTTTAGCAATACTACAAGGTATGAGTGGAACCGGAAAAACAAGTTTGCCTAAAATATTTATGGAAGCAATTGATGGAATCTGTGATTTAGTAGCTGTCGAAAGTTCTTGGCGAGACAAGAGTGAATTACTTGGTTTCTATAGTGAATTTAAACGAAAATACACTCCTAAATCTTTTACGCAGTTTTTATATAAAGCAACACATAATAAAGATATCCCATATTTCATTGTTTTAGATGAAATGAACTTATCACGAATTGAATATTACTTCTCTGATTTCCTTTCAATTATGGAAAATAGAGAAAATATGAGACATATTAAATTGTTTGATATTCAATTATATCCTCATAACGATGAGAGAACAGAATATTTAGGACTAAGAGATGGTCATACAATTGATATCCCCACAAATGTTTGGTTTATCGGAACAGCTAACCGTGATGAAAGTACATTTGAAATAAGTGATAAAGTATATGACCGCGCTCAAACAATTAATTTTGATAAACGTGCTTCTAAGGTATATGTTCCAGAACAAGTTAACTATCCAAAGAAATTTGTTTCATATTCAGAATTAAGAAAGCTATTTGATGAAACAAAGAAAATTGGCTTTGATGCGGAAAATTATGAAATAATAAAAAAAGTAGAAGTATTATTAAAACCATATAATATTTCATTCGGTAACCGTATCTTAAAACAAATTGAGGATTTTGTAAATGCATATGTATCTTGCAGTGAAATTGAATCAAATGTCGATTATAATCGATATGTTCAAGAAGCAGTTGATTGTATCATGTTTTCAAAAGTAGTAAGAAAATTAGAGTTGAAACAAGTAATGGATATTGATATCCTCATTGAAGAATTCGAAAAATTAGGATTAACTAAATGTGTCGAATTTCTCCATACTCTAGTTGATACTATTTAATAATTAATCCACATTCGTGGATTTTTATTATATCTTACAATATATATGTTGACAGATGAATGCTATATATTATAAAATAAAAAAGAATGAAAAGGAGTTATTATGGCACTTATACGTAAATTAATAAAAACCGAAAAAAATGAAGATGTCTATCCTTTTACAGTTAAATCAATTAAAAATCTCAACATCCTCGATTTTAATAATGATATTATAATTCTAGTAGGTGGTAATGGAAGTGGTAAATCAACAATGCTTGAAATTATTGCTACAAAACTAAATCTATATCGAATTAGTGAGGATTTAAATTATAGTGATATTGAGTTTGAAACAATTAAAAAAGCAGTAAATGGATTTGATATTCAGTATTTAACGAAGCCAAAGGGATTCTTCTTTAGGTCTGAAGATTTTATTACTTATATAAAATACCTAGATAAAGAAAAACAAATTGCAGCTGAGGAATTAAAAAGAATAGATCAAGAATATAAGGGGAAATCGGCTTTATCCAAGGGTCTCGCGAAAATGCCCCATGTACGAACGATTTCAGAAATAGAAGATATGTATCAAACTAATCTTAATGAACAATCCCATGGCGAATCCTATCTTGACTTTTTTAAATCAAGATTAAGACCAAATTCGTTATATCTACTCGATGAAGCTGAAATGCCATTATCGATTAATAATCAATTAGCCTTAATGTTAATGATTAAAGAAGCGATTGATATGGGTTGCCAATTTATCATTGCAACACATTCACCTGTTTTAATGAGTTATCCAAATAGTTTAATTTATCAAATTGATGAAGAGGGATTTAAAACGACTATTTATGATGATATCGAATCAGTTTCTTTATTAAAAGATTTTCTAAATAATAAAGATCAATTTTTAAATCATTTATTTAAAGAGTGAAATATATAAAAGTTTATTTCATGTTTGAATAGACTTTTTTATTTGATTAATATATAGAAATATTTGAAATAAGGCAATTAATTTGCTATAATATAAGTATAGTTATAATAATATATAGGGATGATCTAATGAAGAAAGTTGCATTCATTTGTGTGCATAATTCATGTCGTAGCTAAATCGCTGAAGCTCTCGGAAGACATCTTGCTGGTGATGTGTTTAAATCATATTCAGCAGGTACCGTTACCAAGCCAAAGATTAATCAAGACGCTGTTAGATTAATGAAAAAACTCTATGGTATTGATATGGAAATATTACAGCGATCAAAGACATTGAATGAGATTCCTCCCGTAGAAATTGTAATTACAATGGGATGTAATGTGGAATGCCCTTACCTTCCATGTAAACACAG
>ENA-UOOK01005934-UOOK01005934.1-fermentation-metagenome-genome-assembly--contig:-NODE-5934-length-11994-cov-3.404975_pt1 | contig 11994 bp, 10 predicted proteins | sample MGYA00245777_ERZ724023 | MGnify/ENA primary metagenome ERZ724023 (study PRJEB28704, sample SAMN03018312) | fermentation metagenome | biome: anthropogenic terrestrial biome; feature: soil; material... | reverse complement strand
AGGAAGCAATGATTGGTCGGGGCCTGAGTCGGCTTCGATGGCGACGTCTGCAAACTCTGACAGCAGAGCGCCCCTGTTGCAGGAAATGCCGATGCGTGCGGCGCCTTTCCTTCCGGCGTGCTTCAATGCCCCGATGGCGTAAGGAGTTCTCCCCGAGGCGGAAATAGCCGCCACAACGTCCCTTTCGCCGACATGGATCTTATCCAGATCCACCGCCGCCAGCTCTTCGGAATCCTCCGCTCCTTCCACCGCCTTTACAAAGGCTTTCTCTCCCCCGGCGATGACGCCGATCACTTTATCTTCGGCGGAAAAGGTCGGGCCGCATTCCACCGCATCCAGGATGCCCAGCCTTCCGCTCGTTCCCGCGCCGACGTAAAACATACGGCCCCCATTCTGCAGGCTTTTTACGATGCAATCCACAGCCAGGGCAATATCGCCAAGGCAGCGGGCTACCGCATCGCTTACCGATCGATCCTCGCCGTTCATACAGGTCAATATCTCCATGGTAGTCATGCGATCAAGGTCCATCGATCTCTTATTTCTGCTCTCTGTTGTTAATTGTCCGATCTCCTGTAAAGTTGTCAAAGCTGTTTCTCCCCCTCTACATCCCTTTTCATTGCATCCTGTTTCCTTTTGCTGTTTGCCATGCTCATCTCCTTAATAAAATTTTGCGTCATAATATGCGGACGGGTCAGTGCGGCCCCAACGATCACTCCAAACGCTCCGCATTCCATGCACCTGCGCGCCTGCTCCGGCGTATGGATCCTTCCTTCCGCAAAAACCGGGACAGAAAGCCTGTCGGCTAATTCCCTAATCAGGTCGAAATCGGGCAATTCCCTGTGACTGCTGTATTCCGTGTATCCCGAAAGGGTGGTGGATACCATATCGAATCCGATCGATGCGGCATATAGCCCTTCTTCCAGTGTAGATACATCCGCCATTAACAAGCGGTCGCTTTCCAGCCGGACAGCAGAAACAATACGCTCAAGCGTTTTGCCCTCCGGCCTTGCCCTTTTTGTTCCGTCCATAGCTACGATATCGGCTCCGGCGGCAATCACGGCACGCACATCGGAGAGCGTCGGAGTAATGATCAGATCGGAGTCGCTGTATTTGCGTTTCCATAAGCCTATGACGGGAAGTCCCACCGCCATTCGGATTGCAGAAATATCTTCCGGAGAATTCGCCCTTATGGCCACGGCTCCGCCCTCCTTCGCGGCAAGCGCGAATTTTGCCATAATATCGCTGCCGTACAGCGCCTCTCCCGGAAAAGCCTGGCAGGAAACAATAAGTCCGCCTTTCAGTGTCTGTAAATCCATTCAATGTACCATCCAATCCGTTTGTAATTTATAGTCCTTTGATTTTTGTTCCCGGAATACCTTTTATGACTGCTTCTGCGCACCTCATGCCGTTTACCCTTTTATCCCGGTATAGCAATGTGTCCTGCCCGATGCCGGCGGGCAGGCTTTTCATCCGTTCACCCTTTTATTCCGGTAATGGTAATCCCCTCAATAAAGTACCTCTGCGCAAAGAAGAACAAAATGATGATGGGGATGGTAAAAACCACGGAAGCCGCCATCAGCATGCCCCATTCCACAAAATGGGTCTGCACAAAAGCCTGAAGTCCAATGGAGATCGTATACATATCCGCCTTGTTCAGATAAAGCAAGGGGCCCATGAAGTCGGACCAATTCCCCATAAACGTAAAAATGGCAACGGTTGTAATCGCCGGCTTGCAAAGGGGTATCATAATCTGGAAAAATATCCTCGTTCGACCGGCGCCGTCCAGGGTTGCGGATTCGATCAGCGAATTGGGTATCGTCACAAAAAACTGCCGAAGCAGGAAGATATAATAGGCACTCCCAAAGAAATTCGGAAGAATGAGCGGCCAATACGTACCCGTAAAATGGAGCTTTTTAAAGATCATATAAAGCGGGATCATGGTTACCTGGTAGGGGATCATCATGGTGGCAATAATCAGCGGGAAAAAATACTTTTTGCCAAACCATTCAATCTTTGACATGGAATAAGCCACCATGGTGGAAGAAATCACCTGTCCAAGCACAGCGGACAGTGATATGACAAGGGTATTGGAAACATATCTCATATACGGTATCTTGATGAAAATGTCCACATAGTTCCGGGTATAAAATTTTGCCGGAAAGAAAGTGGTCACCGTCGCAAAAATTTCTTCCTGGAATTTGAATGAGGTTAAGAGCATCCAGATAAAAGGCAGCACAAAAACCCCGCAAAACAGAATAACGACCCCATGGGCAAGAAATCTTCTAAATATTTTTCTGTAGTGTCTCTTCTTTCTCAGATTCGAAACTGCTGTCCCCGCATTCGGATTACTCATCATAAGACACCCACTTTCTCTGCGTTTTGAAGATGATAAAGGTAACAGCCGCTACAATAAGGAATAAGATCCATGCCATAGCAGATGCTTTTCCCATTTTAAAGAAAGAGAATGCATTCTGATATAAATACAGGGCATAGAACAGCAGAGAATTCTCGGGACCGCCGGAAGCCGGATTGAATCCTCCGGAGCTGTTGGCATTGGTCATAAGATATGCCTGGGTAAAATACTGGAAGTTGTTGATCACACTCATAATGAGCTGGAAAAGGATAACCGGACTGATCCCGGGCAGGGTGATGGAAAAAAACCGCCGGACAGCGTTGGCGCCGTCAATTTCAGCCGCCTCATATAAGGATCTGGGCACATCCTGCAATGCGGCAAGGAAAATCAGCATGATGCCGCCGGTTCCCCAAAGTCCCATCAGCAGCAGAGCAGGTTTGGTCACATTGGGATCCCCCAGCCAGTTCAGGGCGGGCAGGCCGATGGTCTTCAGCATATTATTCAGCAGGCCCTGGGTCGGGTTCAGGATCCAGATCCACAAAAGAGAAGAAGCAACCGCAGGGACAATCGTCGGCATATAAAAGATCGTCCGGTATATGGACATCCCTTTCAGCTTCTTGTTCAGCAGGTTCGCCATAAAAAGCCCGAAAATCAAGTTGAGCGGGGTACCTAACACCGTCATGTATAAGGTATTGTATAAGCTTTTCCAGAACTTCTCTTCCCCAAAGAGGGTCCTATAATTGGACAATCCCACAAATTCCGGTGACTGGAACATATTGAATTCCGTAAAACTATAGTACATGGACGTAATGATGGGGTACGCACTGAAGCATAGAAAGCCGATAATCCAGGGAAGCGCAAAAGCAAATCCTGAGATATTCTGTTTTGCTTTCTCTTTCATCCTCTTCTCCTTTCAGAAGAATTCTACGGCAGCCATACAATCGTCAACATACCCGATATTGTATGGCTGCCGGTATGCTCTTCCAATTTAGTGATAAAGCTTATTGGGCTAAATCCTTGGATCTTTCAATGATTTTCGCAATGGCATCTTCCGGAGATTGCTTCATGCTGAGTGCAAGCTCCAGCTCTTCGTTGACAATGGTGGAATACTCCGTGCCCTGAGGAATGCTCATGTTGGGAACGGCATTTTCATTCATGGAATAGGGTCCAAAGAAATCGGATCCGGGTATTTGCGAAAACAGTTCATCCGTCATCAATGATTTCTGAGTGGGGATACTTCCCAAACCAACAGAGAATTTCTTCTGGCCTTCCGATGAGCAGATATAGGACAGCAATTCCCATGCTCCATCCTTGTTTTTCGCGGTGGATGGGATATAGAAAGTAGAAGCGTTGATCAAAGTCCTTCCTTTCCATTCCGGATGATCTTTCGGGTACGGGACTTCGCATACGCCATAGTCAATATCCGTTTTGAAGGTCTTTTCCATCATGGTAGGCAGCCATGCGCCGCTGAAACGGAATACCTGCTTTCCTTTGAAGAAAGGATCCGCCGGGTCATGGGCTTTCCCTGATGTCTGGAATGCAGCGACTTTATCCACTCCGAATTCCTTCCGGTATTCAATGACATACTTCAAAGCTTCCAGGTTTGCCGGATCATCCGCGTTCATTTCTGTTCCGTCCAGCCAGCCGCCGCCCCATGCGGTTAAAATGATATTGAGCGGATTGCCGGGGAACTCCGGGAACCCGAGAACATCTATAGTTCCGTCCGAATTGGTTTTGGTTGTGGCGACAGCCATCTCCATCAATTCTTCCAGCGTCTCCGGCGGCTCGCTGAAACCGGCCTCAGCCAATAAGGTCTTGTTATAGAACAAAGCGTCATTATTGGCCGCTACGGGCAGGGCGTAAATTTTCCCGTCCCATTTACAGGTTTCAAAAGCAGCTTCAGAAAAATCGGTTATGTCATATCCGCTCTTTGCAATATAATCATCCAAGGGCTCTACGATGCCTTTGGAAGCATAAGGAGCAACATTGCTGGAAAAATCATCCGTAATATCCGGACCTTCTCCGGAAGAAATTGCCACGATAACCTTCTGCAGGTCAGGTACGGAAAGGGGTTCCACTACATACTTATCGCTCTGGGCGTTGAAATCGGCTGCGATGGATTCCACAACTTCTCCCTCGGCTCCTGTCCATAAATACCACAAAACAATTTTCTCTTTCCCGCTTCCCGGGTTTCCGGTAGTTTCAGGCCACTCGGATGGCGTTACGGCATTGTTGTCTGAGTTGCCTTTTGGCTCTGAACTGCCGCAGCCGACAAAGCTTGTAACAAGAATGACAGCTAAAATGGTTGAGAGCAGTTTTAAGACTTTTGCCTTTTTCATCATGAACCCTCCATTTTTTAAATTAAGTACTTTCGGAACCTCCGAAAGCCTTGTTTATCTATCCAGGCGATACAGGATACTTTACCCTCTTACCTGCATCATTCCAAGATATTCCTCCTTTATCCGGAAACAGCCATCTTCTCAAATAGTTCATATTTATCATATCACACTAAGAAAAAGAAGTAAAGGGAAAAATCTTTTATTTTATAATTAATAAAGGATTTTTTCTCTATATTTTTGGCAAGAAGATCAAAGCGACGGAATCCGTGCCGATCCATAGAGATGGCATAGAGATCAAAATGGCGGATAATTTTTTGATTATCCGCCATTTTTTCAGTTGAAAGATATCAAATGCAATCGTCACATTTGCCGCCGGCATGCTCAGATTTCCGCGGTGCACTGCCCTATCCGGCCGGCGCAAAGAAAAGAGTTGGCTTACCCCGAACCGGTTCATCATCTCACTAATAATTTAGCGATAAATTGTTGATCAAACAGTTCTGTCAGGTGATCCATCACCGTTAAATAAACCAGCCCGTTGCCCTCCAGTTTCGGAGAATTCCCTAACGGCACGGTCCTTTTTATCAGCTAGGCGTAAAGTTCGACCTCCGTGAGATTCCGCTCGAAGCTTGTATTGGCCAGCACGGTTATCAGGGCCAGCGCTCCCGAGACATGAGGCGCAGACATGGAAGTCCCGCTCAACGTGGCGTAGGTTCCATTCAAATAGGTCGATAAAATTTCCTCTCCGGGAGCCACCAGATCAATTTCATTGTTGCAGTTCGAAAAATCGGAAGAGCGTCTTTCCAGGTCGATTGAGCCTACACTGATCACTTCATTGTAAGCACCCGGATAGTCATACTCCGGCGTTGATTCATCGCCGTCGCCGGAATTTCCCGCCGCACAGACCACCAGGATGTTGTGGTTGACAGCCTTTTGAATGGCTTCATGCAATTCGGGAATATCCTTCGGGCCTCCAAGCGACATGGAGATGATATTCGCTTTTTGTTCGATTGCGTAATTTATCCCGTTGATAATCCATTTGTATTCGCCGGAACCATTTCGATCAAGGACCTTGATAATAAGCAGATCCGCTTCGGGGGCTACTCCCACAACACCCGTATTGCTTTGTACCGCGGCGATGGTTCCCGCGACATGAGTGCCATGGCCATTGTAATCCTTGTATACCTCGGGGTTGCCGTCATCATCGTCGGTAAAATTTCTTCCGCCTACAATTCTTTCCTTTAAATCAGGATGGGTCGTATCACAGCCGGTATCCAGCACGGCAACCATGATCCCTTCTCCTTTTGTCTGATCCCAGATTTTTGGAGCCTGAATCATTTCCACCCCTTTGGAGACCTCATTGACCTTTTCTACCTGCTGAATCACTTTGAACGGAATTAAACGTATTCTGGGATCCATTTGCATTCTCCTCCCTATGGAATGAAATTAAGTCTCAATGTAGTTGAACCTCACTTACCACTTGTATGGAGATGATCCTATGTATTTATATATTTGTAATATTATCATATTTATTCCATATTGTCAATTATTAACTTTGTAGTATTATGTAACATTTTGTAATCTTACACAGATTTTACTCTATATACTCGATTTCATTGCCCTCACACCATCGGACGGCAATATCCCATAAAGCTTCTTCCCGAAATCGGTACCAGTCCTCTTCCATACCAAACCGGAAGACGGAATCTTTAAAACGTCGGAAGGCGCCGCGCCTCCGAATTGAGGAATACAAGGCATTGCCGATCCTTTCATTCCCTATGGACTCGCAGAATTCTTCCATAATCTCATATTCGTTTATCTCAAACTTGTCCGGCAGTTCCTCATAGTTTTCCCCGTCGGCAACCACATCCAGTGCTTCTTTTATCGAATCCTGCTGCCAGTCGGGATACTCCGAAAAGTCGTCATCTTCTTCGGAGTCTTCCGCAATGGAAAGCTCTTCCGTACTTATGGTGATGATTTCGCCCGTTTCTTTGTTGAGAAATACCCGGCTCTCATCCATCTGCATGTCCATTCCGTCCACGATATCCTTCAATTTTACAGGTTTCATTCAATCGCCTCCGTTTCGTATCCTTGGTAACAGCCATCTGTTACATTATACCATAATTTCACTTCAGGCAGTAAAAAACAAAAAACACCCGCTGTTTTAATGGAGCGGGCGGCATATCGGTTTGTGTCAAATCATGCTCCCAGCATGCTTTCGTCAAACGCGAACAACGCTTCGTTGATTTCAAAGATATTGTAATTCCCTTCTCGGATGAAATACTCCACGATCAGGTCAAACCGACTACTGGGGGAAAGGGCGTATCCTGCCCGGCGCAGCAGATCGGCCGTCTGGTCCAGGTTCAACTCCAATGCAACCGCCAGGGCCAGCGCAGTATTCTTGCTTGGCCGATACTGAAGATTGCTGCGTATTTTGGAAAACAACCTGCGGTCAAGGTTGGCCCGCCTGTAAACATCCGAATCGGTTCTGCCGCTCTCGTCAATGAGGCGCAGCAGCATTTCGGAAAAACTCTCGTCCACATGACGCACTACATCGTCAAGATTCCGAAATGTTGACGGAGCTTCACAAACCGTGAACGATGTTGCGTTGCAGAGTTTTCTGCGGAGAAACGCAGGTCCTTCCGCATAATTGTCGTCTATATATGCCCGGATGGACCGGAACAGTTTATCGCTCAAAGTATAGGCCGCCTTGTCAAACACGACAAGATATACCGTCATTTCATGCCGGAAAAGAAAATCTCCGATGGCGGATATCGCCACCTGCAGGGCTTTGTCCTTCGGATATCCGAAAATGCCGGATGAGATGAGCGGAAAAGCAACCGAACCAAACCCATGCTCCAGGGCAAGGTTCAGGGAATTTGTATAACAGGAAGCAAGCAGGTCTTTTTCGTTATTCGTTCCGCCCTGCCATATCGGGCCGACCGTGTGAATGATATATTTCGCGGGAAGGGCATACCCGCTTGTAAGAACCGCATTTCCCACCGCGCAATAGCCGAATCGGCTGCACTCCGCCTGCAACCCTTCCGCTCCGGCGGCGGCGAAGATCGCACCGCAGACTCCCCCGCCCTGTTGAAGGCGATCATTGGCGGCGTTCACGATGGCATCCACAGACATCTTCGTGATATCATTACGGACAATCTCCAATGGCATGAAACGCACACTCCTTGAATTTCAGCCTGTCAAACCGGATCACTTTCCACAACAGTTTTTATATTTCTTACCGCTGCCGCAGGGACAAGGATCATTACGACCCACTTTTGTACGCTTAACCGGTGTATTTATTTTCTCGTTCTCCTGTTCTGCCTGGAATGTCTCTTTCGGGAAAGGTTCCGGGAGTTTCTTTTCTCTCCGGAACGATTCGTTGGGCGTATGCCCCTTCAAAGCCCATTGGCGGATATTGTTATGCAGCTCCGTTATCATCGCGGTTAATGCTTGTGTGAATTCAAAGGATGGGTACTCCAGACAGCTTTGCAGGTATTCCATAACCTTTCCGGGCCTGGAATCCGAATTGGTAATGTATATGATTTGTGACGCAATTTCGCTTAAATCCTGATCTGTCATTTCATAATGATCTGACAGGAAACGGAGAAAGCGATTCATTTGCGGCGTTCTGTCAACATAGTCCGCTTTGCCGGCTTTCAGCAGCTGCTTTTTCGTAAAAGGATAATAGTCGACATCCGGCCGCTTTCGATGCTCTTCCGCTATCTGCTGAGCATCATATACACTGCCGTTTTTATACCCATAAGGGGTGCTATCGGCCTGTTCATGAAAATTACAGAAAAATGACATCACTCTCATAAACTCCGAAAGGTCAATTTCCTCACCGGTAAGCTCTTCCACCCTTTTTACAATATGCTGTACCTCCATGACGCCATAGTAATAAAGCATGCCATTCGCTAAGCGTACCCATTCAGTGTTACGCCGGACGATGCTCTCCATCTCACTGCCGTCGGCCTGAATAAAAATGTTCGTCAGTTCCGCAGGCATGAACACTACCTTTTTTTCTCTGTAAACGCCGGGAAAGGCCATGCAGTATTGTAACAACTTTTCCACGTCGGAAAACGGGATATCCGTATCCGGTATCACTCCGGAGTTTTTAGCAATTAATTTAATATCGTCATATGCGCCTTTGTCCAATGCATAGATGGTCTCCGGGAATATGGATGGAATCTGTCTTGCAAGCTCCGCTTCCAACTCGGGTTTTTTGAGCGTACTGACATTCCTCAAATCATAATTCTTGCGGATTGCATCCATTTCGGTCTTTGACAAACGGTGAATCGCATCATGGAGGCTGCATGGTATGTCGACCTCTTTCCAGAGACGTCTTATCCTGTTTTCATGCAGCCGCTGTCCATAGGTTTTCACACTTTCCAATACTTCCAGAAGCAACGTTTCCGCATTTTTATCAGTGCTTTCCTTCTCAAAGTCCGTCACATACTCGTCGTCCTCTTCAAAGTCGTCCCCGGACTTTTTGACTCCAACCCATTTCTCCAGCGAGGATACGTCTTCCCCGGAAATCAGAGAGTATGATTCGTCTTCTTTCAGTTCCTCCAGGACATCACCGACGGGCCTTTGTAGCTGGCGTTCCATAAAATCAAAGCCGGCCACCTCTCTCATTATTTTCCCATCCTTCACAGCCTTTCGGATGTCTTCCTCCAGACCTTTCGGATGGATCAAAGAGCAGATTCGGGGGAGCGAATCCCATACGTCGCTGTAATCCACTTCGAGTTTCCCGTTGAAAAGCTCCTTAAAATAGAAAACAAGCTGCTCTCTTGAAACCATGCCATTGTTCAGGAGGACCAGGAGGGAGTCAAGGGCCTGGCTTCTCACATATTCATCCAGTGAGGAATTCTCAATAATCCCTTTTATGGGTTCCATGTTTCCATCACAGACGGAAGCAAGTATTCTTCCGAAATCATCCGTAATGGTATCGCCCAGCAAATCATACGCCTGTTCATCCGGCAGGGATGCAATTCTCACAATACCGTCATAGGCTCTTTTCTCCCGGAAATAAGCAAGCATATAGATCGCAGGGAATTGGATAAGATAATCCTCATCTTTCGACAATCTTTTGACATCGCTCAAAGTATATTCCAGGATTTCAAGCAACTCCGGCGTAGCTTCCTCCCTGTTTTCCATGGCATATTTTACAGCCTCGGAAGGATAACGGTTCCCAAACCGCTCCAACCCCTTGAAAATTTTCAGGTTCATCATCAGTACCTCATTTCTTCCTCAACTTTTTCTTTTCCGTTCCCTTCAAGCTGTCCGATTAAATCAGTCATTCGGGTAAATGACGCTGCCTGTATATCCGCAGACACCGCACCTGTTTGTTTATTCTACACGAAGGTGATAATTTCCTGCCTTATAACCTGAATTCCCATCACTGTTGCTTACCGGTCCAAGGCAGGTCGGCAAAACTACCATGCTGCAAAAGCTTACTGAGGAGGAAAACATAGGGCGGGATTTTGTTACGCTGGACGATTGTTAACAACGTAACCCATCTTCAGCAATTCACAGGCATTTTTCCACAGGATCCGATCCTGTTCCTCCTGTGTCAGCCCGAGTCCCAGAAGATCATCAAGCTCCTTCGCCGGGGACCACATGGGATAATCGCTTCCGAAAAGCACTTTATCCGTCCCGTGGCTGCGGATCATTTGTAAAGCCCTGTCCCTTCCCAGGAAGGACAAGGAACTGGAGGTGTCAAAATACAAACTGCGGCCGGATAAATACTGCATGGATTCCTCCCACATCCGGTATCCTCCCAGATGCGCCGCTATGACCGTAAGCCGGGGAAACTTCTCCAGTACCCTGCACAGTCTTTTCGGGCTGGAGAAATCGCTGTGCTCATCCCCCATATGCATCAATACAGGCAGCCTCCCTTCCAGCGCTTCATATACGGGCATCATCCCATCCTCATCAATTCGAAAGTTCTGAAACTCCGGATGGAGCTTGATGCCGTGCAAACCCAGGGAAATGACCCGATCCGCCTCGGCCCGCACATCCCCGAGCCCCGGATGCAGGGTGCCGAATCCGATGCACCCGGGGTTTCCTGCCTGGATCCCGGCAATATAATCATTGATGGAATGTACCTGCTCCGTTTTTGTTGCCGTGGAATGGACCAGAAACCTGTCGATGCCCGCTTCCTTCCCCTGAGCAAGGAGGTCGGCTACTGTTCCGCTCCCGTTCATGGGTATGCCGTAATAACTGCCTATGTTCTCCACGGCCCTGGCCGCAATCTTTTGGGGGAATATATGACAATGCATATCGATAGCTCTCATTTGAAACCAACATCCGCCTTCCTTATATATTGTACCGCCGCTGACGGGCTTTTCCGATATCCATATCATATACCCAAGTATGCCGGAAGTCTACCGAACATTTCTTGTATTTTCAATGAATTACAGAATTTCAGCCTGCCAAACCGGATCACTTTCCACAACATTTTTTATATTTCTTACCACTGCCGCAGGGGCAAGGATCATTACGGCCTACTTTTGTCCGCTTAGCCTGGTTCATTCCTTTGTCGGGTTACCATGTCAACTGCCAATATTTACATTTCTTGTTGACTTTCATTTCAATTTCGGCTATAATATAAATATCATGAAATCAGCCGAAAGGAGTCGGAGCCCATGTATATAAAAAGGCATTTGGAGAGCGTGCTGACGTCGCCGGGATTCCTGCGCGGCGTAATGGCGGTTACCGGCAGCCGTCAGACGGGTAAAAGCACGCTTATTTCCGAATTATTCCGAGGCAAGGAACTGACCACCGTGTCCCTAGATGACATTGAACTGCGTACGCTTGCCAAGACCAACCCCAAGATATTTCTGGCGCGGCAAACCACTCCGCTGTTTATCGACGAAGCGCAATATGCGCCGGAGATGTTTCCGTACCTGAAAATCCATATCGATAAAACCAAGGAAAAAGGCGCGTTCTATCTGTCCGGCTCACAGCGCTACAATATGATGAAAAACCTGAGCGAGAGCCTTGCCGGGCGCGTCGGTATTTTCGAGTTGCTTGGTTTATCATTGAGGGAGATAAACGGCGACGGCTTTCACCAGCCGTTCGTACCGACCGATGAGTATCTCTCAAGCCGCAAGCCTCAGACGACCGACTACAAAAGAGTATGGGAGCTGATTCATAAAGGGTCATACCCAGAACTTTACGATAACCCGGAGCTTAACTGGAACGCATTCTATAACAACTACGTCAACACTTACCTGGAACGCGATGTCAAGCAAATCGAGTACATCGGCGACGAGGTGAAATTCTATCAGTTTATGCAGG
>ENA-UOOK01005933-UOOK01005933.1-fermentation-metagenome-genome-assembly--contig:-NODE-5933-length-11994-cov-9.297261_pt1 | contig 11994 bp, 10 predicted proteins | sample MGYA00245777_ERZ724023 | MGnify/ENA primary metagenome ERZ724023 (study PRJEB28704, sample SAMN03018312) | fermentation metagenome | biome: anthropogenic terrestrial biome; feature: soil; material... | reverse complement strand
CAAGTTTTATGAAAGATTTTCATATGCAAGTTTTACAGGAAAATATTAGTAATCTAAATAAAGAAGTGGATGATTTTAATAATAAATTATAAAATTTTTTTCTTATTTTTTTTAGTTTTCATTTGCTTTTTGCTTAAATTAATTAGGTTATATAAGGATAATCTATTTTTTTAGATTTAATGATTTTAAGATTATAATATAAGGTTTAAAGATTTTATTAAATATTTAAAAAAATATGTGAAGTGTTACATTTTTTTCTTAATGTTACATTTTTTTCACAAATGTTACATAAAAAAAAGTGACACCTGCTAAGCATAAAATCCTTAAATTTTAAAACAAAGCCTTTATATTATATTTTTTTAAAAGTTACATAAATTTTAATAAGAGCCCCTCTTATATGGAAAATTTTTTTTTAAATTATGAGAGTTGGCCAAAAGTCCAAAATTTCTAATCAAAACCTTCAAAAAATGCTTAGATTACAGATTCAAGAAATTTTTTCATTAAAAAATATATTTTTGGCCAAGCCTCATTATATAAAATATAATTATTTCTTAACATATAGAGGGTACCCTCTTCAGAAAAATGTAACATTTATACAAACAAATATGAAATATTAAAATCTATTTAATATTAATATACTATTCAATAAATAGTATGATAAGTTCATAGTAATATATGTAACATTTTAAACACTAAAAAAAGTGATTTTTCTAAAAAAATGTAACATCTAAAAAAAGTCCCTTAAAATTAATTAAAAATGGAATAATATGAGGAATTAGAATTTTAAAATGTTATTTAACATAATCAACTTATTAAATTGGTTAAAAAAATTGAATAATAATATTTTGAATGTCTTAATACATTTATACAGTTGTTAAAATTAAAAAAAGAATTTAATTATAAAGAATCATACATTCTACTTTTATAATTATAACCTTTACCAAAAACTTTTGGTTTATCCAATGCATTGAAAATATTTTAATGTTTCCCCTTTTATTAAATGGAGTGAGATTAACTTCGGAAGTTTTAGCTTCAAAACTATAAATAAATGTTTTGTTCATATAAGAATTCTTCATAATTTGGATCTGGAAATTCTCCATCTTCTTTAACCGAATAATATTTAGTAAAATCTTTTAATTCATCATTTAATTTAAAATTTAAAAGTTCTTCAGATAAGTCTAAAGTGTCTTTAAATTTTCTTAATAATTCTTTTATAATGTGTGTCATAAAAAAGATCATTCCCTTTTTTATTAAAATTTAAATATATTTTTTGCTTATATAATCCTATTTTATGGTTTAAAGTTTTATAAATAATTTTTTTTCAATGAAATATTTCTTTAATTTGTAATCTAAGCATTTTGTGATGGTTTCGATTATTAATTTTGGACTTTTGATAAACCCTCAAATATCAATAAAAAGTATGAAATAAAGTATTTTTTTATCTAAAACTATTAAGATAATGTAAACTTTATAAGAATTAAATAGATTTATTTCATATTTAAGTTCTTTTAAACTTTTTATGGGGTTTTTAATTCAAAAGTTGGAATTTTATCTTTAATTTCATTCTTTTTTTCTTTCTCATTTACAAATGTAATCAAATAAATTATTGCACTTCTTACAATTTTGGATAGTGATATAGTGTATTCTTCTAATTTTTTTTCAGTCATTATTTCATTTTCAGTATTCATCAATGAAATATCTAAAAATCTATGAGTAATCTTATTTCTCAGTTGATTAAAAATATTTCTTGGTTCACTACTATTTAATTCTACACTAAGTTTGAATAATGCATTTAAACTAGAATCTTTAATTTTTTCAATATTTTCATTAACATTACCTTTCCTAAAATCTCCATTTTTATACCATATCTTTTTAAAATTTACTTCATACTCTTTAAATCCTAAATTTAAGTAATCATTTAAGAAAAAAGCAATTTTATCTAAAATATCATACATACTTTTTAATGAAAACATTAAAAGTTGAAGTTTAATATTATACGGTTTGTATTCTAAAGTTTCAATTAAAATTACATTTTTATTTATAAAACTTAAATCTAATTTTTTGTATCTAGAAAGTATTAACAAATATCTAGCAGTTATATAATCCTCTTTGATTTGATTTAAATATGATGAAAGTCTTAAAAATGAATTATTTTTTGAATCTAATTTAATAAACTCATTATCTGCACTAATTATCATTTTATTTATAAATATAGGATCTCCAATTGCATTTTCACATTTTTGGCAAAAATTACATGTATTTAAATATAATTTATTTTCTAAACAAAAATTTATTAAAAACTTTTCAAAAGAGTTATTTGTTTTAATTTCAATTTTTTTAGGATTAAAAGGTTTTTTAAGTAAATCTTTATCGGAGGTCATGTTATTTATATGATTAATATATTCTTGAGTTAACTGTATATTATTTATAGATAATTTATCTTCTAAAGCTTTATTAAAACAATCATAAGACTCTTTTAAATAACTCGATTTTTCTGAAAAACGATAATAAAAAAATAATGCAATACCTTTATTTATTAAAGCTAAACCATAATTAAGATTAAATTTCAATGCTTCTTCATAATAATCTAGTGCTTCGATTTTACGACCCTCATAATCTAAACTATTACCTAAATTAATGTATTCATTAGGATTATGAGGTGAATTAAAACTTAATGCTTTTTTGTAATATTTAATAGCCTGATTTAATTCAGTATCTTTTTTATAATAACTATAATACCTATTTTTTAAGGCTTTAATTTTAAATAAAGCAGAATAACCATTTGCTAAATTATAATATAAATTTTCAATTTCACCATTTGATAATCTTTTTAAATAATTTTTTATTAAGTCTTGTATTATACTAATTCCTTCAATAATTTTATCTTCATCTTTTTTTAATTGACCAATGTCTATTAAAAGCCCACTAATTGCATTTTTTGTACCATACTCACTATTCAAATTTTTTATTTCTTCAGTAATTTGCATAGCTCCCTCTAAATCATTATTATCAATTTTTTCATAAGCTTCATCAAACATTTTTCTTAGGAGGGGTTCAATTTCCATAAATACACCTCTTTATTTTATTAAAAAAAATTCTTTTGGGATTTGTTAAATAAAAAAAATTAATGATTATTATATATTCAGTAATTTGTATAAAAATTTAGTTTTCTTGGCATAACCATAATTTTAATTAAATTTTTTTAAATTTTCTTTTAGTTTAATTTAATACATTTACTTCCAATATATTCATTAAAAGTCACACCAAATTCATTTGCAAAGCTCACGGTAAAATATAATATTAATGGATTAAAAACAACTAATGGTTCTGATTTTATATTATTTTCTATTATGCAGGGAATTAATTCCCAAGATTTTATTTCATAATCTTTAGGAATATAAATATCAAAAATTATTTTTTTATTACTTTTTGATTCAATTTCGGAAATATACTCTTCTTCTTGAATTATTTTTTTATCATCATTCATTTCTAATTCATAATTAATAGTATCATTTTCAGTAATTTGATGTTTTGAAAAACCAATTATGGATATATTAACATTTTTAATATTTGTTTTACCTAAATTTTTAATAATTAAACTAATTTTGACATGTTCTCCTTTTTTGGAGTTTTTAGGAAAATCAATTAAGTAATTCAAATGTCTTGATTTATAAGCATCATAATTCAAATGTCTAACACTTGAATTATCATTTAATAATACATAAAAATCTCCAAATCTGTCATGTTCTTTTAAATTTTCATAATTTTTATTAAAACAATCACAGCAGAATAATTCCATAGAATTAACTTCAATAATAGGTTTTTGTTCATAAAATTCTTTTATGACATGTTTGCACTTAATTTTTTTATCTTTTAAAAATACATCTTTATGAAAACAAAACCATTCACATGATGTTGATCCTCCGCCATAAGGAGTCATCATCACTACTTCAAAATTATTATTCACATATTTTAACGGAATTATATCATGCTCAATATGATTAACAACACAATCATCATCTAAATACTTCTCACAATTATTACAATACCATAATAATTGGCCTTCTACAAATCTTTTATTACAACATTCACATTTATTTACCATACACTCACCATTAAAATTATTAATATTAAAACTATTAAAAACACAATTCCAAAAATCAAAAAACAAAAACTTTTATTAATATACTCGGCTTTTTTATTATTTCTTAAATTATTTAAGAAAGTACTAGATAAGTAACTATCAAATAAATGTTCTTTTAAATCAATATCATTTTTAGAAAAATAACATTTAAATTCATTAGGCTTTAAAGAATTATAAGGATAATAAATGTTTTGAATTCTTAGTATTTTAATACAAAAAAATGCACTAAAAAATATGAAAAATAAAATCAGGCAAATTAAAGCAATAATTATAATATGATAAATAAAATTAAATAAAAAATGAGATTTAAAAACAACATCAACAACAATAGTTAAGATAATAGTGGCCATCAAAGAAATAATTCCTAGAATATAAGAAGCTTTAGACTCTAAACTTTGTTTTCGGTCGTCTTCTCTTTCAAATTGTAATTTAATTTCATTTAAACCCAATTCTTTATTATCTTTCATATTTAACCTCATCAAAAACGAATTTTTTATTATTTAATATTTAATGTAATAATTAAATAAAATATATTTTTGAAATTAATTTTTCTATTGTTTGAATTTTAGGTTACTTCACACTTAAGTTTGTAGGTTTTTACTCATTTTTCATTGACAAATTGTTTATTAACTTTTTGCTTTAATAAAACGCATATTTTAAGTTTATCCTTATATTTTTGCATAAGGTTAATTAATAAATTTATATAATTGAGAATATATAATAATGATTAAAGTTTTTGTTCATTGAATTTAAAAAAATGAAAATTTGGCTAATTAAATCTGTATAAAAATTTTATCATAGTAATTTATTAAAAAAATAAAACAAAAAAAATTTGAAGAATTTGTAAAATTTTATAAAATTATAATATAGCTCTCTAATGTATAATAAATTGGGGAGTTTAAAAAAAGTTTAGTAGTGGATTAAATAAATATAACTAATAAAAACTATCCCAAAAGGATATTTAAACAATCCATAAAATTACACTCCTTTTGAGATTAATCCGTTTATATAGTTAAACTATTGCTTGAAAATATATTAAATATAAATAAATTATTCTAAGAAAAAGTCAAGAATATAGAGTTATACTTTTAGATAGTAATAATTACTATCTTAAATTTTTTGTATTTTAAAAACAATAACTAAACAGAGGGATTTATTGAATCGAAAATATTGCTGATGTAAAATTTGTTTATGTATATTACACTTTTTAAAAACAAGAAAAAATGCATGTTTAAAGAAAAAAATAAAAAATTGGAGCGTTTTCCATGTTAATTGATAAAATTGAGAATAATTTAAAAGAAATGGATCAAGCATCATTTCAAGAATTAGTTAATGAATTATTAAACCTAGAAGGGTATAATTTTTACAGTTCACCTGGAACTGTGGTGGGAAATTCTAAAACTACTATTGGTTGTCCCGATACCATTTTTATATCTGACGAAGACAAATTGGTGTTATGTGAAATTACTACCCAACAAACTAATCTTTTTAATAAATTGCAAAATGATATCCAACATTGTTTAGGCTGCAATAATGTGAATAAAGATAATGTTTCTAAAATTATCTTAGTATTTAATAGTAAATTGAAGAAAGGTGAAGAAAAGGGTATTTATGACAATTTCAAATTGAATAATCTCTGTATTGATTTAGATTTGTATAATATTCAAAGAATCGCAAATTTAGCAATTCGTTATCCTGTATTAAATGGTAATTTCCATAATTTAAATATTCCATCTAATATTACAACTTTAAATAATTTTTTAAAAAATAGTGAAAAAGGTGTTCAACCTTCTTTATGCAATAAATTTTTTGGTAGAGAAGAAGATTTAAAACAAAGCAAAAAATTTCTTGAAAAAAAGAGTATATTAGTATTATCTGGTAAATCTGGAGTAGGAAAATCAAAATTATCTATACAAATTGCTTTGAAACTTAAGAATGAGGATTATCAAATAATTGTAGTAAAATTTTTATCCAAGGACTTAATCAATTCATTAAATAGTTATATTAATAAAGATTCCAAATATTGCATTATATTTGATGATTTAAATGGAGATTTTACAAATTTTGAAAACATAATTCAAGGATTATTAAATGATAAAAGTCATGAAATAAAAATCATTATCACAACTAGAGATTATTTTTTAACAAGTTTAAGATTAGAATTACAAAATTATTTGTTTAAAGAAAATGTTTATAATTTAGACGAATTATCCTCTGATGTTATTTATTTAATATTGGAAGAAATAATTTTTAAAAAAGATTTTGCACTTACTCCTCAAGGAATTGAATGGATAGTTAACTTTTCAAAAGGGAATCCTCGTTTGGCAATAATGGCAATAGACTCATTAAGTAAAAAAGATTCAAATTTAGATATTTCACATATTTATAAAAATTATTTTGATAATATTAATAAAGATATTTCTGTTTTAGAAAATTTTAATTATTTGAGAGCATTAGGAATATTATCTTTTTTTGAATCAATAAATAAAAATGATAATACAATTAAAATTTTATTAAAAGAAAATTTTGAAATAAATTTTGATGAATTATGGGAAATATATTTAAATTTATCTAGATTAGAATTAGTTGAAATTTTTGATTATGAAATAGTTAAAATTTCAGATCAAGCTTTTATGAATTTTTTATTATATGAAACTTTTTTTGAAAAGAAGATTATTTCTTTTAAACAGTGGGTAACTGTTTTTATTAAAGGTTATAATAATAGGATTTATGATATATTAGTTGAATTGTCTCGTTCTTTTGGTTTTAATTATTTAAATGAAAAAATTCAAGATTTATATGATATTGCAAGTAAAAAATCTGAAGTTTATAATCAAGAAAATTTAACTTTTTTTGAAATTTTTTATTACTTTTTTGAAAATTTAACATTAATATTTTTAAGAAAATGGAAAGACTCTTTAAAAATGGATAAAACACCCTTTGAAGATATTAAACTTTCTTCAAATGAGAGTAATATTCATCAAACTAAAGAATTAATATTATTATCCCAACTATTTAGATTAGAACAGTCTTCTAATAAATCAATTGATTTAAGTTTAGATATTGTTTTAAAAAATCACACTTTTTTGGTAGAAATATCTGATTTATTATATGAAAAATTTATATTTAAACGTTTCGATTATACTGAAGATTATTACTTTCAAAATAATTTTATAAACTTTATAATTAGAACTGATGATTATAATATTGAAAAAAGATTTATTTTAGATAAAATATTTTTAGCAAAAGCACCTTTATTTTTTAATTGGGAACATTTTCAATCAGAATATGCAGGTAAATTGAAAATGAATTTGTATACTATTCAATTAAATAAAACAGATTCATTAATGGATATTCGACAAAAAATTCTTCAACATCTTTTTAAATTATATGAAAATTATCGAAATGAATTTTTCGAATGTTTTGAAATTTATATCAATTCTATTTATAATTGTAAAGAAAATAATTTATCGGCATATGAAGAAGAAAAATCCTTGTGCATTGATTTTTTTAAAGAAAAATTAGATTCTAAAAACTTTTATGATTGTTTGATAGTAAAAAAATATGTAGAAACTTTTTCAAAGAAAAATATTCAAATATCAAATGTAGATAACTTTTTAAAGTCAGAAGTTATGGAGATTATAAAAATTTACTCTGCGGATTATAATATTGATTTATCCAATGAAGATATTAAAAATGAAAAATTAAATCTTATTAAAAATAGTATTGAAGGTAAACTTTTAAAAGATATAAAAAATATTTTTTTACAAATTGATAAATTGAATAAGTTAGAGGGGAATATTAGTCCTTCAACAGTTTGTTTACTTTTTCAATGTTTATTTGAAAAAAATCCAAATTATTTATTAAGTTTAACCAAATTTTGTATTGAAAAAAATTTAAATATAAATATTCAAGAAAGAGGAATAAAAAAATTAATAAATTGTATTATTAAAAATAAATTAGAAGATATTGAAAAATTTTATGAATTTTTAAATTGTACAAATTATGATTTAAAAACAGAATTTTTATTCAATTTTTTTGTAATTTTAAATAAAGAAAATTTAAATTTTTCAATGTTGATTAATTTAATTAATTTTTTTAAAAATGTTAATAAATCTTATCAAATTAAATCTTTAAATGAATTTTATAAATTCAATAAAATTTTTAAAAAAAACATAACTAAATTTAATAAGTCATTGAGCCATTCCAATATTATTACTTATATAACTGACATTATTTTAAATAGTCTCCAAGAGAAATCTTTTGAGGAATATCCTATTTTTGATTTATTTTTTATCAAAAATTATGGAGAATATTTTAATGAAGATATTGATTTATTAGAAAACATATTTTGTATTTTAATTAAACAATATTCTAGTTTTGATATTTCTAATGATTTAAAAGAGATTATTAAAAAAGATAAAAAATTTTTAATTACTTTTTTAGAAAAAATTGTTTTGGGAGAAAGATTTTATTATAAATCCTCAAGAATTAATTTATCATTTATTTGGGAATTAACGGATATGGAAATGTGTATTGATAAATCAGTTGATTTGTTAATTAGTAAACAATCTTATTTATCTCCTATTGAACATCCATTATGTATTTTATTTGACTGTTCTAATGAATTTCAGAAAGAAAAAATGTTAAATTATTTACATAAAACTCTTAAACAACATTACAATGATGAAAATTATGTTATTGCTATAATGAATGTGGTACTTTATTGTTTTAATAATGAATTCTTAAATTTTTTAAAGGAATTTTTAAGTTTAAATCAAAATATAAAAATCATGAAAAAAATTTCATTATTTAAGATAGAAACAATAGGTAATGATAAAATTTCACCATTGATTGATAAAAAAATATTTTTAAACAAAATAAAAGATATAATAAATTCTTTTAAATCTGAAACTTATGATTACCATATTAAATATGTGGATGAACAGATTAATTCAATTAATTATCAAATCGATTTAGAAAATAAAAGAAAATTTGAAGAATCTTTTATGGTGTAATTATGGATAATCAAAAGTTCATTAAACAAATTTCTTTAATATTTCAGGATAATTGCAATGATATTGATTGGGAAAATTTTTTAAAGAAATACAAATTTATAAATGCATTTGGTAGTTATACTTACACTGTAAATGAAAAAAAAGTTTTTGTATTGAATGATTCTTTAGAAAAAATTTTACGTAATGTTTTTGAGGGTAACGAAACTCAGTTTTTGCAAATGTTAAATGATATGGTAAATTCTCATTTGATTCAAAATTATATTAGAAGTAGTATAAAAAAATTATTAGATGAATATGAATTAAATTTAATTAAAATCTTTATAAGTTATTCTAATAAAAATAAAGAAGAAGGAGAAAAAATTGCTAATTTTTTTAAAATATTGGGATTGGATTGTTTTATTTCTGGGCTTAATTTAGAAGTATCTGATAATTTTTTTGAAAGAATATACTCTGAAATTGAAAAAAGTAATATTTTTTTATTATTACTTAATCAAAATTATAGTAATTCTGAATGGTGTGATCAAGAAGCAGGTATGGCTTTTATGAAATATAAACATAATAACTCACTAATTTTTCCAATATTTATGGAGAACAAAATACCTTATGGATTTTTAAGCAATATTCAAGGGATAAAATATTCTGAAACTGATTTTTTAATAAGTATTGGTAAAAAAATTGATAAAGAGTTTAATACAAACGTTTTTTCAAAAGAATATAATCTAATTCTTAAAACTATTGACGAAAATTTAGAAATATTAAAAAATGAATATAATATTGACAAAATTTATAATATATTTACAGTTTTTGTAAAATATTCTTTGTTTTTAAAAGAGTTTCATTTATTGAAAATTGGTAATTTTTTTGATTCTTATAATGCTGAAGATCAATCATTCTTAAAAATTAATTTTGAAAAGTTATTACAAGAATACCCCAAGGTATTAAAACATTTTTATGATAAAAGTAAATAAAAGTAATTTTTTTGACAGAAAAATTTTATTAAATCCAAAAATTATATATGTTTTTAGTTAATAAAATAATATTAAAAAAAGAGTTCTATTTTTTTATGGAAGTGTAATGATGAGTAGTGTGGGCACTCAAGAAATTCGAGAAAGTAATTTATTAAATAATCTTATAAATGATTCCAATAAGTTTAGTAATTTTTTCCAAAAACCTTCAACAGAAGATAATTTAGATACTGCTTCATCTTTTACTATTCTTGATAAGAAATATCAAGCTTTAGATTATAATGAATTTTTAGTTCAAAGAATGTTAATGAATTCTGAATCTTTATTAAATGATATTGAAAAAAATCATGTGCTTGAAGATGAAGTTAGTAACTATTTAGAAATTCATAATATTTTAAATTATATTCTAAAAGATGTTAATAATGTTAATTTTAAAGCTTTAAATTTAGTTGATAATATTTTAGAAGATTTGAAAGATGTTTTAATTGCTCAAAAAGAATATTTTAAAGATAATAACCTAGAAAACTTTAAAAATATTTACGCTAATTTTGAATCTAAATTTTTAGATTTTCAAGAAAACTATTACACTAATTATGTTGGTATTGATCCAGATTATAAAAAAACATGTGTAAAAGTAGCTAATGTTTTAAAAGATACATACTTTGGAGATATGTAAAGTGGAATCTTACTTTTTTGACACTAATGTTATAATTTCTTACTATTTTTTATGGGAACCTCAACACGAAAATGTAAAACGTTTTATTGAATCAAACAATCCAAAATATTACTCACAAACCGTTAAAGGTGAAAGTGAAAAAAAATCATCAGAAATTCAGAAAAATTTTTCAGATTTTATCAATTTATTATTAAATGAATTAAGAAAGTCTAAGAAAACTTCTAAAAATTATGAATTAATGAATAAATCCAGTTTTAAATCTTTATTAACTAATTTTAAAAAATTTGATTTTAATGAAAATCAGATAATAGATTTGATTTGGGAGAAATCTAATGAATATTATGAAAATAAAATTAATATTGATAAAATTATAAATAATGTTCAGGAAGTTAAAAATTATTTCCTCCAAATTTTCTATAAATCTAAAACATATTGTAATGAAAAATTAATAATTCATACAATGGAAAAAAGGGATGAGGAATTAGAGAAGAATATTCGTAATTTACTTCATGAACTAGATTTAACAATATTTTTAGAAGCTCATGATTTAGCATTAAATAAACCTATTAAAAATTTATGTTTTGTTTCAGCAAATAAAGGTTTTATTGATAATTCTGAAGTTTTAATAGATAATTCAAAGGTTTATAAAATTATTAATTCTGGAAAGTTTATTTTTAATTAAATCTCACATTTAATATTCTCTTATCAAAAAAATCATAGGAGAAAAAAATGATTGTATAAGTATTAATAAATACCAAATGAAAAGTAAAAACACGGATCAAATAAATTATACAGAACGGTTTACTACTGTACCAAATCATGATTTTTGCATAAATCCATCATCAAAAAAAACTTAATCTAATTAGAAAAATTAAAAAAAAGTCTTATTTATTACAAATCTAGATTTTGATACAGGAAACCAAATACTGAAAAGAAGTGGAAGTTTTAGATAAAACTTTTAAAACTATGGGGGGAAACAATTACACTAATGATGAGTTTTTAAAGTTTTCTATAATTTTTAGGCTTATGTTATCCAAATTCATTTTTAAAAACTATGTTTTTTCTAATCTAATAATTTTAAGATTATATTATAAGGTTTAAAGATTTCTTAAATATTTTAAAAATATTTTAAAAACTGTTACATTTTTAATACTGTTACCTGAAAGTTACCTTAAAAAAAGTAACGCTTAG
>ENA-UOOK01005932-UOOK01005932.1-fermentation-metagenome-genome-assembly--contig:-NODE-5932-length-12000-cov-3.646547_pt1 | contig 12000 bp, 12 predicted proteins | sample MGYA00245777_ERZ724023 | MGnify/ENA primary metagenome ERZ724023 (study PRJEB28704, sample SAMN03018312) | fermentation metagenome | biome: anthropogenic terrestrial biome; feature: soil; material... | reverse complement strand
GCCGGGGAAACCGCTGGCATGAGGGAGTCCTCCACTGCCGGGAAGGCCGCCGACGGACGGGTCCGATCCGCCAGAGAGGCGATGATCCGAAAATTGGCGGGTGCAAAAGATATGATGAGTATGATAGAATATATAACATAAAAGGCGCTTTTGCTGCCGCGCCTTATGGCCTGCCGAGCAGGCGCGCCGACGGTCCGCCGCCGGCGTGGAAGCGCAGCTATCTGGGAAATACCCCGGAGGAGTCCGTCTCCGCCGGGGTATTTTGCGGGCTTAGAAGCTCTGCGAAGCGAAGGAAGGTCAGCCAATATCAAATATAGTATATAGCAAGCGGCGGCACACTGACATTCGCAAGAAAATATACATGAGAGTATGAGAGCGCCGACCTGCATTCGATTCTGCATAAATTTTAAAATAATGTAAAAAAATATATAGTAGCCGATCCAATGAGACGTGCTGATCGGCAGCCATTTTTATAGTTCGAAAGGGACCAAAACACAGAATTAGCAGCACTTTTTGTGGAAATGAACGAGGTTGACAATGCATTTTATCATAAAGCTGATCCGACTGTTTAAAGAAAAGCATAAGCAAAATAAAAATATGGACGAGGGCAGCCAGAGCGGTGAGAAAAGCCCGCAGATCCTGTCCCGGAAGCTTAAAAAGAATCTCGACGCTGTCAAGGCCAGATTTGAGGATAGTTCCGATCTGATCATCCGTAAGTTTTCCTTCGGAAAAGATAAAGACGGAGAGGTTAAGGCCGCGCTGGTTTTTCTGGATGGAATGATCAACCTGCCCATGATAAACGACAGTATTATTAAACCTCTCATGCATGACAGCCGGCATTTCCACGCGGAGGAAGCATTCGATATTTCGAGTATGGATGAGATCCGGGACAGGCTGCTGGCCGCCGGGGAGGTAAAAACCGTCTACACTCTTAACGAGGTGACGGAAGCCTGTTTATCGGGCAACGCTGTGCTTATGGCCGAGGGTTCCTGCAAAGCCCTTGACATAGGTGCAAAGGGGTGGGAACAAAGAAATGTTACCGAGCCAACCAGCGAAACTGCCGTCCGCGGCCCGCGGGAGGGCTTTACCGAAAACCTGCGCACCAACACGTCCATGATCCGCCGGAAGATAAAAGACCCGTCGCTCAGGATCCGCGCCACTGTGATTGGAAAACGCACGCACACTCAGGTAAACATTCTCTATATGGATGGAATTGCTGATCCTGATCTGATCCGTGAGGTCGAGCGCCGATTGAAGAAAGTCGACACCGACGCGATACTCGCCGCAGGCTATCTGGAAGAGTACATCGAAGACTCACCGTTCACGGCTTTTCCAACCGCCTGGTGCAGCGAAAAGCCGGACGCGGTTGCCGGAAAGCTGCTGGAAGGCCGGGTCGCTATTGCCGTGGATGGCGCGCCTTTTGTGATGACGGTGCCTATGCTGTTTATAGAAAACTTCCAAAGTGCCGAGGATTACATTACACGCAGCTATTATGCGACAGCAATGCGCATTTTGCGACTGACGGCGTTTATTATCAGCCTGCTTACCCCTGGTCTGTATATAGCACTCACTACTTTTCATCAGGAACTGATCCCGACGACTCTGCTATTTACGATGGCGGCCTCCAGCGAAGGTGTGCCTTTCCCGGCGGCGGTGGAGATGGGTCTCATGATGCTTATCTTTGAGATCCTCCGGGAAGCCGGCGTCCGTATGCCCCGGGCAATTGGGCAGACGATCAGCATCGTGGGCGCCCTGGTAATGGGAGAAGCGGCCGTATAGGCCGGGGTGGTGGGCGCCCCGGTTGTCATTGTCATCGCAATCACCGCTATGTCGAGCTTTCTGGTTCCTTTTGCCGCGGATGCCTTGTCGCTTTTGAGATGGTTCCTGCTGATCATGGCATCCACCATGGGGAGCTTCGGCATCACCGTAGGCTCGTTCATAATACTTATACATCTCGTCTCTCTGAGATCTTTCGGCGCTCATTATATGGCGCCTTTTGCGCCGTTCCAAAAGGCCGATCTGAAGGATACCGTTGTGCGTGCCCCGCTCTGGACCATGCGCACACGTCCTCGGGCGATAAATCCGCAGGATCTGAAGCGGCAGAATTTTGACATCTCCTATGATCCGTCCTTCGGCGGTGGGGACAATCGGGGTGAAGAACCATGAAATGCCGGAAGAGAGCACGTTGCGCCGTTATTGTGCTTTTGCTCTGCACACTGCTTATTTTGTGCCTGTGCTCCTGCTGGAGCAAACGGGAGCTCAATACGCTGGCCATTGTACTTGGTACCGGGCTGGACGTAGGCGATCAGCCGGACACCCTGAAACTGACCGCGCAGGTGGTCAAGGCATCGGAGATCGGGGCCGGCTCAGCCTTTAAAGGCGGCGGCTCCGGAGAGAAAGCCTATGTAAACATCAGCCACACAGACAAAAGCGTGCTCTCTGCTGTCCGGGGGATAACGCATATGCAAAACCGGAGGCTGTATTTCGCGCATAATGAAGTACTTATTTTCAGCAGCGACCTGGCAAAGCTGGACATGGCAGAGGGATTGGATACATTCATACGCGATCATGAGTCTCGTATGCATGTCAATGTCCTGATCTCAAGAGGCAAGGCATCGGAGATATTGAAGGAGGAGGCCGAACTGGAAAAAATGCCTGCGCTCCATATTTCCGGCATGATGGAAAATCAGCAATCCAATTCCGAAACAGTGGTCGTGACCTTACGGGATTTTGCCATCGCTGCTTTGAGCGGTTCCACAGCCCCTGTGGCCCCGATGATAGAGCTATACGAATCCGAAGGGAAGAAGCATGTAAAACTTGAAGGCACCGCGGTTTTTAAACAGGGAAAGATGATTGGAGAGCTTGACAAAACCCAGACAAGAGGTCTCCTATGGGTGACAGACAAAGCGAAAAGCGGAGCGGTGACTGTAGATACACAGGGAGGGCAGGTCGTTTTGGAGATCCTCCATTCCAGCAGCAGCTTAAAGCCTGTAAAAGACGAGGACGGAACGATCCGGATGGAGCTTTCAATCAGCGGGGAGGGATTCATCGAAGGCAATGAGACCAACAAAGATATGTCCCGTTTAGATAATGTTGAAATGTTGAAAGAACGGATGAAGGATGCTATCCGTTCGGACGTCGGGAGAGCGTTTGAGCAGGCAAAGATGCTGTCCGCCGATATATTCGGGTTTGGCACGGCAATCCGCCGCGAATATCCGGAAGAGTGGGAAGTGATGAAGGAAAACTGGGATACGGTATTCCCGAAGATTGATCTGAATATCCGGGTGAATTTCAAACTGCGTTCTACAGGCGGCTTGACAGAGCCGGTCGTTCCGGGAGGTGAACAATGAACCCTGAGATGAAAAAAATATCCTGGAAAGAGCTGATGTTTGCAGTGTTTTGCTTTATGCATAGCACCATCCTGCGTTCCGGGTTTATTATCAGCGGGACCCGGAATGATTCATGGGCCATGGCCTTTACCGGCTTATTGTTTACACTTCCTATCGTAGCTATTTATGTGGCACTGCTGCGTAAATTTCCCGGTAAAAGCCTGATCGAGATTGATGATATTATATTCGGCCCAGTTGTGGGAAAAGTTGTATCCGTTTTATACCTGTTCTTTTTTGTATCACTCGCTGTGCTCAATACCCGCGATCTTGGAAATTTTGTGGTGGACTACATGATGCCGGAGACCCCGATCGAGGCGATTATTCTCCTTTTCCTGATCGGATGCGTCTATGCAATCCACAAGGGAATTGAAAACCTTATGCATCTGTCCACTCTTTTATGCATAATCGCTGTAGGAGCAGTGGTCATCAATTCCATTCTGGTACTCAAAGACGTGCAGCCTGGGTTTCTGAGGCCTTTTTTCCAATTGGACCTTATGAAATACGTTCAGGGCACAGTTTCTGTAGCGGCGGTTCCAATGGGAGAAATTTTAGCCTTCACAATGATTACTCCCATGCTGGGAAAGAGGAAAAAAGCCGCGAAACCTCTTTGGCTCGGACTGATTTTTTCGGCTGTATCCATGACGATTGTCATGCTGCGCGACATTATAACCCTGGGGCCTCTTGTTTCCATTGTGTCGCTGCCGTCCTTTGAATCCATACGTTATGTGAGCCTTGGGGGGATCCTTACCCGGATGGAAAGTATTTATGCAGTGGTCCTCGTGGTTCTGTTCCTATTTAAGGTAAGCATCCTTCTGTATGCCTTTGTGCTAGGGTTGACTCAAATTCTAAGCGGGAAAGGCCGGACATCACCAGATACAGATAATGCAGACCAGTCCCCTGAAGCAGAGTCCCCCCTGAATCCGAAAAATCATCCGCCGCTCGTACTTATTTCCGCGGCGCTTGTATTTTTCTACTCAATTTTTGTTTTCGAATCCGTGATGGAAAATATGAATTGGGGTGCAACTACGGCTCCCTTTTTTTCTCTGACCTTTGAGCTTCTACTGCCCGCTGTGTCCCTGCTGGTGGCCAGCCTGCGGAAAATCGGCAAAGTCCGGGAGGTGAAAGCATGAACCTGCTGCTGGTGTTTATGGCTTTCGCCGGTATTGCCGCTCTCGATCTGCCTGGCATGGTCAAAAACAAACGGTGGCGCGACCTTGCTGTCTATTCGGCCATCTTTCTTCTGGTGCTCGGGCTCGGAACGCTTATGGCCCTGGGTGTTGAGATTCCAAGCCCAATCAAAGCGATTCAGGCCTTTTACCGGGACGTTCTACACTTGAGCTTTAAAATGTCCTGATTAACAGCAGAAACAGAGAGACATGCAATATAGCCGAACAATAAATCCCTGATGAGGGCTTTCCTGCTGGCTGCACTTAAATCAAAATAGCCTATTTCTTCAATGGTAGCTATCTTTTCAGATATTTGCCGTTGTTTCTCATGCCGCTTTTCAGTAAAATATAAGTGAGAGCAAAAGCGCCATATGGTTAATCCGCTGTTTTATGCATAAAATAATGAACAATGCAGTAAGCCTTTCAGAACAGGAGACCCTCCAATGAGTAAAAAACCAAAAGCTCCCGGGCATTCTCTTCTTATAGTCTTGTTTATTATAGGAATGACGGCTGCAGCAGTACTTGTCATGCTGCTTTGGCTTCCCCGCTCAGAAAATATGCAAACAGCAGCCTCCTCTTCTTCTGAACCCCTTTCTTCCCTGCTTCAAAGCAGTTCTGCCATGACTCCGTCTCCCTCATCGGAAACAATTGTTTCTGATTTGGAACAGCAGGTTTTGCAGAAGCTTTCTGAAATGACGCTGGAGGAAAAAGTTGCCCAGCTGTTTATGATAACACCGGAGGATCTGACCGGCAAGGATACAGCCACCCAGGCGGGCGGTTCCCTTCTGAATGCTCTGCAAAAATACCCCGTAGGCGGGCTGATCTTTTTTGGAAAAAATCTTGTATCTCCTCGTCAGCTGGCGGCGATGACCGGGTCAATACAGAAACACGCCGAAGAAACCCAGGGAATGCCGCTGCTTCTCGGTATTGACGAAGAAGGCGGTTCTGTTGCCCGAATCGCCAATAACGGCAGCTTCCCGGTAGAGAAATTTTCCGATATGGCGTCTGTCGGTGCTTCAGAAGATTATGATAAGGCATACAGGATCGGCAGTGTCATCGGCGCTTATTTGTACAGTTATGGATTCAACCTCGACTTTGCACCGGACGCTGACGTTCTTACCAATCCCGATAACACTGTAATCGGTGCCCGGTCGTTTGGCAGCGATCCGGAAATCGTGGCGAAAATGGATTTACAGGTCGCACGCGGGCTTGCGGACAATCAGGTATACCCCTGTTTTAAGCATTTTCCCGGGCACGGCGCGACCGAAGGGGACACCCACGAGGGCTTTGCCTATACCGGCAAAACACTGGATGAAATGGTCCAGGCAGAATTGGTTCCCTTTCAGGCGGCCGTCGATCGCCAGATTCCTTTTATTATGGTTTCCCACATTTCTGCACCAAACGTAACCGGAAATAATCTGCCCGCTTCCCTTTCGTCCATAATGATGACCGATGTTCTGCGGAATCAGATGGGGTATGACGGAATCATCATAACCGATTCCATGAAAATGGGTGCTATTATCAATCATTACGGCACCGAAAAAACGGCGCTGACGGCTTTTCTGGCGGGAGCAGACATGATTTTAATGCCGCAGGACTTTATAACGGCTTATCAGAATATTCTCGACGCAGTTGCAGACGGAACGGTTTCCGAGCAGCGCCTTGATGACTCGGTCAGGCGAATTCTTCATATAAAACTTGCTTTGGATTAAAAGAATAAAAAATGATCCTTATTCAGCCGTTTGTGAGAATACAGAATTTTCCCGAACTTTCTACTTCCTTTTCAGCTGACCGCTCAACATCTATCCATGTGGATAACCGGCAAAGAAAAATCGCCTGCTTTAAAACCGGCCGCGCCTAAAGCTTTTTTAACCTTTATGATATCACCAAAAAAATTCGTATACAACGCTTATGTAAGGCCGGTTTTCATTATGATTATTCCTCAGCGTGCAGGAAAAGGGCCCAAAGGCATCAGGGTATAACCCTGGTGCCTTTGGGCCCTTTTTAATAAAACCTGCGCCTCATTGGCTCTTGACGGCCAGAAAAACGCTGCTGTAAAAAACAAAATCATCTCGCTTGCTGTACTAACGGCCCTGCTTTTTCGCACGATTTTTCAAACAGATACTCGTTATATTGTTTTGTAAAAAAATCTATCTTACAGGATACCTTCTTCAGATGCTTTTCCATTTCTGCAATCTGCCCTTCTACACTGCGCTTATGTTCGATCAGCATTTCACAGCGCTGTTTCAGCGTTGATTTCCCTTCCGCACTTAAGTCCACAAACGCTTTAATTTGCTTTAAGGACATGCCCGTGTTTTTAAGGCAGCAAATCAGCCCCAGCCATTCCAGATCATCATCGGAATAACACCGGATGCCGCTTTTGCTTCTGTCTACGTGGGACAAGATACCTTCCTTTTCATAATAGCGGAGAACATGGGCGCTTAAACTCGTTTTCTCGGAAACCTGCTTAATGGTATATCCCATAAAAATAATCATCCTTTCCCGGGAACTATGCCGCTGCCGCCGCAGCGACATTTTGGTCAACTTTCAAAAGGGGACAAAGCCATGCTTGAAAGCGCAGCTTTCAAACTATCTCCCTTATTTTTTAACGAAACTATTGACTTAGAGTAAACATTAAGGTTTATGATAATGAATATACAGCACAATTAAGCTTCTGTCAAATAATAAATCGGGAGAGTGAAAAATGAAAACCTTAACAGACTGTTATGAGCTCTCAAACGGCGTCAAAATTCCCATCATCGGCTTTGGAACATGGCAGGTGGAAAATGGGGAAACCGCCGTTTCCTCTGTAAAAGCTGCTTTACAGTGCGGATACCGCCACATTGATACTGCCGCGGGCTATGGCAACGAGGAAAGCGTCGGGATTGCGGTAAAAGAAAGCGGGATTGCCCGAAAGAACATTTTTATCACGAGTAAACTGCAAAACGACAGGCACGGATATAAAAATACGATGGCCGCCTTTGAACGGACCATGAAGCATCTGAATATGGATTATCTGGATCTGTACCTCATTCACTGGCCTAATCCTGCCAAATTCCGAGATCAATGGCAGGAAGCAAATGCCGGCTCATGGAAAGCTTTTGAAGAGCTTTATGCGGCTGGGCGTATCCGGGCCATAGGAATCAGCAACTTCCGCCCACACCACATGGAAGCCCTGATGGAGACGGCGAAAGTCATGCCTATGGTCAATCAGATCCGCCTTTGTCCCGGTGAAACACAGGATGAAGTTGCAGACTACTGCAAAAACCGCTCTATTCTGCTGGAAGCATACAGCCCTCTTGGCACGGGTAGAATATTTAAGGTTCCTGAAATGCAGGCGCTTTCTCAAAAATACGGAAAAACAATCGCGCAGATTTGTGTGCGGTGGAGCCTCCAGCACGGATACCTGCCGCTGCCAAAATCGGTAACACCCGAACGTATCAAAGAAAATGCCGATGTATTTGATTTTGAGCTTACCCTGCAGGACGTAGAGCTTATAGCAGACCTTAAAGGCTGCTGCGGATTTTCCGCCGATCCCGACACGATTGCCTGGTAGAAAGCGAAAAACACTGAATATATTAAAGAAAATGAGGAAAAACACATGAGAACCATTGAATTAGGAAAATCAGGACTGCAGGTTCCCACTGTCGCAGTAGGCTGCATGCGTATCAACAGGCTTGATAAATCCGAAGCGGAACACTTTGTGAAAAGTGCGATTGAAGAAGGGGCTGTATTCTTCGACCATGCGGATATTTATGGCAACGGCACCTGCGAGGAAATTTTTGCGGAAGCGATCCATATGAACGATACCGTGCGCAAAAACGTAATTCTGCAGTCCAAATGCGGTATCCGAAAGGGGGCTTTTGACTTTTCTAAAAAGCATATCCTCAATTCGGTAGACGGCAGCCTGAAGAGGCTGAAAACCGATTATCTGGATATACTGCTTTTGCACCGTCCCGACGCGCTCGTTGAGCCCGAAGAGGTAGCCGAGGCATTCGATATGCTCCACAGCAGCGGAAAAGTACGGCATTTCGGCGTGTCCAATCAAAACCCCGCGCAGATGCAACTGCTGAAAAAATTTGTGAAACAGCCTCTTGTCGCCAATCAGCTGCAGCTCAGCATCACAAACGCTACCATGATCTCCCAAGGGCTGCACGTCAACATGCTGGATGACAGCGCGTTGAACCGCGACGGCGGCGTGCTGGATTTCTGCCGGCTCAATGACATCACCATTCAGCCCTGGTCGCCTTTCCAGTACGGCTTTTTTGAGGGTGTTTTCCTGGGGAATGAAAAGTTTCCGGAGCTAAACAAAACAATCGATGAGCTTGCGGAAAAGTATGGTGTAAGCAATACCACCATCGCCATGGCGTGGCTTCTGCGTCATCCGGCTAAAATGCAGCCCATTACCGGCACTATGAATACTAAGCGGCTGAAGGAATGCATAAAAGCAACTGAAATCACATTGTCCCGCGAGGAATGGTACAAGATTTACCTTGCTGCCGGAAATATTTTACCGTAAAAGTTTTATAATCTATAAAAAAAGGCAGAAAATTGATAATTTACGGAAACGAGCATGGCGGTAAACATTGTCATGCTCGTTTTTTACTGCTTGCCGGACAGATTCTCAGGCAAAAGGAAAGCATGAATCTCTGTCAAATATAAAAGATCCCGGTTTTAACTTGAAATGACAGCGGGAAAAGATTTTCATCATTAGATTCAACAACCCCCTTGAATATGACTGCGGGAGAGGAAAATATATCCGGAACGCATAGATTTTTACCGACACATTCCCTTTCAACATACCAGTAAGCTCAACTAGTTGAACCGTGCCCCAAACCAATACGGAAAATCAAGAAAGAGCTGTCTCGCAAGGGAACGCTCCTCTTTTTATAGAAAATTAGCGCTATGGGGGCACTGAATATGATATAATGTCTGCAACAGCAAATGTTATATTGCGCATATGGGTACTATGCGACATACGGGAGAATTACGGTGCAATAATGGGACAACTAACCCAAATACTGCCGGGAGGAAAATCCAATGACACTGCAACAGCTTAAGTACTTTATCGAAATCGTGAACTGCGGCTCTATCAATAAGGCGGCGGAGAGCCTTTTTATCGCACAGCCGAGTTTGTCAAACGCTGTGAAAGACTTGGAAGCCGAGATCGGCGTCGAACTCTTTACCAGAACACCAAAAGGCATCACACTGACAACGGACGGCGTGGAGTTCCTGGGTTATGCCCGACAGGTCGTCGAGCAGGCAAGCCTTCTTGAGCAACGCTATTTGAGCAAGAAGCCGTCTCGCCGTTTATGTTCCATTTCAACCCAGCACTATGCCTTTGCAGTAAACGCGTTCGTGAATATGGTCAAGAAAACCAACGCGGACGAATATGAATTTACGTTGCGCGAAACACGGACTTATGAAATTATCGAGGATGTAAAGACCCTGCGGAGCGAACTTGGCATTCTGTATATGAATCTGTTCAATAAAAGGGTCCTCGAAAAACTGCTGCGCGAGGACGGCCTGACGTTTCATCCGCTGTTTACCGCAAAGCCGCATATTTTCGTCAGCGCGTCAAACCCACTCGCAAAAAAAAAGTATGTCACGCCTGATGATTTGGAAGACTATCCCTGCCTCTCCTTTGAGCAGGGTGAGTACAACTCGTTTTATTTTTCGGAGGAAATACTCAGCACGGCGTTCAGCAAGAAAACGATCCGCGTTAGCGACAGGGCAACCATTTTCAACCTTATGATCGGTCTCAATGGCTACACAATTTCAACGGGGATTGTAAGCGCGGATTTGAATGGGGACAACATTACGGCAGTACCGCTCCGTGTCGACGATTCGATAGAAGTCGGCTGGATTACGCATAATTCCATACAACTCACCAAACAGGCGACGATGTACCTTGCAGAATTGAAGCAGGTGGTAGCCGAGTACGATGTTCTCATGGAGGAACAGGTATAGCTAATCGCTATAGCAAAACATAGAATAACGGTGTTACCCTATATGATTTTTTTGTATTACAATATTTACATCAAACATTTAGGAGGGCTTCTCTATGAGCAAGAAATTTCAAACAGTCGGCAGTTTGCTGCGCCCCCAAAAACTGCTGAGCTATAAACACCAGATCGAACGCCGAGACAACATTGCATACCCGCTTTATGGCGACTTTGCGGGGTATGAGAAATGCGAGTATGAAGCGACCAAAGACATTGTGGATAAGGAAATTCAGCACGGGCTTAAGGTCATTACGGACGGCGAATACTCGAAGTCTATGTGGCATCTGGACTTCGTTTGGGGACTGAAAGGTATCAGCCGGTATATCGCGGCGCTCGGCTACTTTTTCCGCGACAAGGATGAAACCCCAAAATACGAAACACGCCGCGACAATTGGCCCGTGCATTACCGAACCCCTCAGCGGCAAGAACCACCATTTCATTAAAACTTTTCAAAGACTGTCGTCAATTGCAGGTGACAGAGAAACGAAGTTCTGCGTTCCATCGCCGTCGCACATCTTCGGAGAGCTTTCGTGGTCGGATAATATCGGCGGCAAAGATTCCGTCTATTCCACACCGCAGGAGTTAAAAGCGGGACTTGTTCAGGCGTACGAAGAATTCGTTGAGGAATACGCCGCAGCAGGAAGGAAGATTCTGCAATTTGACGATTGCCTGTGGGAGATTTTCGCCGATGACAACCCCAACTCCCCGTACACTGGCGAAAATATTGACCAAGAAACGGTCCGGGCGTTGGCGGCGGAATTTATCGACATCAACAACACGGTGATTGACTTTGGTCACAGCCTTGGGCTGAAAATGTGGACGCACAACTGTCGCGGCAACTACGATTCTCGAAATATGGGCGGCGGCTCGTACATCAGAATTGCCGAATTGTTCCTGAAACAACTGAAATACGACCGCTTTTTCCTTGAGTGGGATGACGGGAGGGCGGGCTCGCTTGACGCACTTGCGGTGTTTAAGGACAAACCCGGTACTGAAATCGTACTCGGTTTACTTTCGAGCAAAATAAACACTCTGGACGACGAATCCCGTGTTATCAGATTACTCGACGAAGCGTCAAAGATTATCCCGAAAGACCGTTTGCTCCTTTCACACCAGTACGGCTTTGCCTCCTGTGACGGCGGCAATGAACTGACTGAAGAAGAACAGTGGGCGAAGATTGACCAAGGGCAAAAAATCTCCCTGCAATACTGGGGAAAATGATTGCTGTAAGGCAGCGTTCCCGCACTGTATGTTGTATGTACTAAACCTTGCTTATCTGTTTTGGATATTCTACTTCGGATGCGGTTTTCATTATTTGCTTCCTGGGAGGGCAGTTAAACCAGAAAATCGGAAATTGCAAAATCAGATTCCCATGGGATCCAACCAATTTCTGTTCCATTTCAATGTCGATGTTTCCATCCCGATAATAGGCAAGCCATA
>ENA-UOOK01005931-UOOK01005931.1-fermentation-metagenome-genome-assembly--contig:-NODE-5931-length-12000-cov-5.612223_pt1 | contig 12000 bp, 9 predicted proteins | sample MGYA00245777_ERZ724023 | MGnify/ENA primary metagenome ERZ724023 (study PRJEB28704, sample SAMN03018312) | fermentation metagenome | biome: anthropogenic terrestrial biome; feature: soil; material... | reverse complement strand
AGAGAGGAGGGTCATGATTCCCAGGTACCCATAGATTTAAATGCTTCAATATTTTTTGAATGATCGCTTCTTCCTCAATAAAGGCAATGATCTTCGTTTCTCCCTTGCATTTCGGGCAGATAAGGGGATCGGAATGGTATACTTTCTGAATAAGGCGGGCCCAGTTTTTGCGGAAAGCTTTTCTGGAAAGAGCGTTTTCTTTGAAAGAGGGGTCAGGCATATCTGCTTTCAGCTGCTTTGCAGAGGAAGAAGCGTTCTTTTCTTTGCGGACGCCCCGGGCTTTATTGCTGTAATAGCCCTAATAGTGTACAAGCTGTTCCCCTTTGCTGGGGATATGTGTCACCAGCCGTGCCAGCCAGTCAAGGGCGGTAAAACGCTTTTTCACCCTGTTCCTCTTTCCTGTATAGATCACCTGATCCATACCGGTCCCTTCGGATGCGCCCATATAGACCATTCTTTCCTGTGATAGGGGCGCCCGGATTACATAGCGGGCCAGACGCTCCAGGCTCTCCTCATCCCCGGGCAGGATGACATCGCTGCAATACACATGGAAACCGCTGTGATGCCATGTGTCCATATTCTCTATGACGGATTCTGTAATTTTTCCTTCCTGCTTCAGCATATTCAGTACTTCCAGTCGAAACAGCGGCTCTAAGTCATTGGCGTTTGGCATAACAGCAGTCATAAAATTACCTGCCCTGTCAAAGCAGCCGTTGCAGAGATGATATGCAGATGGGGATTGAAATTCAGAACATCGCCAAAGGTCTGAACTGCAATGACAGCTCCGGGTATGGGATCTTCCATGGAAACACCGCTTTTCAGGTAACAGGATAATACCTTCCATGCACACCGGCTCAGTTTCCCCAAAAGGCTCCTGTCCTATAGAAAATAGGGTCGTATGCGTTTAGGAATACGGAATACCCACTGCCGGTGCCCTGCCGGGAGCAGTACATCCTTGCATAAAAATTCTCCAAATTCAATCACTCGTTTCTGATGACATGATGGGCAGAAAGACCTTCTCTTGCAGGAAAAGGGCAATAAATATTCATGATTGCAGTCATCGCATTTGACCCGTGCAAAACCCTGACGGAGGTCTCCGCAGTCCAAATATTTATAGATGTCATCCATCACGTGAGGACGCCAATAAACGACCGGCTACGCCAGAGTGTGGGATCTGATTCATAAAGGGTCGTACCCGGAGTTTTACGATAACCCGGAGCCACTTATCTGGAATGCGATGTCAAGCGAATCGAGAACATCGGCGACGAGGTAAAATTCTATCAGTTTATGCAGGCCGTTGCGGCAAAGTCAGGCTCGCTCTTAAATGTGCAGGGTATTGCCAAGGATATCGGCGTAAGCCGTCCCGTCTGTGAGAGTTGGCTTTCGGTACTCCGTGCTTCCAATCTGATTTATCTTCTGCCCCCGTATCACAGCAATGTCACGAAGCGAGCCATTAAAACCCCGAAGATATTTTTCCTGGATACGGGCCTGATGGCGTTTCTGACCAAGTGGCACACGCCGGAGCAAATTGAAACGGGAGCCATGAGCGGCGCGTTTTTTGAAACATTTGTGTTTTGCGAAATCCTGAAAAGTTTCTATAATGCCGGAATTGATCCGAAAGCCTATCTGTATTTTTACCGGGATAAGGGCGACAATGAAATTGATTTTATCATCAATTTTAATGGGCAGCTGCATCCGATTGAAGTCAAGAAAAAGAGCAACCCCGATTTGGATGATATCCGGGCGTTTCGGTTTACAGAAAATAACGAAACCTATAAGCGCAGTGCGGGAGCGGTTATTTGCACCAATGATATGGTTGTACCGCTTTCCGAGCAGGACAGCATCGTGCCATTCTACTATATATAGAAATGATTACGGTCCAAGACAGGTCGGTAAATCAGCTACTCCAGCCTTTATTATCCCGGACCTCCTCCTGTTTGTTGAATACATTCCTGACCGCTTCCAAAAAAGCGTATCCATACCGGTCGTCCGGCTGCAGATAGCTGGATTCCGTCCACTCGTTCCAACTTTCCAACGCAATGACCATCCATCAAATACTACGGTACTGGCCGGGGGTACAGCCAATAATCTTCTTGAAGATACTAGAAAAATAACCGGCACTGAAAAAACCACTTTGAGTGGCGACGTTGGTAATTGGTTCCTCCGTCCCTTTAAGTAATGAACAAGCATGCTCAATCCGAATTTGGTTAAGGTAATCTACAAAGCTCTCTCCCGTCTGCTTTTTGAATATATGAGAAATATAGGAAGCATTCATGCCCAGAATCTGAGCAGCAGCTGCCAGGGAGAAGTCAAAGTCAGTAAAGTTATCTCTTACGATTTGATGAAGTCTAATGATCAATTGCTCATTTCTGGATGTACGGTCGGCACTTAGATAGTTGCCGATGGTGTTAAAACTAGCCAATAAAGTTTCATTCCATTTTGTTTCTTATCTGTGTGACCTTCTCCCATCCCATGCTATTTCAGTCCGGTTAGCGTAATGCCCTTAACAATATACCGCTGGAAGATGAGAAACAGGGCGATCGGTATCACGGCAACCAGTGTGGATCCCGCCATGACAACGCCGTATTTCTGGGCATAAGTCGCATTATAGGACTGGATGATCTGGGTCACCTGATAGAGGGAAGGATCGGAAACCGTTATGGACGGCCATACAAAGCTGTTCCAGTATCCCACAAAAATGCTCACCCCTACGATAACCATGGGGGAAGTGGACATGGGCAGAAAAATCTTATGAAAAATCTGAAAGCGCGAAGCACCGTCGATCAGAGCGGCTTCCTCGATGGAAACCGGCATAGACAGGAAAAACTGCCGGAAGAACAGGATATTATAGGCATAGGCCAGGCTGGGCAAGATCAGAACGGCATAGGTATTCAGCAGGTTCATCCTCGCCATCAGGATGAACGCGGGGATCATCGTGGCGATTCCCGGTATATACATGGTGGTGATGACAATTGCCCACATGGACTTTTTGAATTTGAAATCAAGCCTCGCAAAGGCATACGCCGCCATGGTAGCGATGGCCAGGCTAAGCACGGTTGCGATGATCGAGACGATCAGCGTCGCTTTGATGGAAGACAAAAACGGGATATCCCGATTGGCAAAAAGCTGGATATAGTTGTCCGGGACCCACCGGGTCGGCAGCAAGCGGAAAGGGAAACCCAGAACCTCATTTTCCGGCTTGAAGCTGGCGATAGCCATCCATATCAGCGGAAAAATCGATATCAAAGCGACGATTAAGCCGAACAGATTATTAAGCAATCCTTTTATATTATGGCGATTCCTTTTCACAGACATCAAAGCTCCTCCTTCTCAATCGTCTGCCGATTTATCGGATTGGATCACACGAAATACGATCGTGTTCACCAGGGTAATCACAATCATAACGAGCAGCGCGCCGGCCAGGGTATACCCCATGGACTGATCGTTACTTTTACTGCTGTTGAAAAGATATATGATCGGTGTAATGGTTTTGTTCAGCGGACCGCCGCCTGTCATGACATAGGGAACGTCGAAAAGCTGAATGGTGGTGGTAACCAGATTGATGCACAAAAGCAGCACCGTATTTTTCAGACTGGGGATCGTAATTTTGATCATTTTCGTAAAAAACCCCGCGCCGTCTATATCGGCGCTTTCGTAATACTCTTTCGGAATATTGATCAGACCCGCGAACATGACAAGGGAATTGTATCCAAAGCCCAACCATATAATAGGAAGGCATACACTGAACAACGCCAGCTTGGGATCCGCCAGAAACGCCTGTCGTTCTACGCCGAAAAAGCCCAGGATCACATTAGCCAGACCGGAACTGTAGTCGAATATGAAGATAAAGATCACGGATGCGATAACCCCCGCGATAACGGTAGGAACGTATATGCTTGACTTTACAAATGTCCCCATACGCGACGCAAGACTTTTCAATACATGGGCAAACAAAAAGGAGAGGACAAGCTGGATCGGTACAATGATTCCCACAAATTTCAGCGCATTGACAATGGACACCCGAAAAAGCTGGTTCTTAAGAATCAACGCAAAATTTTTGAACCATATGAATTCACTGGTACCATAAAAGCTCCAATTGGTCATGCTTTTGCTGATGGCCAGAAACAGGGGCGCATATACGAATATGGCCAATACCAGCAAAGCAGGAAATATCATAAAATAGGCAGTCAAATTGTTATGAGCGTTTTGCGAAAGAGTTTTCTCTTTTTTTAAGATGGATCGCATGAATGATCTCCCTTTCTCGCTTTCCTTCATATCTTGTGAAAATCAGGCCGATACCGGGAACACATCACCCCGCGGCAGAGCCGGAAAACAATCGGTCAATCAGGGAGAAGGCCTCCCCTCTCCCCGACTAACCACGTTTCCGTTAAGACTTCATCAAAATTTCTTCAATGCTTCAACAAGGCCTCATCAGACTCCGTTAAGGCTCTACTTAAAACTCCATTAAGGCTTTTTGCTGGAATAATCGTTGGTGGTAATATAGTCGTTGATCTGCTCGGCCGCTTTTGACAGTGCTTCCTCAGCCGGCGTATGATCCAGCACAATACTTTGGAAGGCATTGCTTACATACTGGTTTATTTCTGTTGCGTAAACGGCTTCCGGTTTGGCATAAGGAAGCACCTGCTCGGTGATGTCGTTCCTCCATTTGTCGTTGTACGCGTCCTTATCGTGTTCCGTGATATACTCGTCCACCGACTTCCGGACGGCATATTTGGAATAGGCGGCTGTCTTAAAGTACTGAGCGGGAACACTCGGATCGTCCGCAAGAAGCCAATGAATATATTTTGCGGCTTCTTCCGCTTTGGTGCTCTTCGCGTCGAGGACATAGGTGAAACCGCCGGCTGCGGAAGTGGTCACCTGTTGGTTGCCATCCTTGGTCGGCGCCGGCGCGACACCAACTTTATCGGCAAGCTCAGGATTATCTTTTTTCAGGGCGGCAATCACCCATGACCCATTGAACATCATTGCCAGCCTGCCATCCAAAAACGGTTTGGGATCATTGTAATTTGCCAGCTGCTGGGCCGGTACCACCTTTTCATCATAAAGGGTCCGGACAAAGTCGGCAAGATCCACAAATCCCTCATCGGTGATATTGGCGCTCTTCCAATCATCCGTCAGCGCAAGATGGTTAGCGGCCTGATATTCCCAACCCCACGCGGCCCAATTGAAGTCACCGCTGAAGCCCGGGAAATTCACACCGAACACATCGTCTTTGGTCAGCTTTTTCGCATCGGCTATCAGATCGTCCCAGGACCTGGGCGGTGTATCCGGATCAAGGCCGGCCTGCTCAAACATATCCTTGCGGTAATAGAGCAAGGTCTGCAGCTCCGTAAATATCGGATAGGCGTAATATTTGCCCTGATAGGTTATCATCGGCTTAACATTATCATAGATGTCATCCCATGCCGACTGCGGAATCAGATCGTCCATATTGCGGATCAAACCTTGCGCTGCGCTGAACGGCACCTGGTTATAGGCCAATACATAGGTGTCCGGGGCTGTTTTCGCCGCCTGTGCCGCTTTCATCTTCTGATCCCAGACGCTGCCGTTGATGAACTGCTGGGTCACATGCACGTCCTTGTTTTCGGAATTGAACTGTTCCATCATTTGATTAAAATGATCGCCGTACCAGTCCTCAAATTGCATATTCCACAGCAGGACTTCCTCGGGTTTTCCCGAAGCATCCGAGCCTGCCTGGCCATTCTCTCCCGTAGTCCCCGGCTTCTTGCCCGCCGTCCCGCAGGATGACAGGACGAAAAGTCCTACAAGAAGCAGGGATATAAGCGAAGTGAATGTAAACTTTCTTTTCATGTTGTTTCCTCCTAGTCCGCTATTTGTTTAGTCTATAAATGCTCAATGATATATTTCAATCATATAAGCCTTACGTGGCAGCAGCTCCAACCGGATATTCCGCGGAGTGCCGGAAGAGACTTCGCCCCATTCCCTGACCGCCGGCTCTTCCTTTTGTCTGAAATCCGTCACTAGACGGATCTTCCATTTCCCTTCCATTTGATATTTGCGGATGTCCACACCAACGGAGAGCGGGAGGGGAGCGCCCGTTGTGTTGATAAACAGGAAGGCGAGAGAACTTTCCTGCCCGTTGCCATATCTCCATGCACTGTCCACAATGGCCGGCACCTCCGCTATGCCGCCATCCTCATATTCCGCATCCAGCTTGTTACTATTGTAATGATACCAATCCAGCCGAACGGTGGGATTGGTAAATGTCAGCGGACGCTGCATCATCCCATAGGCAAGATATTTATTCGCGTGGCTCGTCCGCAGCGCCGCCAATTGACTTAGATACGCCGCGCGACCCGGGTCAAAGGCATACCCCTTTTTATCAAATTCGTAGTAGTGCTCCGCCGGATCGTTTTCCGTTCCGCCGACCGCCTCCATGGGGCCGAATTCATAATTCAGCTCATACACGCCTCCCCAAAGATAAACCTTTGCGGCGGTGTGATAGAAATATTCGCCGATCTCCCGGACCAGCTTTCCCCAGCCGTCGAGGCGCAGCGGCCCATATTCATGGTAAACATAGGTAAACATGGGTATTATCCCAATATTTCCATTTTTTATTCCCGAACGGAAGGGATGGGTTTCCAGCGCGGAGCAAGGCTGGGCCCAACCCCTTGCCTGATAAAAGTCAATATTATCAAGAAAGGGTTCGCTGATCAGCTCCGTGCCCATGGGCACATATTTGCCGGACGTGGCATGCAAGGCGTCCTTCGTGAGGGCATAGATGTCCTTGTAAGCCTGAACAATGGAAGCCCCGCCGCCTACCGGGTGATGATGCCCCGCGCTCATGCAGGACATCAGAATGTTATTGGCGGAGATGTCATAATATATGGCATCGGCGCCGGATTCCCGCAGCACCGCGGGATCCCGTTCCAGGTGGAGTTTGCGTGTCGCATCCGCACCCGGGCACATTAATCTGAACGGATAGGTGTCCAGGCTCCTGGGATTCCGGGGCGTCATCTGAATATTGGGCGCTACTTCCTGCCGTTGGGCTTTTTCGGGTTCAACAAGGAAATTAAATTCAAACGGCGCAAATTTATCGCCCTGTTCCCTGATGCAATCCAGATTTTTTTGATGAAAGCGTGTAGGCAGCCACTCGTCGATACCGGCAGGGATATGATTATAATAATCCTGGGCGGTAGCCGCCCAATCCGGACCGAGGATATGGAATATCCGGCTTCCTGTGGTTTTGCCGTACTCCCTGATCCACTTTGTGCGATCATAACTTGCATCAATGCCGAACGTCGCCAGTCCGATATCCTCATAGAGCCATTTGGCCATTCGGGAGGAATCCCTCTCGCAAAGCGGCCCTTCCGCACACCATTGCTGGTTTACGGCCCAAGCCTTGTAAAGGTCGCACGCCTCATACCAGCCGGCTCCTTCTATGGTCCGGATCACGAAAGGCCAATCCGCCTTGCAGCCTTTTCCCGCGCCGATATCTTCGCAGCCATAGATGAGCGAAGCCTCCAGCTTTCCGTAATTTTTGTAAAAATTCAGCCATTTCAAATGAAACGCGGCATCATATGCTGCAAAATACAGGCCGCCTTTTCCCTCTGCGTAATAACTGAAAAACTGCATCGTAGCTCCGGAAAAGCTCTCGGGATAAGGCATAAACCGAAAGCCTTCCCCATCCGCCGCAAAGGTTTCCATCGGCCGGTCGACCAGTACCCCGGTGGCGTAAGGATGCGCAAGTTTGTCCGCCTCCCCGATATTGTCGATATGGCCGATGATGGGATATTCGATATCCATAACGGTTATCGGCGCTTCCACATCCAGACCTGACGTAAAAGCAACCTCGCCTGCCTGGGGATGAAGCTCCGCTCTCGCGTGGAACGAGACCCCTTCCCCCAGGGACCAGTGAAAACGGCAGGCATTTTTCCCTTCCTCCAGCGCATAGGTGAATGTCCCCGTACGGATCATTCCGTCTTCCGTGGTGATGCGAAAGGGATCGCAGTCTTCCGCATGTATATAGGTAATATCCCTCTTTCTGTCTTTTAACAGATTCAGGCTACCGTTGCATTCGGAAAAGCCGATTTCCATATCGTTATTTTGAAGTATGATCATGAATAATCACTCCTCAGATCCGTTATCCGGTCCGTTATCAATTCTGTTTTGGTCCGCTGTCGATTCGTATGGATCCTTTATCCGGCACCCCCCGGTCTCCCTGTACATTTCGTTCCTGTACACTACGACCGCGAGCTTTCCTCTATCCCATCCTGACACTGGACTCCCGGACCACCAGTCTCGGCACCAGCCGGATCTTTTTCTTTTCCGGTTTTTCCCCATTCAGCTGGTCCATAAGGATTTGGGCGGCATTCCTTCCGATTTCCTCCTGGATCATCGCTACGGATGTCAGTTTCGGCGTCACCCTTCTGGCCAGATCCGTATTGTCCATGCCTACCACAGCAATATCGTCAGGATTCTTGATCTTCTCCTCTTCGCATGCGTTCATAAATCCGATGGCCATCAAATCATTGGATGCCACCACCGCCGTAGGCCGGTCTTCCAGTCCCAGAGTTTTTTTACCGCACAGATAGCCGCCGCTTTCCGTGTAGTTGGAGGCAAAAACATAGCGGTCGTTGATCTTCAATCCGGCATTTATAAGGGTATCCCGGTATCCGATATAACGTTCATAGCCGGTCTGCTCCTTCATATCCCCGCCGATATAGGCAATCTTTTGGTGCCCCTGCTTCAAAAGGTGCTCTGTCGCCAGGGATATCCCAAGATAGGTATCAACGTAGACATAATCGAATTTATCTTCTTCGTTCCGGGATTCATACTTATTGGTCAAAACGACCGGCGTATCAATGGAATTAATCGCTTTGATGTTCTTCTCGCAAAAGTTGAAGGAGACCATGATCATGCCGTCCGCGATTCTCTCTTTCAGGTTCCGGATCACCTTTAACTCCTCTGCCAGGCTATGCTTCGTATAAAACAGGATCATGAGGTATCCGTATTTCTCCAGCACGCTGTTTGCGCCGTTGATCATATCGAAATAAAACGGGTTGCAGATATCCGGGATCGCAAAAATGATTCGTTTCGTCTTTTTTGTCCTCAGTATCCTGGCGGCGTGATCCGGCGCATAATTCAGGTCCTTTGCGGCTTGCAGCACCAGTTCCCTGGTTTTTTCATCACAATATCCATTTTTTGATAGGGCTCTGGATACGGTTGACGCGGATACCCCTACCCGCTTCGCGATATCATAAATTGTGCTCATAAAAATCCTCCCAATGGCAAACCCATTCTTTCGTCCATCCCACGTTAAAACGCTCCGCGCGCCGGCATTGCCTTTCTTACGCTCAGGGATTTTTGTGTTCAAAAACCTTGCGGAGCGCTTCCTCATGAAACGGCAGGATCTCGTCAAGGGGCATTCTGCCTTTCCAGTCGGGCAACGGCCGGAAAACGGAATGCGGCTCGGTCTGATACCAATAAGCCGTCGAAGCGATATCATCACTGCGATGATTATTGTGTCCATGCTCAATCGTTACTTTAATGCTTCGGTCAAACAGGATCGGGTCCGGCACATGATACCGGTATACCGAGATTTTGCCGCTCCAATTGGGCCCCCCGCCGAGAATGATACCGTGATACGGCGTGCATACCTCCTGCTTAGGACACCAGGCCGTATTGAAATAATCTTCGGTGCCGGTGCCATGGATCCTTGGCGGCCAGTTCTCCCCGTCTATGAATATCATGTCGTCGCCTTCCCCGTACCAGTTCCATTCGTTGGTATGCCTTAAATTATGCACATTGAAATTGCAGCCCACATAATGGCCCTTGCCCTGTGCTTCCAATAGGATGTAATTTCCGTCTCCGGTGGTATTTTTACCGCCAAACTCATACTCCGCATTGTCCATATCCCTGTCGGAAACCCCATCCGTAGGGCATTCCCGGTTCCAAACGGCATGAAATCGAAGCTCTGTCTCCGGCAGCTTTTCCACTTCCTCATAATCGACATAGAAATAAAATTTCAAGGCATTTTCCGCGTCGCTTTCCACTTCGATTCTCGCGTTTTCAGAAAACGGCATGGGAAAGAAACAGTTGAACGCCTTGCCGTCTTCCGGGCTCATCATCAGACATGCCGATGCAAAATTCTTTGTTATCCCATGTCCCATTCCAAAAAAATCTCCGATAGGCGCCTGGACGCTGGGGGATTCTTCCCCATCCCAAAACATTCTGAGAACCACCTTCCTCGGAAGGTAGATTTCCTCATCGGATTCGACAGGAGCCATAGTCATCCATATGTGCCGGATATACCCCGGTCCTTTTATATTGCAGATCTCCAGCTTTTCCTTAGGAAAAAGCGTAAAGTAATCCTTGTTGCCGCCGGTCCTGTCATAACTCGAAACCCTGCGCGATTTACCGCTTCTCATTTGGCTTAAGCTGCTTCCCTCATACATGATGCTCATCTCACGACCGCCTTTGCGTTATTCTCTGCACCGTAATGTGTAATCGATGCCATAGTCACCTCATTGCTCCCACCCTGTATAAGCTCAGCCGATGATGCTTCCCGCACAGCTTTCAGCGTCTTTCCTTTCATGTGCAGTCATACACGAATCTAACATCGGCATTTTTTGCGAAACAATGCGGAATCGATTCCACAATTGCATTGTATAACAGGCAAAAGAAATTGTCAATTCATTTTTGTTTTTTTATTTTTATCCCACCATAGTGTGATGCAATCAGATGTGACTCATCCCGCATTCTCCTGGCTGCATCCCAAAAGGCACACGAAAGCCGCCATTTTGGCGGCTTTCGCTATACTATCACGCGATATGGAAATAGGATCATGACTCATCCATTCCATACATGATCAGAAGGACAGTGGCGAAAGGAAGAGTCCCGGTCCGACTGCTCAGGAATTCCTTCCTGCCTCTCTGCAGCGGCCGATGATAGCTGCCAGCTTCTGAAGAGAAACCTTGGGATTACGCTGCATATCCAGCAATCCATTCGTTTCCTGCATCACATCCGTTAACTGCGTATAGCAAAACCCCGCAAATACTTTATTGTCCAGCACAGCATCCACAATGGCCGTAAGACGTGCCAGGAATTCCTCTTCATTTGTTACCTTTCCATAATATCCTCATGTTGCGTCTCTTCCATCGTCAAAGGCAATTCCCCCAAATTCGGTGAGGATAATGGGCTGTCCATGATAGGCTTCCTTTTCAGCAAACAGCATTCGATGCTCTGCATAGCTGGACAGGAACTCATCCATCTGATCATATTTTCTCTCGCAGCCGGGCATCAGAGCATAATCATGTATCGCGCAAATATCCGTTTCCGATATCTGTTCCCATCCGTCATTTGCGCTGACCGGCTGTGTGGAATCCAATGATTTTAAGAGGAAGAAAAGCATCCTGCAATAATCCCTTTCCTGCTCGGAATGATATACCTGGTGTACGCCCCAGCTTTCGTTGATCGGCACCCAGGCGGCAATGCAGGGGTGATTATAATCCCTTTCCACAAATTCCGTCAATTCACGTGCCGTTCGTAAAACAGCGTTATCGTTAAATTCATAAGCACTGGGCATTTCTCCCCATATGAGCAGGCCCAAAACATCCGCCCAATAGTAATACCGGGGGTCTTCCGGCTTCTGATGTTTGCGGGCGCCGTTAAAGCCCATCTGCTTTGTCAGTTCTATATCTTTTCGGATTGCTTCATCATCCATGGGAGTATACAGGGAATCCGGCCAGTAACCCTGATCCAATACCAGACGCTGAAAATAGGGCTGATCATTAAGCAATATCATCCCCCGGTCAACGGATACCGAATGCATGCCAAAATAGCTGAACACCTCATCCCGTACACAACCTTCCACGCAGATATCCAACCGGATCAGATTCGGATGCTCCGGCGCCCAATACAGCTGGTCCCGACGCAAATCATAATCCCGGAAACTGAATACCGCTTTCCCATAACCTTTTTTGCAGGGAACCCGGCAGGTGCCAAATTCCTCAACGC
>ENA-UOOK01005928-UOOK01005928.1-fermentation-metagenome-genome-assembly--contig:-NODE-5928-length-12003-cov-13.782390_pt1 | contig 12003 bp, 4 predicted proteins | sample MGYA00245777_ERZ724023 | MGnify/ENA primary metagenome ERZ724023 (study PRJEB28704, sample SAMN03018312) | fermentation metagenome | biome: anthropogenic terrestrial biome; feature: soil; material... | reverse complement strand
TATCGGCGGCAGAAAGCGGACGCCGTTTACTGGGGCTTCAGTCAGAAGCTTTGGATTACTCCGAACATCCTTCCTTAACCTTCCAGCACCGGGCAGGTATCAGGCTCTATACGTCATCTTACGATTTTGCAGGGCCCTGTGTTTTTGTTAAACAGTTGGTTGAACCATTTTACTGGGACCGCATCGCTGCGGTACGCTTTATCCCGAAGTTACAGCGTCAATTTGCCTAGTTCCTTCTCCACGGCTCACCCGAGCGCCTTAGAATACTCATCTCGACTACCTGTGTCGGTTTACGGTACGGGCCGCATTAGCCTAACCTTAGAGGTTTTTCTCGGTGCTATGATTAGGGTCACTATCTCGCCGGCCGAAGCTTTTGAGTACTATCACCTTCGACATCCCGGACGGATTTGCCTATCCAGGATATATCTACAGGCTTTAACGCAGTATTCCGTAACTGCGCGGACCTTCCACTAACACGTCACCCCATCGAAACTAATGCGGGTACTGGAATATTAACCAGTTTTCCATCAGCTGCCCCTTTCGGGTTTGCCTAAGGACCCGACTAACCCTGATCCGATTAACGTTGATCAGGAACCCTTAGTCTTACGGCGAACAAGTTTTTCACTTGTTTTATCGTTACTTATGCCTACATTTTCTTTTCCAACCGCTCCAGCATGCATCACCACACACCTTCAACGCAGATTGGAATGCTCCCCTACCACTCCATACAAGTATGGAATTTAGAACTTCGGTTCGTAGTTTGATGCCCGATCATTTTCCGTGCAGAGTCTCTCGACCAGTGAGCTGTTACGCACTCTTTAAATGAATGGCTGCTTCCAAGCCAACATCCTGGCTGTTATAGAAGTCTCACCTCGTTTGATCAACTTAACTACTTATTAGGGACCTTAGCTGCTATTCTGGGTTATTTCCCTCTCGGCCACGGATCTTAGCACCCGCAGCCTCACTCCCGGAGATATCTGTTAGCATTCGGAGTTTGTCAGGGTTTGGTAGGCGGTGAAGCCCCCTAGCCCAATCAGTAGCTCTACCTCTAACAGACTTATAAACCGAGGCTGTTCCTAAAAACATTTCGGGGAGAACGAGCTATCTCTCAGTTTGATTGGCCTTTCACCCCTATCCACAGGTCATCCCAAGACTTTTCAACGTCAACGGGTTCGGTCCTCCATTCTGTGTTACCAGAACTTCAACCTGCTAAAGGGTAGATCACAAAGTTTCGCGTCTACTCCCACTAACTAAACGCCCTATTAAGACTCGCTTTCGCTACGGCTGCTATCCTCAAAATATTAACCTCGCTAGTAAGATGTAACTCGTAGGCTCATTATGCAAAAGGCACGCCGTCACGGACAAAAATCCGCTCCGACCGCTTGTAAGCGAACGGTTTCAGGTTCTATTTCACTCCGTTATTCACGGTTCTTTTCACCTTTCCTTCACAGTACTTGTTCACTATCGGTCTCTCAGTAGTATTTAGCCTTGGCAGATGGTGCTGCCAGATTCAAACAGGATTTCGCCAGTCCCGCTTTACTCAGGATACTGATATGATTAATACTCATTACTTATACAGGACTATCACCTACTACGGTACACCTTTCCAGATGATTCTAATATAAGTATTTAATCAATGTCTCAGTCCTACAACCCCTAAAATGCCGTAACAATTTAGGTTTGGGCTAATCCGCGTTCGCTCGCCACTACTTGCGGAATCATTAGTTATTTTCTACTCCTATGGGTACTTAGATGTTTCAGTTCCCCACGTTCGCCCCATATAAAATGGTAATACATCTTCAATGTATTGGGTTGCCCCATTCGGATATCTACGGATCTATTCGTATTTGCCAATCCCCGTAGCTTGTCGCAGCTTGTCACGTCCTTCTTCGCCTCTGAGAGCCACAGGCATCCCCCGTTCGCTCTTAATTCTCTTTCTCGTTAATCTCTCTCTTATATGTCTAATATGTCAAAGATCTTTTTGCTTATCAAAAATGATAAGCTTCGCTGACTTAGAGCCTAAACAGGCTACTAAGTCAAAATTATCATTTAAAAATTATTGTTTATGCAATCGGTCTTACTGATACGTAAGATTTATCATCTCTACGTTTCCTAAATTCAACAACTCCGTCAACTAATGCAAAAAGAGTATGATCTTTTCCTACTCCCACATTATTTCCAGGATTGTGAACTGTACCTCTTTGGCGTACTATAATATTTCCTGCAATACAAGATTGACCTCCAAATATTTTAACACCTAAACGTTTGCTTTGCGATTCGCGTCCGTTATTTGAACTACCAACACCTTTCTTGTGAGCCATAATATTTTATTTCTTAACTTGTGAATAACTAATTAAAATACTTTGTTACAATATTTCAGTAACTTGAATTTGTGATAAGTATTGACGATGACCATTCATTTTTTGGTAACCTTTTCTTCTCTTCTTTTTAAAGACAAGAACCTTATCTCCTTTTAAGTGTTTTAAAACTGTTGCTTTAATTGAAGATCCTTCAATTGTTGGAGAACCAATGGTGATTGCACCATTGTCATCTTTTAGCATCACGGTGTCAAATGACATTTCTGTTCCCTCTTCAGCTTGAAGGCGATGAACGAAAAGCTTTTGATCTTTTTGAACCTTGAATTGCTGTCCTGCTATTTCTACTATTGCGTACATTACTTGTATTTTTTTCTTTTTCCCCTATTAATTGGGGTTGCAAAGATACTAACATTTTATTTACTACCAAAAATTGTTGATAAAATTTTAATTTTTCCTATTTTTGTTCTCATAAAATCAAATCAAAATCAATCATATATATTATTATACCAAATTCAGGATTAATAGTAAATATTTCTATTATAATGTCAATTAATTAGAATCAAGAGATGAAAAATTAGAATCAAATTCTAAAAAATTAGAATCAAGTTTCAGTAAATTAGAATCAAGTTTCAGTGAGAAAATATTAAGTCTTTATATTGCTTGATGTTATTTCTGTAATATGCAAAATAGGTTTTCTTATAGCTTTGTTACACTATGTTAAATTTTATTTACTACCTTTGCTGATATTATTTTTGTTCTATGATAAGAAAGAATGTAAAATTCCTATTTAATAACAATCTATTAATAATTATTATAGCAGTTCTAATTGTTATAATAGCATCTATTTTACTTATTGATAATAATGCCAAATCAAAAGAAAGCATTAGAGAAAAGATTCAAATAGAGGCAAATAATACTTTCAAAAACCTAAAATCGGAAGGTGATAAATATATTTATTACAATAATCAATTAGTCTCTTGGACAAATAACGAAATCCCTATTTCCCAAACCTATAAGCAGAGTTTTGAAGCCGACTTTATCAAATTGCATAATGGTTACTATTTTTTGGCAAGAGAAAAAAATAATGATACTATTATATTATATGTATCTTTATTTAAGAATGAATATACATTAAATAATAACTATCTAAATAATAAGTTTAACCACAAATATTCACTTGACAAAGAAGAAAATATTAATATAACATTCAGCAAAACAGATTACCCCATACAATTAGGTAAGAGTGTAGTTTGTTATTTGGATTTCAGTCAATACGAAATAAGTTCTAATCGTTTATTGGCTTATGTCTTTTCGCTCTTATATTTTCTCTTTATCTTCTTTTTTCTACAAATAATAACAAATCTTATAAGGAGATTAAAATTAAGCTCTTATATTATAATCTTATTAATGGCGGTTACATATTTAGCAATATTCCTTATTCTGCATTATATTGATTTGCCGTCTTTATTATCTAATTTCTATTTATTCTCTCATTTTATTACCATGATAATGCTATTATCAATTGGTGAAATCTTTGTAATACAAATCTTTATTATAGTCTTTCTTTTGAATGCTAAGATGTTTATAAGTAGCGAAAGGATAAAAATTATTCTAACCCCGCTGCTAATTCTTTTCTCTTGGTTATATTTCTATTTTATTGAATTTAGCTTAACACATAATCCCACTTCAATTACATTGACTAATGTTCTAAAATTAGATGTTTCTACTTTTGTAGTACTAATTCAATTGATGATGGGAGGATATATCCTTTTCTTATTAGTAGATAAAATCATAGTAAAGCCTCAGCAAACAAAACTCAAAATCTTATATGTTATTACCATATTATTAATAGCTGTTTTTTCAATTTCTTTTCTAATTAATAAACTCTCTTTCTTTTCGCTTTTCATTATATCTTTCTTCCTTTTTGTAATGCTTATTAGTATTTTAAACCATAAAGGTTCAATCAGGAAGATTCCCTCAACCATATATATAATTATTTTACTTATTAGTTTTTCTTCAATTAATGGGCTATTTGTCTATGAACACAATATAAGGAATGATAAATTATTTGTTGAGAAAGCCCTGAAACAATTGTCGGAAAATAAAGACTACAAAACAGAAAAGCAATTAATAGATATTGAAAAAAACATTGTAAAGGATAGTAATATAATTAAGCCAAATAAGATTATAGTTGATTTAGAACAATACATTATAGATAAGTATTTTAGTGAGATTGCAAAAACTTATAGTGTAGAGGTTTTGATTTGTAATGAAAATGAATCTCTATTTATTCCTCCTTTGAACAAGCATATTAATTGTAAGCAGTATATTAATTCGCGTTTGCAAAATACTAATAAACTTTTGGGCAGCAAAGCTCTTTATAAAGATAATTCACAATTAGATTTATGTAGTTACTTAGGCTATTTTGAGATAAGTAAAGCAAGAAAAACTCAAATTATTTTTATAGATTGCTTTGAGAAAAAGACTTCAAAGGAGATGGGATATCCCGACCTTTTGATAGATAAAGAAGTTAATGAGGGTTGGAATAAGATTAATTTAGACCATTATGCTGTTTACCAAAATAATTCATTGGTTATTCAAGTAGGAACCTATAACTACTCTTCCATAAATAAGTTTAAGGCAAGTAATAAGTGGCAAAGGGATAATGATTTCTTACATTATATATTAAAGAACAATAAAAACAATACGCTTTGGATAACAAGCTTAAAAGAGCCAACAATTTCAGATAAATTATCTCTAACATCTTTCTTATTTTTGTTTTCTTCAATTGCATTAGTCCTTTTTATGATTATTATTAATCCAAAGAAGTACTTATCAATAAAGATACTAAACATTAATAATAGCTTACAAATAGCAATTGTTTTTATATTTATTATTTCATTTATTGTATTTGGTGGATTATCTACTAAATCATTTGAGAAGCTAAATCAAAACAATAATAAAGAAATACAAATAGAGAAAACTCAATCTATTGCTTACGATTTAGAAAATTATTTTTCAAACAATCAATATAGTCATAGTGAAGTCTATGATAAATTAGTAAAGCTATCCAACACACTCCTAACAGATATTAATCTTTACGATAAGAAAGGATTCTTATATAACACTTCAAGACCTACAATTTTCTCGCAAGGGATAATCAGTAAACTTATGAACAATGAAGCTATTGCACAACTAAACACTAATCCCACTCAATTAATATTTTTAGAGGAAAAGATAGGAAACAGAACCTATAACGCTTCTTATGTTTCTATTCCAACAGATAATGGTAAAGAATTCCTATACATTCATATACCATATATAATTCAGCAAAAGAGCTTAGATGATAAATTATTAGATTTTATATCTACCTTTATTAATGTATATATAGTTTGGATAACATTAGCTTTAATTCTTTCAGTTATTCTTTCCAATTTTATTACTCGTCCTTTAAGGCAAATGCAAGACAAATTAATAAGCATTAGGCTCAACCAAAGGAATGAGAAAATAAAATGGAAACGCAAAGATGAGTTAGGAGGATTAATTCTTGCATACAATTCTATGGTTGATAAAATGGAGGAAAGTGCAAAGCTTCTTTTAAAACAAGAAAGAGAAGGAGCATGGAAAGAAATGGCAAAACAAGTTGCACACGACATCAAGAACCCATTAACTCCTATGAAGCTCTCCATTCAACAACTCCAAAGGCTTCAAAGTATAGATATTGTAAAATTTCATGAACGTTTTAAGGAATTGTCTCCTTCGCTTATAGAACAAATCAACACTCTTGCCGATATTGCCTCTGAGTTTTCCGATTATGCCAAAGACAAAATCAATCTAAATGAAACCTCAAACATTGATGAGTGTTTGAAAGCTGCAATAGATGTATTTGAAAACAAAGAAAATATTCGAATAATCTATACAAAGAACTTCGAAGAAAAAGCAATGGTTTATGGAGACAAACAACAATATGTAAGAATCTTTAATAATTTAATCAAGAATTCTATTCAATCTCTTGCTCTGAAAGAAGACGGATTGATAGAAATTGATTTAAGTAAAAACGAAACAGAGTTTCATATATCAATAAAAGATAATGGATGTGGAATAAGTGAAGAAAATCAAAAGAAAATTTTCTCAAATAAATTTACAACAAAGATTGAAGGCTCGGGCTTAGGATTGTCAATTGTGAAAAGCATTATAGAAACAATAGGAGGTAAAATAACCTTTGAATCAATAGAGAATATAGGAACACAATTTAATATTTACTTACCAATAAAGAAACAATAATTAAATTAAAACGTACTTAATAATTAGCTAAATATAAAAAATATTGTACCTTTGTACGTTAATAATTGTCTCAAAAAAGAAAACAGATTGATATATGAAACTTAAAAATCTTTTTATCTTCTTAGTAATTAGTTTATTTAGCATAAGTGCTATTGCTCAGAAACAAAGTTTAACTGAAAAAGCTGATGAAGCTTTTTATGCAAAACAATACATAGTTGCAGTTGATTTGTACAAGCAGGCTTATGCAGATGTAAAACTAAATCGTCAAGAAAGAGATAGAATATTATTTCAACAAGCAGAATGTTATCGTTATATGGACGATAAAACGCAAGCCATCAAAACCTACCAAAGACTTGTGAAAGCAAAGTACTATTCGGCACAACCCAAAATCTTTCTTCACATGGCAGATTTTCAACGTTTCGGTGGCGATTGGGACGCAGCTGAGTATAATTATAAGGAATACCTAAAACTTGTTCCAAATGATGAATTAGCACAAAGAAGATTGTCTTCAATAGCATTAGCTAAGAATTGGATAGAAAACCCAACCAAACATCAGATTAGAAATGAGAAGAATGTAAATACAGAATGGAATGAATGGTCTCCTCTATTTCTTAAACCTGATGATAACAATGAGATAATGTTTACTTCATCCCGTTCCACGGAAGAGTCATCAGAGGTGGATGTTTGGACAGGAGAATATCTTTCAAATATATTTACATCACAAAAACTTAAAACAGGAGAATTAGGAGAAGCAGTTATATTTTCAGAAGTTGGTGTAAACACAGACGAAGCTAATGAAGGAGAATTAGTTATTATAACAAATGGGAAACAGAAAAACTATTATTTCTCTCGTTGTAAAATAATGAAGAATAAAGAACTTAATTGTGCCATATATAGCCGTCCTATAAAAGAAGCCAAAGGAAAGAAAAGAACTTCCACCAATAGAAATACAACAAATAAAGGAAATTCAAATGATAATCAATCAGAAGAAGACGGCGAATTCGTAAAACTTGACTTAGGTGATACAACTTATAATTATCTACATCCAGCAGTTAGCTCAGACGAATTAACAATATATTTTGCCTCTAATCGTCCAGGAGGACATGGAGACTATGATATATGGAAGGCTTCAAGAGAAAATATCAATCAACAATTTTCCGGAGTAACCAATTTAGGAAAGCATATTAATACAGAAGGTAAAGAACAATTCCCATCTTTAAGAACAGACACCAGGATGTATTATTCATCCGATGGATTAGCAGGACTTGGAGGATATGATTTATTCTACACCGAGCAACAGAATGGAGAATGGATAGACCCAGTAAATCTAAGATACCCAATTAATAGCCCATTTGATGAAATTGGAATTATCTTCAATCCGAACTCCGATGAATCGCCTGCGGCAGAAGAATCTGGTTATTTCTCTTCAAATCGTGAAGGGGGAGTTGGAGGAGATGATATTTATTCTTTTTATCGTTCACCACTTTTATTTACTTTGAAAGGCAAGGTTAGAGACGACAAATCAATGCAACTAATAGAAGGAGCAAAGGTTAAATTAGTTGGTTCCGACAAATCTTCAATTGAAACTCGCACCAATAGAAAAGGAGAATACGAGTTTGATGACAAACAAATAAAATATAATGTTAAGTACAATATATTTGTTTCTCAGATAGACTATATGAACGAAGAAGGGAAAGAATCAACCGTTGGCTTATCCACAAGCAAAGATATGGTTCACGATTTCAACCTAAAACCAATAGCAAAAGAACCTGTGGTTCTCCCAGAAATAAGATACGATTTAGCAAAATGGGATCTAAAAGACCAATACCAAGATTCCCTATCCGACCTTTTGGTTGTGTTAGTTAATAACCCATCTTACGTAATAGAATTACGTTCCCACACCGATATAAGACCTTTCCCACAAGTAACAAACGACACTCTATCGCAACATAGAGCAGAAGCTGTGGTAGATTTCTTATTTGCAAGAGGCATTGATAGAGACAGACTAATACCAAAAGGCTATGGCGATAGGGTCCCACGCACTTTAACAAGAGATACCGAAGCAGAATTTAACGGAAAGAAATATATATTTCCAAAAGGTGTAACATTAACTGAAAGCTATATAAATAGCCTAAAAACCTTTGAAGAAAGAGAGGCAGCACATCAATTAAATAGAAGATCAGAATTTAGAATAGTAAGAACAGACTATATTCCAGCCGAACTCTTAGATAGTTTGGAAGATGCCAAATTGCAAAGACCAATAGTAGATATGGTTAAAGGCTCAAAACCTTTGCCAATAACAACAGTACCAATTATCTACACTGAAAATAATATTGAGTTAAGTATGATAGATGGACGAAAAGCTCTACTATATATAATATTGAATGGAGCTAATGTGCCAGCTGTTTATAACGAAACATATAAGGACGCAGCAGTAATAGATTGGGAGGTAGCAATGAATATGCTCCTGACAGGAAGAATAACAAAAGATGATTTCAAAGATAGAGCCAAATCCTTCGATGCAGAGGGTAATATATTAGATGAGTCAGTCCTAATTTTCAAAACAGCATACATTGGCAAGCATTATGCAGATAAATATGAGGTATTAGTGAAGAAAGGAATGAATAAAAATATGATTATAAATAAAAATGGACTTGCCAATTTCGGACGCTTCCGTTTAGACAAAGCCAATGGAGTTCTAATCTTTGAACCCTAAATAAAACGATACTTTAATTAAACAACTAAAATATTGAAGAGGTAGAAATAATAATCTATCTCTTTTTTTATTTAATTAAATCCATATTAGTTTTTGATTAAGACTAAAATTTTTTAGAGCCAATATCAAATTATAATTTATTAGAATCAAGTTTTAGCAAATTAGAATCAAGTTTCAGTAAATTAGAATCAAGTTTCAGTAAACTGAAATCAAATCAAATTAATTCGGAATTTTAGTTTATGGGAAACCAAAAAGGATACAAAAAAACAATGTATATTTGCAATCTAAAAATGATAAAGAATACAAAATTAGAATACAAGATAGCCTTTGAGCAAATTAGGCAAGAAATAATGGATAATTGCCTTAGTTTAGGAGGTAAGCAGTTTGCCGAAAAAATGTCCTTTTCTTCAAACTATGAAAGGGTTGTTTATTTGCTTGATTTAACCGAAGAGTTTAGACAAATCTTTATTACTAATGAAGTTTTCCCTTCTTCCAACTACATTGATATGCGTTCAGAGCTTCAAAGATTGAAACTCTTAGGCTCTTTCATATCTCAAACCTGCCTTTTTGAACTCAAAATATCCCTACAAACCATAAACGATTGTTTGCAATTCTTTTCCAAGGCAGAGGATGAAAAATACCCAACCCTCAAACAATTAAGCAATAATATCTATGTTGATAAGGCAATATTGCAAGAATGTCATAGGCTAATTGATAAGGAAGGGAATTTTTATGATAATGCATCCAACTATTTAGCAATTATTCGCTCCAATAAGAAAAAGAAGATTGCTGAGGTTGATAAGAGAATTGAAAGGATATTATCTCAATCTAAGAGTGAGGGTTGGAGTAGTTCTGATGCTGAGATAACGCTTAGAAATGGGCGATTGGTGATTCCTGTTTTGGCTTCCAACAAAAAGAGGATAAAAGGTTTTATTCACGACCAATCGCAAACAGGACAAACCTCATATATAGAGCCTTCCGAGATTGTTGAACTAAACAATCAGGTAAGAGAGCTTGAATTGGAAGAGGCAAGAGAGATTATAAAGATTTTGAATGAATTTACAGAAATCCTACGTCCTGAGATAGATGTTCTGATTGAGGCATACCATTTCCTTTCTCAAATAGACTTTATTAGGGCAAAGGCTAAGTATTCATTAAAGATAAGAGCTGCTAAGCCAATACTTTATAACAAACCTATAATTGACTGGTTTGATGCTCGTCATCCTCTTTTGGAGGAGGCCTTACAGAAAAATTTAAAAAGAATTGTTCCTTTAAGAATAGAGCTAAACGATAAGAATAGGATACTTGTTATTTCAGGACCAAATGCAGGGGGTAAGTCAGTATGCTTAAAAACAGTTGCCCTTTTGCAATATATGCTACAATGTGGTTTATTAGTTCCCCTTAGAGAGACTTCCGAAGCAGGTATATTTTCTTCCATTTTTATTGATATAGGAGACGAACAATCTTTGGAGAATGACCTTAGTACTTATTCATCTCACTTGCTTAATATGAAGAATTTATGTCTTATGGCAACTTCTTCAACATTATTTCTCATTGATGAATGTGGCACGGGAACCGACCCAACAATTGGAGGAGCAATAGCAGAGGCTGTATTGGAGTTTTTAAATTCAAAAAAAGCATTTGGAATAGTTACCACCCACTATTCTAATTTAAAACTCTTAGCAGACCAGCATGAAGAAATAGTTAATGGAGCAATGTTATTTGATAAAACAAATATGCGTCCGTTATACAAGCTTGTAATAGGGAAGCCAGGTTCCTCGTTTGCCTTTGAAATAGCTCAAACACTGGCTTTACCAAAAGAAATTATTGAAAGTGCAATAGAAAAAATAGGAACTTCACATCTTGATTTTGAACAGCAACTCCAACAGCTTGAAATAGAAAAAGAGGAATTAAAAAAGAAAGAGGAAAATGTTCGTATTGCTGATGAACTTTTGTCGGAGGTTTTAGCCAAATACAATAAGCTAAATGAAGAATTGGAAGAGCAAAAAAGAGCAATCTTAAAGCAAGCCAAAACAGATGCAAAGCAAATTCTTCAAGCTGCCAATAAGCAAATAGAAAACACAATTTCACAAATAAAGCAGGCAAATGCCGAAAAAGAAAAAACAAATCAGATAAGAGAAGAGTTTCGCAAAGAGCAGGATAACTTGGACAAGGAATTAAATATTATAGATAAAGCAGAGAAGAAAAAAGATAAGACTTCTGCTTCGAATGTTCAAATGCAAGGCTTTGGAATTAAATTAGATGTATCTCCTTTGGCAATAGGCGATATAGTAAAGATAGGAGATGAGAATACTTTTGCAGAAATTCTTTCAATAAAGCGTAACAAGGTTGAGCTTATTAGCAATAATATTAAGATGACTATTGACAAATCTCAGGTAACAAAGGTTGATAAGAAATCCTTTTTAAAGCAGCAGGCAAAGAAAACATATTCCAAGTCTTCTGCTTTTGTTTCCATAATAGATGAATTAAATGATAAACGCAAGGCATTTAAACCCCAATTAGACCTAAGAGGAGAGAGGGCAGAGAAGGCAATTGAGAGGGTAGAACAATTTATTGACCAAGCACGACTTTTAGGAGAGAGAGATTTATCCATACTTCACGGTAAAGGGGATGGAATTTTAAAGATAATTATTAGAGATTATCTAAAAACTAATTTGGAGGTCA
>ENA-UOOK01005926-UOOK01005926.1-fermentation-metagenome-genome-assembly--contig:-NODE-5926-length-12004-cov-3.922169_pt1 | contig 12004 bp, 9 predicted proteins | sample MGYA00245777_ERZ724023 | MGnify/ENA primary metagenome ERZ724023 (study PRJEB28704, sample SAMN03018312) | fermentation metagenome | biome: anthropogenic terrestrial biome; feature: soil; material... | reverse complement strand
ACGCTCTTCCGATCTGCTCATGCACCGTCGTTATGATCGGGCTCTCTTTGCCCATAAGATCAATTTGATTAAGGCGAAAATGCCCGATTCTTTTATTGGAGTGGATGTTATGGTGGGATGCAGGGGAGAACGCCCGGAGTTTTTCGAGGATTGCTATAACTTCCTGGAGAATCTTCCGGTTACCAAACTCCATGTGTTTCCTTACAGCGAACGTCCTGGTACGTCAGCCCTGGCTATCCCTTACAAGGTCAGTGAAGAAGAGAAGAAAGAGCGTTCCAGGCGTCTTCTTGAACTCAGTGAACAGAAAGAACAGGCTTTTTATGCTGCCCATATCGGAAAAGATGCTGAAGTATTGTTCGAGAAGTCTGATAAGGGTAAACCTATGCATGGGTTTACAAAAAATTATATCCGTGTAGAATTGCCGGCTGAAAAAGCCTGTAAAGAATATGATAATGAATTGATCCAAGTCCGTCTTGGTAATTTTAATAGCGATAAGACAGCCTTAATGGCTGAGGTATATGGATTTAATAAATAAGAATTCAGGCGTTGGAGGCATTTCTTGCAGGAGTTAGAGAAATAACCAGGCAAGAACAGACCTTTAAATACTGGTGGCACAGAAATCCCATAGAGGTTTCTGGTATTCGAGAGAGCATGAAACATAAATTTTCAAACCATAAATGATGGATAAAATAGCAATTGTTATCCTCAATTGGAATGGGAGCAGAATGCTGAGCCAATATCTTCCGTCCGTTGTAGAGTATTCACGGATGGATGCTTCTGTCTGGGTAGCTGATAATGCCTCGACTGATGATAGCCTGGATTTGCTGAAGGTACAGTTTCCGATGGTCAGAACATTGGTGTTTGATCACAATTATGGTTTTGCAGAAGGGTATAACCGGGCTTTGGAACAGATTAAAGCCCAATATTATGTACTCTTGAATTCTGATGTGGAAGTTTCTCACCATTGGCTGACCTCGATGGTGGAATATATGGATGTTCATCCGGATGTAGCTGCCTGTCAGCCGAAAATACTTTCAGAGCGGGATAAGGATTCCTTTGAATATTCCGGCGCCTGTGGCGGATTCCTTGATAAGTATGGCTATCCTTTCTGTCGTGGCCGTATTTTCAATACCATCGAAGAAGATAATGGGCAGTATGACTATACCATGAACATCTTCTGGGCTACAGGGGCTTGCCTGATGGTCCGTTCTGAGGATTACTGGCGCGTTGGCGGTCTGGACCAGCGCTTTTTCGCCCATAATGAAGAGATTGACATGTGCTGGAGATTTCGTGAGGCAGGTCTCCGGGTAGTCTGTGTTCCGGAAAGTGAGGTTTATCATGTCGGTGGAGGGACTCTTCCCAAAGGAGATTCGCGGAAAACGTACCTGAATTTTCGCAATAATCTCACCATGCTCTATAAAAATCTCCCGGATGATGAACTGGGGAAAGTGATGAGAGTACGTTGGTTTCTGGACTATCTGGCAGCTTTTGTGACACTGATCTTTCATCACAACTTCGGAGATTTTAAGGCAATCTTCCAGGCACGAAGAGCTTATAAGAAATGGAGAAAGGATTTTGACCGGGATCGTGAGCAAATCCGGAAATCACGCGTTCAGGACTCTATACCTGAACGTAAGAACTTCTCTATTGTGTGGCAATATTATTTCAAGAGGCATAAGACCTTTGACGAGTTGAATTGTGACTGATGGACAAGGCTAGCCCTGTCCGGAAGGTTGTACGCTAAAGTTGCAGCTCTCTGCCCATGAGGGTAGATTTACACCTCTCTGAGGTGACAGATAGATCTGAAAAAGAATCAAACTATTTATAATACTACTAGACGATGAACAGAAAATTGATTTTATGGGGATTGTTGGCTTTGAATGCAATGCCGATATTTGCCCGGAAGACACTGACAGTCAGGGTCGTGAATCCTTCCAGGCTGGAAAAGACCGATGAACCTGTCATTATTGACTTGCATCAGTATGGAGAAGTGGATTCAGCCACTGTTACTTTTCAAGGACAGCAGCAGCCCTATCAACTGGATGATTTGAATCATGATTGCAAATATGATGAACTATGTTTCCTGACGAATTTACAAAAAGGTCAGGAAAAAACTTATCAGGTCAACTTATTCGACCATGGCACACCTGAAACTTTCAAGGCCCGCACCTATGCTGAGCTTGTCGTTCCGAGCAAGAACAAAAAACTGGCAAAGAACCAGCAGGATATTTATCTAAGATGTCTTTCTTTTGATAAGAAAACAAAGGATATTTATCATTTCGTGCATTCCCACGGACTTTGCTTTGAAAGTGAACTCATTGCTCTCCGTGTCTATTTTGATAATCGTCAGACCGTTGACGTATACGGAAAAAAGCATAAGCAGCTGGAACTCTTCGATACTCAGTTTTATCCTTCTGCTGCCCAGTTGGCGCAAGGATATGGAGATGATGATTTGTGGGTGGGAGATACCTACGGTCTTGGGGCCTTACGAGGATGGGACGGTTACCAGGAACGGCTGTTCGATCACGTGGGCTATCAGGAACAGAGAGTCGTTGCCGAGGGACCTTTACGTGCCATCGTGGAAGTTGTGGACAATGGATGGGTCCCTGCGCCGGGGATGAAAAGGGTGAATGCAACTATCCGCTATACTATTTATGCAGGTCACCGTGATGTGGATGTGGATGTTTTTTTCGATAGGAATGCCGAGGATGAACATTTTGCAACCGGACTGATTAATGTGAAGAACTCTACAGAATTCAGTGATCAGAAAGGTCTTCGCGGATGCTATGGAACAGATTGGCCTACTGGCAAGGATGATGGTGTTCATCATTTGGAGACCGTCGGCCTGGGAATTTATATTCCGGAACAGTACCTGCGGAGGGAAGTGCCGGCAACCTTGAAAGATTATACTGATGTGGTGAAACCGGTGGGAAACAGTCTCCATTACAAGATCGCTTGCACCAGCAAGAAAGAGGACTTCGGCTTTAAGGATGGCAAGGCATGGTTCACATGGCTGAAAGATTGGAAGCAGCAGAATTTAAATCCGATTACGGTCACGATTGAGTGATGGCCTTGTATCGGTAAGGTATATACAAAAAAGCAGGAGGACAGATAACATGTCAGAATATTATCGTGATTTCGGGAGTTGGATCCGTATGAGATTTCCTTATCGCGTTCAGAAAATTTCCATTGATGCAGGTTTTACTTGTCCTAACCGGGATGGAAAAATCTCCCGGGGAGGATGCATCTATTGTAATAACCGGTCTTTCAGTCCTTCTTATTGCGATTACCGAAAAAGCATTACACAGCAGTTGGAAGAGGGGAAGACCTTTTTCTCACGAAAATATCCGGAGATGAAATTCCTGGCTTATTTCCAGGCTTATACCAATACGTATGATACCCTTGATCATTTGAAAGCTAAATATGAAGAAGCCCTGAGTGTCAAGGATATTGTAGGGATCGTTATCGGTACACGCCCCGATTGCGTCAGTGATCAATTACTCGATTATCTTGAAGAACTCAGCCAGCGTACCTTTCTCATCGTTGAATATGGAATCGAGTCAGCCAATGATGCAACCTTGAAACGGATTAACCGTGGTCATAATTTTGCTTGTACACAGGAAATGGTACGGAAAACCCATGAGCGGGGTATTCTGACGGGAGGACATATCATCTTGGGCCTTCCCGGTGAGGACCGTGAGGAGAGCCTGAGGCAGGCACCCCTTATCTCTTCACTGCCCCTTGATATTCTGAAGATCCATCAACTTCAAATACTGAAAGGCACTCGTTTGGCCGCGGAATATGCCGTACATCCTTTTCCTGTCTATTCCGTGGAGGAATACATCGATCTTATCATTGATTATATCCATCTTCTCAGGAAGGACCTTATCCTGGAACGATTTGTCAGTCAGTCTCCTAAAGAGATGCTGATAGCGCCCAGATGGGGACTGAAGAATGATGAATTTGTCAATCTTCTCCATCAGGTCCTTCAAAAAAGAAAAGTTTGAAAAAGGGACGGTTTTTCAAAGCCGTCAAAACCTGTTTTCAATAGCATTATACGTTGAGGGGATTGCAGAAGATAGGCACGAAAATGCGCCAGTCTGGTCTTTAATAGTTACCACTGTCATCATCGTCGGCAATATCTTCGGCTTCAATATTCAAGTCTTCCGGATTGGCATCATAAGTTGTGCGGTAGCTCTCTTCCGTGAGTTTGTCATCATCAAATTCATCCTCATCCTCATCCGAGTCATTATAATGATCCGTGTTTCCTTGAGTCTTTTCCGTGGTATCCTCCTTTTCGCTTTCCTGTTCTTCTTTCTTGTCAGGATCCTCAGGCGCTTCGAATTTCATGTGAATTTTTTCCGGTTCCGGTTTTTCCTTGGCAAAGATCGCTTCCACCCATGTTCCCTTTGGAATCTCCAGCACCTCATAGCCATCCTTGACCTTTTTCTCATAAAGGCCGCCAGATTTATGAAGACGGTCTTTAGGAAGAGTGGTTGTGCTGATATCAAATCCACTTTCAATAATATCCTGGATACTCTGTGGCAGGCTTTCCCATCCACCTCCGAAATTCCGGTTGAGCACTTCCATCAGTTTGATGGCAGAAATATGATGAATATTTTCGTATGTGAGATCAGTGACCCTCAGGATAGGACGTTTTCTGATGGCCCATTTGACCTTCTTGTCATCATTGACACGTACGGTGCCGATTTTATAACCATTCGATTTATACTTCTTTATCACCTCTGGTTTGTCGACTTGAATCTCCTCGACGTAAAAGGCACTCCGGATTATATCCAGGTAACGACGCATGTTATCCTTTAGGTCAGCATCTTTTCCGGCTGATTCCCACATGCGAAAAATATCATTCTCCTGGATGTCCCAAATATTGCTCTTGTTTAATGTCTTTAAAGTTAAAGTTTTCTCTTTCTTCATAACCTTATATTTTGGGTGCAAAAGTAATTACTTCGCATTAAAATCCCAAATTTTTCCCGTAGATTTTTTTGCATATCCGCGAGATATTTTTTATTTTTGTCTCTTGAATGACAGAACCTTTAGCTGAAAGAATGAGACCGCGCTCGCTTGACGACTTTGTCGGACAGCAGCATCTGGTAGGGCCGGGGGGAGTACTCCGTAACATGATAGATTCCGGTCGTATTTCCTCTATGCTCTTATGGGGACCTCCCGGAGTAGGAAAGACTACTTTGGCAAGAATTATCGCTCATAGGATGAATGTGCCCTTTTTCACGCTCAGTGCAGTGACTAGTGGTGTAAAAGAGGTGAGGGATATTATTAATAAGGCGAGAGATAAAACCCTCTTTCATCAGGCTTCACCTATCTTGTTTATTGATGAAATTCATCGCTTTTCCAAGAGTCAGCAGGATTCCTTGCTGGGCGCTGTTGAGGACGGAACGGTGACCTTGATAGGGGCAACGACTGAAAATCCGTCTTTTGAAGTGATCAGGCCCTTGTTGTCACGCTGCCAGCTCTATGTCCTGCATCCTTTGGAAAAGGACGACCTGAAAAAACTTCTTCTCCGAGCCATCTCGCAGGATGTAGAACTCAAGAAAAAGAAGATCATTCTTCAGGAGAGTGGCGCCCTGTTAAGGTATAGCGGTGGAGATGCCCGGAAACTTCTCAATATCCTTGAACTCGTCGTAGAAGTAGCAGGAAGTGACACTGTTGTCATTACTGATCAGGTTGTGGAGGAACGTCTGCAGAAGAATCCGTTGGCTTATGACAAGCAGGGGGATATGCATTATGATATTATTTCTGCATTCATTAAAAGCATCAGGGGAAGTGATCCTGATGCAGCATTATATTGGCTTGCCCGGATGATTGAGGGGGGAGAACAGCCTGAATTTATTGCCCGCCGGCTGGTTATCAGTGCCGCTGAAGATATTGGCCTGGCTAATCCGAATGCCCTTTTGCTGGCTAATGCAGCATTTGATGCAGTCATGAAGATCGGATGGCCGGAAGGCCGTATTCCATTGGCTGAGGCTACGGTGTATCTGGCAGCGAGCCCGAAAAGCAATTCTGCTTATTTGGGAGTTGATTCTGCTCTCCAACTGGTAAAGAGAACCGGCAACCTCCCTGTACCTCTGCCTATACGTAATGCACCGACTAAACTGATGGCAGATCTGGGGTATCATGACGGATATAAATATCCTCATGATTATCCTGGACATTTTACCGAACAGCAATATCTGCCGGATGAGGTCAAGAGTGCGAGGATATGGCATGCTCAGCATAGTCCTGTGGAAGAGCATCTGTATCAATGGATGAAGACTTGCTGGGGGCAACGTTTTGAGGATAAATAATAATCTTTTGCCTGTCAACTGAATTAAAATAATTGAAACGGGCATCGGAAATAAAAAACAGTGATCATGAAAATAGTAGAGTTAGATGGTTATGCCGTCAATCCCGGTGATCTCTCTTGGGATGAACTGAAGGAAATGGGTGAGATGGTGATCTATGATCGTTCGGCACCTGGGCAGGTTGTAGAGCGTGCAAAAGATGCAGAACTGATTATGACCAATAAAGTGCAAATTACGGATCAGGTCATGTCACAGTTACCTAAATTGAGATATATTGGTATAATGGCGACCGGAATAAATGTGGTGGATATTGTCGCAGCCAGGAAACGGGGCATCATCGTGACAAATATCCCTTCTTATAGTACAGACAGTGTGGCACAGATGGTGTTTGCCCATATCTTGAATATTACCAATCAGGTGGACCATTATGCAAACCTAAATCGTAAGGGACGCTGGAGCCATAATCAGGATTTCTGTTACTGGGACAGCCCTATCATAGAACTTGCCAATAAGACAATCGGAATAGTCGGCCTGGGCCATATCGGCACTGAGGTGGCGAAGATTGCACGGGATTTCGGGATGGATGTTTTTGCCTATACCAGCAGGAATGCTACTGATCTGCCAGCAGGAATACAAAAGACCTCTTTGGATGGCCTGTTTGGGGTAAGCGATATTCTTTCTTTGCATTGTCCCTTGACTCCTGGTACGAGAGAGATGATCAATAAAGAAAGTTTGAAGAAAATGAAAAGAGGGGCTATCTTGATCAATACTGGACGGGGACCTCTGGTCAATGAACAGGATGTTGCTGATGCCTTGAAGAGTGGCCAATTAGGTGCCTATGGAGCAGATGTCATGGTGTCTGAACCACCGTCGGCTGACAATCCTTTGTTCCTGCAGCCACATGCTTATCTTACTCCTCATATTGCATGGGCTTCCAAGGAAGCCCGGATGAGGCTGATGAAAATATGTGTCGATAATGTCAGGGCTTTTCTTGCCGGACATCCTGTTCATGTCGTCAATCAATAAACGTTAATGTTCTTTTCCTGTCTTTGCAGAAACAGCACTGTTGATGGCATGGCAAAGAGCTGTCAACTGGCATTTTGCTAAAGAGAATGGATTCTTTTATTCATAAGATAAAAAATGCTTTATCCTGATCCCCAATTTGTCTCAACACTTCAGAAAGTCATTGAGTTTATAGGTACTTTCGCTTTTGCAGTTTCCGGTATTCGGCTGGCGGCTACAAAACATTTCGATTGGTTTGGCGGTTTCGTCTGTGGTTTTGCCGTCGCCATAGGAGGGGGGACCATTCGTGATGTCATGCTGGGCGTCACTCCCTTCTGGATGACTTCTTCCATTTATATTCTTTGTACTTTCTTAGCTCAGGCCATCGTTATTGTTTTTCATAAATACCTGAAAAGACTGGATAATACCTGGCTTATCTTTGACACTCTGGGACTTGCCCTGTTCAATATCGCCGGGATCCAGAAGTCTCTGGCCCTGGGATTTCCTTTTTGGGTAGCTATTGTCATGGGATGTATTACTGGTGCGGCCGGAGGAATTATCAGAGATGTCCTGCTCAACATAGAACCGGTCATCTTCCGTAAGGAGATCTATGCTTCTGCCTGTCTTGCGGGAGGATTGATTTACTGGGTCCTCTATTTGCTTAAAGTGAATATCGCGATAACAGCAGTCTCAAGTTTTTTAGTGGTCTGCATCATCCGTTTCCTGGCAGTAAAGTATCATATCTCTTTACCGATATTGCATGATGAAGAACAATGAAAACAAGAGATGATAGGGAAAAGTGGTTCAAATAATATTGTCGTTTTGTTGACGATAAGAAAGAATCATAGTCACTGATTTTTATGACGATAGTCACTTGTGGACGATATGGTGCATTTTGCCCCCCTAAAATGGTGCATTATGGTACCCCAAAATGAACCATATTGCTCCTTAATGACTATACCCCCTGAATCAAGCGTCCAGGTCAGGGACATTAAGACCCTGTAATCATATTTATACTGTAAAAAGGTATCTTTTCAATGATGAGCGGGGTACGGGAATCGAACCCGCCTCCCAGGCTTGGGAAGCCCGTACACTACCGATGTGCTAACCCCGCAATGATTTAAAACTTAATCCTATTGAGCCGATACCCGGACTCGAACCGGGGACCTACGCATTACGAATGCGTTGCTCTACCAACTGAGCCATATCGGCGATTTGCGACTGCAAAGGTAATCAAATTTATTTAAAAAGAAAAAAGGAGAGCGGGGAAATTCTGACTTTAACGTCTGTTAAGAATTCCCCGATCTCCTTTTTCTGAGCCCCCTGTAGGTAGTTCTATTTCACCTGTGGTGTTTCCTGCGTTTGAATTTCCATCTTAGGCAAAGGACTCTCCTTAAAAGTCAGTTCGTCTTTATTAGGGTTCTTGCCAATGGAAATCTGTGCCCCTTGCTTGATGTTACCGTTGAGGATCTTTTCGCATAGTCCATCCTCAATATACTGTTGGATGGCGCGTTTCAGAGGACGGGCGCCAAACTGCACATCGTATCCTTTGGTTGCTACAAATTCCTTTGCCTTATCCGTAATCTGGATATGATAGCCAAGGTCATTGATGCGCTTCGACAAACTGATCAACTCTAAGTCGATGATCTTCTTGATAGAGTTCATATCCAACTGGTCGAAAGTAATGATTTCATCGAGGCGGTTAAGGAATTCAGGAGAGAACTGTCTGCTCAGACTCTTCTGGATAATGGAACGGGCATACTGCTTGTCATACTCATTATTTGCCAGGCCCTGGGTCCCTGCAGCATTGAATCCTATTCCGCGTCCGAATTCCTTCAGTTGTTTCGTACCGGCATTGGAGGTCATGATGATCACGGTGTTGCGGAAATCTACTAGCCTTCCATTCCCATCCGTGAGGCGCCCCTCATCGAGTACCTGCAGCAGAAGATTGAATACATTGCCATGAGCTTTTTCGATCTCGTCAAGTAAGACGATGGAATAGGGATGTCTGCGAACCTGCTCGGTAAGTTGCCCGCCTTCTTCATAGCCGACATACCCCGGGGGAGCTCCGATAAGTCTGGAGACATTGAAACTTTCCGTATACTCACTCATATCTATCCGGATGAGTGCGTCCGTAGAGCCGAACATCTGTTCAGCCAGTTTCTTGGCAGTATAAGTTTTACCTACACCCGTTGGTCCCAGGAACATGAAGGCGCCGATGGGGTGGTTCGGGTCTTTTAACCCTACACGGTTACGCTGGATGGCCCTTACCAGAGTATCGATGGCAGTATCCTGACCGATGACTTGCTTCTTGAGTTCAGCAGACATCCTGCGAAGCCGGATACCTTCGGCCTCTTCCATTTTCTGGACAGGGACACCTGTCATCATTGAGACGACATCAGCCACTTGAGGTTCATCAACGACGACTTTCTCGCCTGTTTCACCTTTGGCCCATTTATCCTGAAAGTCTTGCAACTGCTGTTCCAGTTCCGTCTGGCGGTCCCTGTAGCTTGCTGCCAGTTCGAAATTCTGACTCTGTACGGCATTTTGCTTCTTTTTCTTCACCTCTTCGATTTCTTTTTCCCTCTCGGTGACCTCTGGTGGGATCTTTGCATGCTTGAGATGAACCCTTGACCCTACTTCATCCAGAACATCAATAGCCTTGTCCGGGAAAAAGCGATCCGTTACATAACGGTCTGTCAGTTTGACACACGCCTTGAGCGCCTCATCTGTATAACTCACATGGTGGTGCTGCTCATATCTGTCCTTGATATTGTTAAGGATCTGCAGCGTTTCCTCCGAGTTTGTTGGGTCAATGAGCACTTTCTGGAACCGGCGTGCAAGTGCTCCGTCTTTTTCTATCGTGTTCCGGTACTCATCAAGGGTTGTTGCCCCAATGCACTGGATGGTGCCCCTTGCCAAAGCCGGTTTTAAGATGTTGGCAGCATCCATGCTTCCCGGTGTAGCTCCAGCTCCGATGATCGTATGGATTTCATCAATAAAGATGATAATATCCGGGTTCTTCTCCAGTTCCTGGATGAGGGCACGGATCCGTTCCTCGAATTGTCCCCGGTATTTGGTTCCTGCAACGATGCCCGTCAGATCGAGACTGACCAGACGCTTGTTGAACAGGATCGGAGAAGTATGATGCTTTACGATCAACTGGGCCAATCCTTCGACGATAGCACTTTTGCCTACTCCGGGTTCACCTATTAATATAGGATTATTCTTCTTTCGTCTTCCCAGAATCTCGATAACCCTTTCTATTTCCTTTTGCCGGCCCACAACCGGATCAAGTTTATCTTCCAGTGCAGCCTGGGTGAGATCCGTTGAAAACTTGTCGATCACCGGTGTCTTACCGTTTCCTCGACGTGTTGTGATGGTCGGATTAGCCTGAGCAGAATTGTTTCCACTGTCATCTTGAAAATTGAAAGAGGAATCATCGTCATCCTCATCCTCATCAGGCAGTTGAAGTCCATCCTGGGCCGGTTTTGCCATTTGCCGCACATAAGTGAGCGTGTCTTGATAGTTCATGTGATTATATTCCAGTACTTCTTTAGCCCCGTTATTTACTTGATCATGCAATATGGCCAGAAGGACATGCTGCACATCTACCAGATTGGTATGCTGTACGCGGGCTTCCAGTACAGCGAGTTTCAAAATATTGCTGGCTTGTTCATTCAACACGAGTTCTGAGGTGATCAGCAGTTCTGACAGTTCGTCTTCCCTGACTTTATCCTCAAGTTCCGCCTTTACGGCTTTCAAATTTAGATGGAAGCGCGCAAAAAGAGCAGGAATGATCCCCTTCTTCTCCCTTAACATAGCGAGAAGAATATGCTCGGGTCCTACCGTTCTACTTTCAAGACGGCTAGCTTCTTCGCGGGAAAAGGCGAGGATTTCAGATACCTTTGGTGAAAATTGACTAGTCATATATCTTTTCCTTTCTATTATTAAATCTCATTACAAATATAAAACTATTTTCTGAATTTGCAAACACTGTGCCAATATTATTTTCAAATCAGGAAACAGGGAAATAAAGATACCTTTTTTTGTTCTGTTCATTTGATTTTTTCGCTATAACGCTTTTACATTCGGAATATTTTTTGTAAATTTGTCTCGCTTAATCAGTACCTGAAGTGAATAGAGAAGGTTTAAATGGCCTCTATGGGCCTTTTCTTTAAAATGAGTAAGCATAAAATGTAAGTTATATATAAACAATTAGATATAATAATGGACGATAATCAAACAATCGATCAAGACCGGATCCTGAAGATCAACATCGAGGAAGAGATGAAGACATCCTACATCGACTACTCTATGTCGGTGATTGTAGCTCGTGCCCTTCCAGATGTCCGTGATGGTTTCAAACCTGTACACCGCCGTATTCTTTACGGTATGCTCGGAATCGGAAATACCAGTGATAAGCCGTATAAGAAATGTGCGCGTGTAGTAGGAGAAGTACTGGGTAAGTACCATCCTCATGGTGATTCCTCTGTTTATGGGGCTCTTGTCCGTATGGGCCAGGACTGGAACATGCGTTATCCGCTGGTTGATGGTCAAGGTAATTTCGGTTCCGTAGATGGAGATTCTCCCGCAGCCATGCGTTATACGGAATGCAGGCTTTCCAAGATCGGTGAGCATGTCATGGATGATCTGGATAAGGAGACCGTCAACATGACGAATAA
>ENA-UOOK01005925-UOOK01005925.1-fermentation-metagenome-genome-assembly--contig:-NODE-5925-length-12004-cov-4.593774_pt1 | contig 12004 bp, 10 predicted proteins | sample MGYA00245777_ERZ724023 | MGnify/ENA primary metagenome ERZ724023 (study PRJEB28704, sample SAMN03018312) | fermentation metagenome | biome: anthropogenic terrestrial biome; feature: soil; material... | reverse complement strand
CTGCGTGCTCATGGCAACAATTTGTGGTTCAAGCAGGAAACCTAAGTCAGTCTATAATCGGGCTCAAAGCACCAAGACATTCCGACCTTATGCCGTAGTAGAAGAATATCACAGAAGCTAGGAGTTTTCATTGCTTTGCTGGTGCGCAGATCCGCGCATGGGCGTCTATAGTGGGAAGTTCATATTAGTTAATTTGAGTGTCATAATCTAAAATATCTTTACTAATAAGCAAGAGAGAAACAGCTTATAACTCATTAAAAGATATTTTCTGTGTATTTGTCAAAACTGTTAATATTGAGCTTATAAATGATTTTATATTGAGGGAGTGCTGTCTGTGGATGATTTCGAGCAGAATGAAATGCAAAAATTACTTTCTTTAATGCAAACAGAGCCTGCGATTTTACTGATTGGTCAAAAATTAGATTTCGAAAATTCAAGTGAAATTTTAATAATGCCTTGGAACTGTATCTTTACCTCCATCAAAACATTGAGACTATCCTATGCGCTTGGTAACAAAAATAGACGGGTACGTGATATTACTGATGAAAATGACCTGCAGGATAATGCTTTAGATAAACGCTATTTGCATCTTGTTCGCCTTTACGGCGAAGATTCGCAGGAAAAGGCTAACAATGTGCTACCTGCAATTGCCAAGGCAAAGGCTGATAAAAAGGCACAAGCATTATTAGCTAAATTGACACAGATGATCAAACGCTTTGGCGTCGTTATTATTGTTGGATATCATCCAAATATAGATAGCCTTCCCATGGAAGATCTTTATGCTTCACTGTGTGAGTTTCGTACTAAAAGCGTCTATTTCTTTGATATAGATCAAGAGGCACAAGAAAACGTCTACATTAAGGACCTCCAACAAAATGGTATCGCTAAAGTATTCTCCAGTAGTCTTGCCAATTACTTTGAAGAATATAAAGCCTCGCTAGACGAGGATCTTGACTTTTATGACTTGGAAGAAAAGGAAGATAAGATCCAAATATTTATAGACGGTAAATCTGTATATTTGGAAAAGGATGTCATCTTTGAAACACAGAATTTTTCGACCCTCATGAATATGCAGACCATAAGGAGTATACACGTTCCGCAATACTGCACGGATGATTTATTCTATGCATTCTTAAAAAACAGTGCGATTATGCCACAATGGTATGGCTATGAATATAAATTTAATCTTGAAAGAAGATTTGAGAGTCAGTTGTATCAGAAGGTTAAAAACAGTCTAGACACCTACGGTGGAAGAAAGGAGCATCGCCCCATTCTTTTAAGTGGGCAGACAGGAAGCGGAAAGTCTATTGCGGTAGCTGCAGTTGCCTATAAAATATTTTGTGAGCAGACTTATCCCGTTATCTTTATGAATAATCCCGACTTGGTTTTCACCCCAAATATTCGAAAGAACGGAAATGGCATTAGTAAGCAGAACTCTCCAATTTTTAACGCGCTTGATGCATTAATACGCCATATTGAAGATTTAGGTGCAAAGGCAGTTTTAGTGATTTGGGATTCTTCTAGCTATAGCAGAGGGAGAAATAATAACTTCAAGCTGTTTCAAGCATTGAAAAGTCGTGGACGAAAGATTCAGCTGGTTTGTACTTCTTATGAAATACCAAAGAGTGAGCATGCTATTGCGGCAGATATGGATACAGAAAAAGTGGCAGAAACCGTTTATGATAGTAAGTTTGATGTGGTGGAAGCGCCCATTTCGCTAGATCCTGAAAAAGAGCTTATTTCCTTAAAAAAACTATTGATTGAAAAGGCTATGTTGCCCAAACATAAGGCAGATGAACTGACTTCACGATATGCATTTGATCCACAGAATTTTCTGGCTGTATTATATCAGCTTTTTGAAAATATCCGCACAGAACTTGCGATTGGAGTTCAGAAGGAAGTTTCCATGAGCATACAGGATATCACGGATAGAGTCTCGAGCATTCAACCTTCGACAGTTGTTGAGACAGTGATGGCTTCTGCTTTTCAAAAAGCAATGGAAAAAGCCAAGGGAAAAGCGTTAGTTAACTTGGATATTGAGAAAACATTTCCGGAAAATATTGAAATATTAGCACCATATAAATTTGTCATTTTGCTTGCAGTATGCAGCAATTTTAAATTACCAGTTCCGTATGACCTTGCCATGCGTACATTGGGTAGTATCGATTATGAGGTCATTAAGGAACTTTTAGATGTTCCTTTCTTAAATTTTGCAGATAGCAGGGAAGGTGAGTATTCTGTAAGTATCAGAACACCACTTGAAGCACGGCTGTTACTACAAATTAATAGGATTTCCTATAGCCAACAAGTGGATTGTATAATCAACTTGCTTAGTCTTGTCAACTCCCATGGGGTCTACGGTCAAGGCAAGGAGGTAAAGTTACTTGAAAAACTTATACGAATAATTGGTCCAAATTCATCGAATAGTGAAAAAAGATATTATTGGAATGAATATCCCCGAATCATTGATGCTCTGAGGGAACTACGTGATGACAAACATATTATTGAACCTATGCTTGTATCACAGGAAATAACTTTAATGCGTGAATATTATGGACGCGAACAAAAATTTCCCGATTCGGATCGTATTGTATACCTGAAGAAAGCAATAGAGATTGCCGATAGCGTTCTTGAACATATGGAATATTCATCCTATAACCTTGGTATGCGTAATGCACTGAAAGTGGAAGCAGCTAATAGCAAACTGCGGCTTTGCGCATTAGACTCCTCGGTAGATAAGAATTATTACTATACCAGCATTAAACGGGATCTGCAGGAAATTATTTCGACAACACCCGATGATATTTATGCCTATGTTACCTTATTGGAGGCGTCTATTAAAGAATTTAAGAACTGTTCTGATGATATTAAGAAAGCGGGACTTCTTGTTGCTATGTGCAACATTGTCGAGTGCGTCAGAAGTGAAAATAGTGATGTTGCAAGTTCAGATTATTTCCGCCAAAAAGCGTCGGACATTTATAGCTTTTTAGATGAATCTGATATTTCTGATGGTTATTTTGATGAACTTATCTCTTATAAATCGGATGCTGGTATATATATCAAAGCTCAAAAGATACTTCGTGATGCTAATATTGATTTTAAAAAGTCGCTAGAATCTGCCAAGCAGATTAAAGCGTGTGAGGCAATCTGCGATTTGATTGAGAAATATGATGAGATTACAATGTTCAGTCCTGCTTGTCAGTATATGCTGTTACAGGTCCTATGGCTGAAGTATAATAAGGAACCTGTTTTCACTGGTGAAGAATGCCAATGCACAGCAATGAATGAACAGGAGTGGAAAAAGATTTTAAGCATTTGCATTAATTATGAAGACAATTTCATCAAGCCAAAGGTGCAGGGTTATCATTCGCCTCATACGATTCTCTATCTCAAAGCATTGGCATATGCGCAGTTGCAGCAATATGAGGAAAGTATGAAAACATTTAAAAAAATTGATGAGGAAGCCTCATTTGGAGTGGGCCGTATTAAAACCAGACATATTTTATGTAATGAAAATGGCGTTCCTGTTCATTTCCATGGTCGCTTAATGGGAAAATATGATGATATTAAGAAGCGTGGCTATGCAAAAATCGATGGTATTAATAGTGATCGAGGAGGGGTTTATTACTTCGGACCGAATATTGATACCAGCAAATATGACAGTGGCACCAATTTTACCGATTTTCAGATTGGTCTCAACTATATTGGATTTAGGCTCTATCGAAAACTAAAGAAGAAGGGGGACAAATAATATCATGTCTAGCATTGTATTCGATATAGTAATAGCGGAAGAGCTTAACAAAATGGCTATGGAAATCGATAATAGACTTTATTTGTTTGCCTATTATTGTCCTAAGCAGAACCTAAATATTTCCGATGAACATAAATTTTGGTGCGGTGTAACTAATCTATATGGTCTGTTTTGGGATTGCGCACCATTTATCAATACCAGAAGAGATACTTCAAAAAGTCTAGTTGATCTCTTTATGGAGCATAAATTTGTTTCAATAAATGAATCAAAGACCATTCGCTCTTTCTTAAAATATGTCTCATCCCTCCGTGCAGTATTTTGCCATAACTGTACAGAGGATAATTATTTCTCGCGGCTTGATCAAAAAAGAGTGAAGCAACTATTTATGCAGTTGTGTGGAAGCTACCCGTGTGATATTGAGAAGATGGAGACTATCGGTGATAATTCTCACTGGAAGAAAGCCCTTAACTGGTTAACAAATGAGGCTGATAAATGTATTTTTATCCTTAAAGGAATTTTAGAAAAGGTAAAAATTAGCACCAACAAAAACATCATTGTCAATAACTGGTTGGAGGCTATAGCAAGTTGGTACAAGAATAATGACAGCCTTTTGAACACTGTATTATACGATAAGTATAATCTCATGTGTCTGATACAATTCCCAAACCCGAATAGCAGACCAATTCTAAATCAAAGTCAGATTATTAAAGGATGGAAGCATACAATAGTTGGGGAACAAACAAATGAGGATAAATGGAAGAATCGATGCTTAGCCATTGTATTAAGTATGGACAAACCGGCTCTTCCTTGTGAGGTAATGAGGAAAAACATAAATCAAGCTGAATTAAAATTGCTTTCTATTTAATGCTATTTAGAGGTTGAATAGACTGGAGGTCTGGGTTATAGACATCTACAAACTCACATTATCCATAGAGAAGAGGAAATAATAATGATAAAAATTAATTTGACGATCGAAGGCATTCCTGCAATTCTATGGGGAGAGCCATCAGATAAACTATTTATAGCTGTTCACGGAAACATGTCCAGCAAAGATGATGATACAATAGTAATATTCGCAGAAGAAGCAACTGACAAAGGGTATCAGGTACTCAGCTTTGATTTACCTGAACATGGAGACCGTAAAGGTGAAGACTATGCTTGCAAGGTTCAAAACTGTGTTAGTGAGCTTACTGTCATTATGGGGTATGCTCAAGCTATTTCTAGTGATATATGCTTATTCGCTTGCAGTATGGGCTCATATTTCAGTTTACTTGCATACAGAGATTTGCCGCTCAAACAATGTCTGTTCCTTTCTCCTGTGTTAAACATGGAGCGCATCATTAACAATATGATGGCATGGTTCAATATAAGCGAGGACAGATTAAAAGCCGAAAAAGTAATTGAAACACCAATCGGCCAGACACTCTATTGGGATTATTACTGCTATGTAAAATCCCATCCTATTGACACTTGGGACAAGCCGACGGCCATTCTCTATGGTTCAGATGACAATGTTTCTGAGTTTAATGTGATTTCTGAATTTGTCCAACGTTACCATTGCAAGCTGCACGTGTTGGAACATGGAGAGCATTTTTTCCATACTGACGAACAACTACACTATTTTAGAGAGTGGCTAAGTGATAATATCTTCACATGTCAAGGGTAAGGGGTTATTGACACTCGTCAGGCAGAGGAGTTGTATGAGAATGACAAAAATACGGATTGCTACGATCGGTGATGTGCACACAATTAGCCTGATTCATGCACTAAGCTGGAAAGAAGCATACAAAAACAATTTGTCCCAGCAGTTTTTGAGTAGTATACAAAACGATCGCTGGGTACCTTTCCATTTCTCCAGGTGTGTGACGCATTCGTAGGATTACGCACAAACAAAGATTATTTATATTATGAAAGGCAAAAATATGGCAATTTTATATACTGAAAGACTGATAATGCGACCGTTGCAAATTAACGATTTGGATGATGTTTTCAGTTATTCTTGTACTCCAAATGTCGGACCCAATGCAGGTTGGAAACCTCATGAGAGTAAAGAAGAAACACTCGAAATAATGAATGCTATTTTTCTGAACAAGGAAACAGTGTGGGGAATCGAACCAAAAGAAACCAGAAGAATTATTGGTTCGATAGGTCTGATTGATGACCAGAAACGTGAATATGATATGGTGAAAATGATCGGATATGCAATTGGTGAACCTTATTGGGGCAAAGGATTTATGACAGAGGCTGTAAACGAAGTGATTAAATTTGGCTTTGAGGAATTACATTTGGCAGCAATTTCAGCTTATTGTTTTCCTTTTAACAAACGTTCAAAGAATATTATAAAGAAGTGTAATTTTGATTATGAGGGAACATTGAAAATGGCGGAGAAGATATTTAATGGCAATATTTATGATAATGATTGCTACTTATTGACCAAAGAGAAATACTATACAAAATAACGTCAGACAGGAGATGCATGATGAATCACATTTTAATCGTGGAGGATGATGCCGCCCTAAGCAACGGCATTGTCCTTGCCTTAAAAGATGATAATTGCGCCTTCGTGCAGGCGTTTGATATTGCTGCTGCCAAGAAACAGATGAAAAGCAACCCCTTTGATTTGGTGATATTAGATGTCAATTTACCGGATGGAAACGGGCTTGACCTTTTAGCTGAGGTTCACAGGACATTGGCTTGGCCTGTTATTGTCCTGACCGCCAATGATATGGAAACTGATATTGTAACAGGTTTTGAGCTTGGTGCGGATGATTACATCACAAAACCTTTCAGCCTTATGGTGCTGCGGGCACGAGTAGGCGTCCAACTACGCAAGGGCAGGCAGCAGCCTTCCGGCACTGTACAGATTGACAAGTTTTCCTTTTCCTTTGAAAAGATGGAGTTTGGGAGAGACGGCAAACTCGTTGAACTTAGCAAAACCGAGCAGAAATTGCTCCGGGTTTTAATAGAGTACAGAGGAAATACCATTTCCCGTGCAGATTTGGTAGACAGGATTTGGACAGATGGTGCGGAGTATGTTGATGAAAACGCCCTGTCTGTTGCGATTAAAAGACTACGTGATAAATTGGAAGATAATCCGTCAGCACCCCAATATATCAAAACGGTCTATGGCATCGGCTACACATGGGCAGTGAAGTGATATGAACACACTTGATTATGTCTGCATCGGGATTACCATTGCTGTGGTATTAGCGGCTGCGATTGTTATAATCCGGTACCGCCAAATGACCAAGAAAACGCTCGAAAAAATGGGGGATATGTTGGACACAGCTATAGACGGCAGCTTGGTTGAGGGCGTTTTTGATGAATCTGCCTTATCCGCGGTGGAAGCGAAGCTCGCACGGTATCTTTCCATGGGTGCGTTATCCTCTAAAAATCTGCTTACGGAAAAGGATAAAATAAATGGATTGATTTCTGATATCTCACATCAAACCAAAACGCCCATCGCCAATATTCTGCTCTATTCGCAGCTGCTCAGTGAACATGAATTGCCGGAGGACTGTACTGTCTGTGTGAAAGCCTTGTCCGCTCAGGCAGAAAAGCTGAACTTTCTCATCAGTGCTTTGGTGAAAACATCACGGCTTGAAACGGGCATTATTACTGTTTCACCTAAACTGGAAGCGGTACAACGGTTATTGGATGAAGTGCGGGAACAAATCATGCCTAAGGTGGACACAAAGGATATTTCTGTTGCCATGGAAGATACAGAGATAAGCGCCTGTTTTGATCTGAAATGGACCACCGAAGCAGTATATAATATCATCGACAACGCTGTAAAATATACCGAAAGCGGCGGGTGTATTACGGTAAAAGTCATACCCTATGAGCTGTTCTGTCGTATTGATATTACTGATAATGGAATTGGTATCACGGAGGATGAACAAAGCAAAATATTCACGCGTTTCTACCGCTCGGGAGCCGTCCTTCACCAAGAGGGCGTTGGCATTGGGCTGTTTTTAGCCAGGGAGATCCTGGCAGCCGAAGGCGGTTATATCAAGGTGTCATCTGGGCTGGGTAGTGGTTCCACCTTCTCGGTTTTTTTGCCTATGGAAAAGTAAATCTTTCAAAACTGTTAGTATTCAGAAAGATTGTCGAAAGATTTTTATGGCATAGTCTGTATTGGAGGCAACTGCGATACAGACTATTACTTTTTGGAGGAATATAAAATGACGATACTTGAAACAAAGGAACTGAAAAAATATTATGGCAGCGGGGATACTGCTGTTCATGCCCTTGATGGCGTAGACCTAACCGTGGAGAACGGGGAATTTGTTGCAATCGTGGGCACATCCGGCAGCGGTAAGTCTACTCTTCTACATATGCTGGGTGGGCTTGACCGCCCTACCAGCGGAACAGTCACCGTAGATGGAAAGGAAATATTTTCACTGAAAGACGAAGAACTGACGATTTTTCGCCGAAGGAAAATCGGCTTTGTGTTTCAGAACTACAATCTAGTTCCTGTTTTGAATGTGTACGATAATATCGTCCTGCCTATTCAGCTCGACGGGAACGAGCCGGACAAATCCTATGTGGACAAAATCATCAAGACATTGGGGCTTGAAAGCAAAATTAATAATCTGCCCAACAACCTTTCCGGGGGTCAGCAGCAACGAGTGGCAATTGCCAGAGCTTTGGCTGCTAAGCCCGCTATCATTCTTGCCGACGAACCCACGGGGAACCTGGATAGCAAGACAAGCCTTGATGTAATGGGGCTTCTTAAAGTGACGAGCCAACAGTTCAAGCAAACCATCGTGATGATTACTCACAATGAGGAAATTGCACAGATGGCAGACCGTATCATCCGTATTGAGGACGGGAAAATTGTGGGTGGTGATGCCAGATGATCAAGGTAAAGAACCAAAAAGCTATCCGCAATTTGGCGGACAAAAGCTTTCGAGCCAACCAAGCCCGCAATCTGATTGCGATCATCGCCATTGCCTTGACAGCGTTACTTTTTACAACGCTTTTCACCATGGGAAGCGGCACAGTTGAGAGCCTGCAGCAGGCTGCTATGCGTCAGGCGGGCGGTGGCGGTCACGCTATGCTCAAATATATTACCGATGAGGAATACGTCAATATCAAAAACCATCCGCTCATCAAAGAAATCGCCTATAACCGTATGCTGAGCGACGATGTGGAAAACGAGGAATTTCTCAAACGTCGTGCAGAATTCTGGTATTATGACGAGGTGGGTTTGAAGCTGGGCTTCTGCGAACTAACAAGCGGGCATAATCCGGAGACCAAAAATGAGGTTATTGCAGACACCAAGACATTGCAACTGATGGGTGTTCCTTTGGAGGTAGGCGCACCGCTTACGCTGACACTTGACATCAGGGGCGAGAAAGTGCAGCGTAATTTTGTGCTGGCAGGCTGGTGGGAGAGCGACCCCGTTTTTAATGTGGGGCAGATATTTGCCTCCCGCGCCTATATAGATGCCCATTGGGATGAACTGCAAAACACCTATAAAGAGGACAATTCTCTCACCGGCGCCATTAACGCGTCTATCATGTTCAAAAACAGCATCGATTTGGAGGGGAAACTTACAAAAGTTATTACTGACAGCGGTTATTCCCTCAATGAAAACGATGAGAACTATTTGAATAATAATGTGAATTGGTCTTACCTCTCAACGAATTTTGGTATGGATGCGGGTTCTTTGGCTGCGCTGCTTTCCGGTTTGCTGCTTATCGTTTTCACCGGCTATCTCATCATTTACAACATTTTTCAGATTTCAGTCATTCGTGATATCCGCTTTTATGGCCTTTTGAAAACCATTGGCACTACCGGTAAACAGCTACGCCGCATTATCCGCAGACAGGCGATGATCCTTTCCGCCATAGGAATACCAATCGGACTGATTATAGGATATTTCTCCGGGAAATCCCTTGTTCCCCTCATTATGAACAATTCCTCATACGCCGGAAGTGCTGTATCTGTATCGCCTAACCCAGTAATTTTTATCGGCTCTGCGCTGTTTGCTTTTATCACGGTGCTGATCAGTACATTTAAGCCGGGCAGGATCGCTGCCGCCGTGTCGCCGGTAGAAGCGGTGCGGTATACGGAGGGGAATGCAAAGCAGTCAGGTAAATTAAAAAAATCAACCGGCGGAGCCAAAATGCCCCGCATGGCGCTGACCAATATAGGGCGCAACAAAAAACGCACAGTTCTGGTGGTCATCAGCCTGTCCCTTAGCCTTGTGCTGCTGAACACGGTGTTCACGCTATCTCAGAGCATTGATATGGATAAGTTCCTCTCCAAATTTGTGGACACCGATTTTCTGATTGCCCATGCCGACTACTTTCAAAATGACTTCTACGGTCCCGAAAATCAAACCACTGAGAGCTTTATCCAGGCGGTGGAAGCTCAGCCTGGCTTTGAGGAGGGTGGGCGCCTATACGGCGGTAGAGCGGAAATATTTGCAGCAGAGGACGAAAAGAACACCACCCAGGGCTATAACCTCAACACCTATGGCGATTTCATAGCTGCGGTCTATGGTCTTGAGGATCTGCCGCTCCACCGGCTAAGGCTTCTCGATGGCGAGCTGGATCTTGAAAAGCTGGCCACCGGCAAATATATTCTGGAGGGAGTCCCGTTGGACGACAACAGCGTACCGGAAATGGACCGAACTCATTTTGCAGTGGGTGAAACGGTCACGCTTCATAACTACAAGGGAACGTCGGAAACATTTAAGGACAGGGAGTATATCACGCAGGAGTTTATCGTGCTTGGTCATGTGGCAATCAAACAATATTCCAATTCAGACCGCTCCAGATGGGACTATAGTTTCTATCTTCCGGCAGATATATACAAAACATTGGTAGCGCAGCCAGCGGTAATGAGCTATGCTTTCAATGTTTCCAAAGATCAAGAAGTTGCGATGGAGCGCTTTTTACAAAGCTATACCGATTCGAGGGAGCCTGTCATGAATTACACTTCGAAGTTTACCTCGCTCAAGGAGTTTTCTGGGATGCAGAACACTGTTGTTATGATTGGCGGCGCACTCAGTTTTATTATCGGGCTGATCGGCATTCTTAATTTTGTCAATGCCATTCTCACCAGCATTTTGACCCGGCGCAAAGAATTTGCCATGCTGCAAAGCATTGGCATGACGCGTAAGCAATTGCGCAGTATGCTGATGGTTGAAGGCTTCTATTATGTTCTTGGCACTTGTGTAATTTCGCTCGTTTTTGGCACAGTGTTTTCACTTTTGATAGTTAAGTCCTTCTGTGAGCTGCTGTGGTTCTTCAGTTATCATTTTATCCTGTGGCCATTGTTAATTGTGCTGCCTTTCTTGCTTGTGCTTGGAGTGATTATTCCTTTAGTATCGTATGCGATGACTGACAAGCAAAGTATCGTGGAGCGTCTCCGGGAGGCAGAATAGTTTCGTATTATGAGCATCCTCACTGATTAACGCTATTGTATAGCGTTGGGTAATGCCCAGAATTCGCTTAAATGGGGGCAAGCACATATGGAAGACAAGATTAAAACAAAAGTATTAAGACCTAATTTTGATAACGCTCTAGATATCATAGAGTTATCTAGAGATAATATAGTGGATGAAGCTTTATTTTCTTTGGGAACAATTAGTGATTGCTCTTTAGAAAACCATGAGGCGGAGAGAATGGCCTTTAAACAGGTGATATTCAATAATGTTGTTTTTAATTAACTCGTTTTTGCCTGATTGTAAACTTAATTTGATTTGTGAGAAGTCTCTTTTATTCTCATATATTTCTTTTATTTGAGAGAGATTAACTTTCTCGCTTTCAAGGCAAATAAATCGATAACAGAAGAGCATAAATAATCCGAAATTCTTATTGTTTAGAAAACTATCTTCATATATTTTGACTTGTTTGCAAAAATTCAGCGTAGGATTGTTTTCTATTAAATTATCTAACTCATTTATTAACTGCATTTGAGACAAAGTATCCTCATCAAACTCTTCAAATAGATTTTCTATTTCTGTAAACAATTCAATAGTATTTAAGCCTTCTAAGGATTTGTAGGTATATTTTTTGTTCTGCTTCAATGCATCAATTACCTCATAAGGAACAGTATAAGACTTTCGCCCTTTATATACATTGCTTCTAATTAAATGATTTTCTTCTAACCCTTCAATTTCATGAGTATATTTCAAAAGACTTATTAAATGGCAACCCAAAATTCTTGTAAAAGAAGAGATTTCTATATAAGAATTATGGCTATTTTCAATAAATAGTGAGAGAAAAACAATTTGAA
>ENA-UOOK01005924-UOOK01005924.1-fermentation-metagenome-genome-assembly--contig:-NODE-5924-length-12005-cov-4.209121_pt1 | contig 12005 bp, 8 predicted proteins | sample MGYA00245777_ERZ724023 | MGnify/ENA primary metagenome ERZ724023 (study PRJEB28704, sample SAMN03018312) | fermentation metagenome | biome: anthropogenic terrestrial biome; feature: soil; material... | reverse complement strand
CCCTCCGTGAGGTGATCGAGGAAATCGGCGGCGGCATCCCGGGCGGCAAGAAATTCAAGGCGGCTCAGACCGGCGGTCCTTCCGGCGGTTGTATTCCTGCGTCTTTGATCGACACCCCCATGGATTACGATAACCTGATCGCCATCGGCTCCATGATGGGCTCCGGTGGTTTGATTGTTATGGACGAAGACACCTGCATGGTGGATATTGCCAAGTTCTTTCTGGAATTTACCGTGGACGAGTCTTGCGGAAAATGTACTCCCTGCCGTATTGGTACCAAAAGACTGCTGGAAATGCTCAATAAGATTACCAGCGGCAAGGCGACCTTAAAGGATCTGGACAAGATGGAGGAGCTTTGCTACTATATCAAGGCAAACTCTCTCTGCGGCCTCGGCCAGACTGCCCCGAACCCGGTGCTTTCCACCCTGCGTTATTTCCGTGACGAGTATGTGGCCCACATTGTGGATAAAAAATGCCCCGCCGGCGTGTGCAAGGCGCTGCTTAATTACAACATTGATTCCGATAAATGCAAAGGCTGTACCCTCTGCGCCAAGGTCTGCCCGGCCGGAGCAATCAGCGGCAGCGTGAAGAATCCCCACGTAATCGACACCAGCAAGTGCATCAAGTGCGGAGCCTGTATGGAAAAATGCCGTTTCGGCGCAATAAGCAAGAAGTAAAGGAGTATGCCTGATGGAAATGGTTAATATAAAAATCAACGGATTGCCTTATTCCGTGCCGAAAAATTACACAATTTTGCAGGCGGCCCGGGATGCAGGCATAGAAATTCCCACCTTATGTTATTTAAAGGATATCAATGAAATCGGTGCCTGCCGTATCTGTGTGGTCGAGGTAAAAGGGGCAAGAAGCTTGGTTACCGCCTGCGTATATCCCGTCAACGAGGGGATGGAAGTGTTCACCAACACCCCCAAGATCATGGATTCCCGCAAGAAAACCCTGCAGCTGATTTTATCCAACCATGACAAAAAGTGCCTGTCCTGTATCCGCAGCGGTGACTGCGAGCTGCAGAAACTCTGCAAGGACTACGGCGTGGACGATGTAGGCTATTATAACGGCCAGAACCCCATTTTTGAAATTGATGCATCCGCGCCCCATATGGTACGTGATAACAACAAATGTATTCTTTGCCGCCGGTGCGTCGCCGCCTGTGCAAAGACGCAGGGAATCGGGGTCATCGGACCCAACGAGCGCGGCTTCAATACCCATATCGGCTGTGCCTTTGAGGAAGATCTGGGCAACGTGGCCTGTGTATCCTGCGGGCAATGTATTGTTGTGTGCCCCACCGGCGCTCTGCATGAACAGGATGATACCGGTAAGGTCTGGGCCATCCTGAACGACCCCACCAAGCACGTCATCGTCAACACGGCTCCTTCTATCCGCGTGACCCTTGGCGAGGCCTTCGGTATGCCTGTCGGTACCAACGTAAAGGGCAAAATGGCCGCGGCGCTTCGCCGTTTAGGTTTTGCCGGCGTTTTTGACACCGACATTTCCGCAGACCTTACCATTATTGAGGAAGCCAACGAGCTGGTAGAGCGTATTCAGAATGGCGGCAGGCTGCCCATGATTACCTCCTGCTCTCCCGGCTGGGTCAAATACTGCGAGCACTATTTCCCCGATTTTATCGACAATCTTTCCAGTTGCAAATCGCCCCAGCAGATGTTCGGTGCGGTTGCAAAAACCTGGTATGCCCAGAAGATGGGCATTGATCCCAAGGATCTGGTGGTTGTGAGCATCATGCCTTGTACCGCCAAGAAGTTTGAGTGCGGACGCGACCATGAATCTGCAGCAGGCGTGCCCGATGTAGATTATGCCCTGACCACCCGGGAGCTTGCCAGAATGATTGAGAGAGCTGGTATTCAGTTTAACAATCTGCCGGACGAGGACTTTGACGCTCCTCTGGGGACTTCCACCGGAGCTGGCGCTATTTTTGGTGCTACCGGCGGTGTGATGGAAGCGGCCCTGAGAACCGCTGTGGAAACCATTACTGGGCAGACGCTGGATAACAAGCACCTTGATTTTGTGGATGTCCGCGGAACCAAGGGCATTAAGGAAGCTTCCTATCAGGCAGGCGGCCTGACCGTGAAGGTCGCGGTTGCTTCCGGTCTGGCCAATGCCAAGAAGCTGCTCAGGGATATCCGAGGCGGCAAAGCGGACTATCAGTTCGTGGAGATTATGGGATGCCCCGGCGGCTGCGTAAACGGCGGCGGTCAGCCCACCCAGCCCGCTTCGGTAAGGAATTTTGTGGATCTTGCAGGGATCAGAGGAAAGTCTCTCTATGAGGAAGACAGGAGCCTCCCCTTGAGAAAGTCTCATGAGAGCCCCGTAATCAAAACCCTGTATGCCGAGTTCTTTGGAAAGCCCGGCAGCCGCAAGGCACATGAGGTTCTACATACCAAATATGTAAAAAGAGACAGATTTTAATCGCCCTAACTTTATTCCAGAACAGCCGGATTTATCCGGCTGTTCTTCTTTTTAAAGTAAAAACAGGGAAAAGAATATATAAAAAATCGGTCGAGCAGGATTTGCAAAACTATCACATTCCATGTATAATATGGCTTATTGGGTAGTGCGCACGATAACGGATGCGTAAATATGATTGATAAAAGCTGAGGAATATTATGGAAGAAATACAGGAACCTATATTTTCAAGGAAAGCGCTGATCCGTCTGATAATCCCTTTGATTGTAGAACAGGTTCTGGCCGTTACTATCGGTATGGCAGATACGGTAATGGTATCCAGTGTGGGAGAAGCGGCGGTTTCCGGAATTTCACTGGTAGATACCATTAATATTCTCCTGATTAATATTTTTTCAGCGCTGACTACCGGCGGAGCCGTGGTAGCCGCCCAGTATCTGGGACGGAGAGAACCGCATAGCGCCCGGGTAGCGGCTAAACAGCTCTTTTATTCCTGTACGGCGTTAGCTTTGCTTCTGATGACGGCGGCACTGATCTGGAACGAACATATCCTGCGTCTTGTTTTTGGAAATATTGTTCCGGAAGTAATGGAGAACTCTAAAATCTATTTTGCCATTACGGCTGTATCCTATCCGTTTCTGGCAATTTATAATTCTGGCGCTGCCTTGTTCCGGGCCGAAGGAAATTCCAAGATTTCCATGTATACCTCCGCGCTCATGAATCTGGTTAATATCTGCGGAAATGCGATCTTGATTTACGGTTTTGGCTGGGGAGTCGCCGGTGCAGCTGTTGCCACGTTGGTTTCCCGCATATTGGGTGCAGCGGTCATTACAGGACTGGTCGTAAATCCTCATAATACTATTTACATAGAGAAAATATGGAAGCCGGAAGTCCATCTTTCCATGATCGGGAAAATTATGCAGATTGGAGTTCCCAATGGATTGGAAAACAGTCTGTTTCAAGTAGGAAAGATTCTGGTGCAGAGTATTATCACTACCTTTGGCACTGCGGCGATTGCCGCCAATGCGATTGCCAACAGCATTGCCTCTTTTGAGGGCATTCCGGGAGCAGCTATTGGCCTTGCCATGATTACCGTGGTGGGGCAATGTGTGGGAGCAGGCGACTATGATCAGGCAAAAAAGTATACGCTGAGGCTTTTAAAACTGACCTATCTTTCTATCAGCGTAATCAGTGTGCTGCTCCTCGTTCTGGTCAACCCCCTGACGTCGGCATTTCAGCTTTCTGAGGAAGCTACCCGGATGGCTCGGGAACTGATTATTTTCCATAGTATCTGCTGTATGATCATCTGGCCGCCCTCCTTTACACTGCCCAACGGGTTACGCGCCGCAAACGATGCCAAGTTTACCATGTTGGTTTCGGTTATTTCCATGTGGGTATGCAGAATAGGTCTCAGCTATGTTTTTGCCTATTATTTTCATATGGGTCTGTTCGGAGTCTGGGTTGCCATGATTGCTGACTGGATCGTAAGATCTATTGTTTTTATTATTCGTTTTGCGAGTGGCAAATGGAAAAACAGGCAACTTATTCGGGATGAAAAATAATCGAAAAGGAGAATTCTATGTTTTTGCATTTTTTCTGGGATTACGACGGTACCCTCTTTGATAGTTATCCCCATATGACATGGGCTTTCAGGCTGGCTCTGAAGGACTTTGGTTTTGAGCGGACTTCTGAGGAAGTTATAGCATCCATGAAGCATTCTCTTGGGCAGTGCGCCAGAAGATATGCAGACGAAACCGGAATTCCCTACGAGGAGCTGATGAAGAAATTTAGGGATTACGACCGGCAAAACTATGAGGGGGAGGTTCGGCCTTATCCCTATGCGGCGGAGGTCTGCCGGAGTATTGCGGAAAAAGGCGGGAAAAATTATCTGTATACCCACAGCGGAAGATACACCTGGGGAATGATCAAAAAATATGGCTTTGGTGATGCCTTCTGCGACGGGGTGACCAGCGAGCAGAATTTTCCCTTAAAGCCGGCGCCTGACGCCCTGTTGTATCTTATTGAAAAGCATAAGCTTCAAAAAGAGCAGTGTATCATGGTGGGAGACCGGGATATCGATCTGACAGCCGGTTTTAACGCGGGGATTTCCGGTTGTCTGTTTGACCCGGATGGCTACTTTCAGGATTTTGAGGTCCCTTACCGGGTAACTTCCTTAAAGGAACTGGAGGAAGTGCTGGTAAAATAAGCACAGGTCTTTTGTCTGTACCACTTTTGAGTGATAGAAAAGGCCGGATGCGAAAGCATCCGCCGGCCTTTATGTAGCCTCAGCGATATTTGTTTACAATCTCCTGCATGGTGGAAAGCTTTGCTTCCATATCCTGCGCAAGGCAAATCTGCGCCCGGGTCCGGTGCAGGTTATGATTTGGTTTTTTCATGGCAAAATAGACGTCGCCGTCCAGATAATCGGTCAAAAAGCGCATGGCAAGCTCCAGAGTGATGACGTAAGCACCCAGCGCCAGATTATCAATTTCCTTTTCGGTCAGAAACCCGGTTACCTTGGTGACAAAGCCCTTGGTAAACTGTTCAAACAAGTTTAAGTCCAGGGAAACTCTGCTTAAATCTTCCTCATCCTCCGCTCCGGTATTTGCCCCGTAGCGGATCGCGTCGCCGTAATCGTACAGCGAGCTTCCGGGCATAACGGTATCCAGGTCGATAACGCAGATGGCTTCCCCGGTAACGTCGTCGATGAGGACGTTATTGAGTTTGGTATCATTGTGGGTGACCCGGACGGGAATTTCTTCTTTTTCCAGCATCTCCACAATAGCGGCGGTTTTATCGGCCCGCTGCAGAAAAAAGTCGATTTCCGGCCGTACCGTATGCATCCGGGAAGCAGCGTCATTTTTTACGGATTGTAAAAATGTTTCAAATCTTTTCTTGGTGTTATGAAAATTGGGAATGGTTTCATACAGCGTGGTGGCGTCAAAATCGGCAAGATTCATCTGGAACTCGCCGAAAGCGTGACCAGCCTCATAAAAATGTCGGGGATTTTCCACCTTGTCATAAGCGCAGACACCGTCTACAAAGACAAAGCAACGCCAGAAGCCCTCAGACGGGGAATCGTAATACAGGCTTTCGTCTTTGGTTTTTACGACCGAAAGGCACCGGCGGTTCCAGTCGCCGTATATTTCCTGATATTTTTCCTTCAGATGCTCGGTAACGGCCAGAATATTGGACATCACCTTTTTAGGATCCTTAAAAACATAGGTATTCACCTTTTGCAGGGTATACTGACGGATGTCGCCGTTTTCCGTTTCCGCGACCACGCGGTAGGTGTGGTTGACGTTTCCGCTGTCCACCTGAGAAATGCTGCGGATGTTTCCTTCATAGGCAAAGCGGCTCAAAATGCCGGACAGATATGCCTCTGTAAATTTTTCCATGACTACCTCCGAATACTATACTGGATAACCCGCGTGTTACTTGACCAGCTGATCCATGGCAAGCAGGGCGCGGATAAAAATCTTGATGGACTGCAGCATCAGCGACAGCTCTGCCGCCTCGTCCGGTTGGTGAATGTCCCCCGTTCCCGCAGGAAATGGCTTTTTACGTGAGCTGTCATTCGGACCAAACGCCACACAGTTGGGAATTCTGCGGGCATAAGTGCCGCCGCCCATGACATAAGACTTTTTATTGGTTCCCAGAACCTGATTGGAAATTTTCGTAAGTTCTTTGACGACCGGGGTATCGGCGCTGATAAAGTGAGGCTTGCTGTTGCTGTGAATCTGAAGCACAGCACCGTTTTCTGCACAGATCTCCTCAATCCTCGCCGCCATGCGGTCGCCATCCTGGGTTACGGCATAGCGGATGTTAATATTGAGAATCAACTTTTCGTTTTCTGCCTTTATTTTTCCTGCGATACAGGTAGTATATCCGGATTCCTTATCCTCAAATGGAATAGAAAGCCCGCTGCCCTTATAGTTATCCAAAATGCTCCGGATGAAGCGAAGAGCGGACAGCTCTGATTCCTCTGCAAGGGAATAGTCGCACAGCAGGGAAACAAGCAGCCCGATGGCGCTTACCCCTTTTTCCGGGGACGCGGCGTGGGCGGCCACGCCGGATGCCGTAATTTTTACGCCGTCTTTGGTATCGTCAAATTCAAACGTCTTGCTGTTTTCTTTTAAAATCACTTCCAGAGACTGACTGGTATGATTTTTCAGCGTAACGGAGGCTTTGGCGGGTACTACGTTGGCAGCGACACCGCCGGTGAAATCCGCAATCGACTTGCCGATTCCGTCTAGAACAATGTCAGCCTCAAAGATGCCTTTTTCGCCGTGGCAGACGGGATAATCGGCGTCCGGTGTAAAGGAAAAGACGGGAAGAGGTTCGTTTTTCAGAAACTGCCGGATGTCGCTCATGCCGGATTCTTCGTCAGAACCCAGCACCAACTGGGCACCATGTTTCATAGGCAGGGAGTGCTCCTTAAGAAAGCGCATGGCATAAAGAGCGCACAGAGCGGGGCCTTTGTCGTCTTCCACGCCGCGGCCAAGGCAGTAGCCTCCCTTTTGCGTCAGACCGAAAGGGGGAACTGTCCAGCCCTCCCCGGCGGGGACCACGTCCAGGTGGCAGATCATGCCAAGAGAGTTTTCCGTATCACCCATGGAAAGAACTCCGTAGTAGTAGTCGCCGTTTTTTGCTGTAAAGCCGTAATCCTTCCCCATTTGCAACATGGCATCGAGCATTTTACCGCAGTTTTCTCCAAACCGCATTTTCCCTTTTGGTTCGGCTCTGACACTGCCAATCGACAATACCCTGTGAAGATCATTTAAAAATTGTAGTTCATTTTCTTTTATAAACCGGTCGATCTGCACATCCAATTCCTGCTCCGTCTGCAAAGGAACACACCTCCCGTAATTTTTCAGCCGCTTTTTACTGCGGAATTTATAGTAATAGTTTTTGTGTTTGCCGTTTATTTATTTGCAAATGGAATCAAAATTTCCATGGAAGAGGTCCTGCGATATAGGAGGCAGAAGCAAGGATAATGCAGAATTTCTTACGCATGAAAAAGTCACAGACTTGCGACTATTATACCACTGTGCGCAAGGCGTGGCAACTCTTAATTGTCAGAGAATAAACAAGTGAAGGCAAACCATCCGCGTTGCTTTTTTGGCAATAATATTCAGTCAGGAGAGTTGACAAATTCAGACAGGAGGTCTATACTATGAGTCGGTGAAGGGCAAAGAATCCGCTGCTTTTTACAGGATGTGGATTCTGTTGTGGTCATTTAGTACATTAAATTTACTGATTTTTTAAATATCATTACGGATAATGGAGGTTTTTTTAATGAACATTATAATGGCAAAGGATTATGCCGGTTTCAGTGAAAAGGCGGCACAGGTTGTGGCTTCTCAGCTTACGCTGAAGAAAAACAGCGTGCTGGGTCTGGCGACCGGTTCAACTCCGCTTGGCGTATATGCCAAGCTGATCCAATGGTACAAGCAGGGAAAGCTGGATTTTTCGAGCGTTTCCTCGGTGAATCTGGATGAATATGTAGGACTTCCCCGGGAAAGCGATCAGAGCTACTACTATTATATGAATGAAAACTTTTTTAAGCATATTAATATTGATGTTTCCCGTACGAATCTGCCCAACGGGCTTGCTGCCGATGTGGAGGCCGAGTGTAAAGCCTATGATACAAAGATTAAGGCGCTGGGCGGAATTGACCTGCAGCTTTTAGGAATCGGTCATACGGGCCATATCGGCTTCAACGAGCCTTGCGAGGAATTTCCCAAGGGGACCCACCGGGTTACGCTGGATCATAAGACGATAGAGGCTAATTCCCGCTTTTTTGCCTCTGAGAAGGATGTCCCCAAGCAGGCGCTGACCATGGGCATTCAGTCAATTATGAGCGCGAAGGCGGTTCTGCTGATGGCAAACGGCGAAGGCAAAGCGGAGATTATGTATAAGGCGCTTTGCGGACCGGTCACGCCGAAGGTTCCCGCTTCCGTTTTACAGCTTCATGAGCGTTTGTACGTGGTGGGCGACGAGGCTGCTCTGTCTGTAATTAAAGAGAAACACCCCGAATTGATTGGATAACATACTTATTGGGAATCAGAGAAAAAGAGAAGGACCGAAAGCCTCAGGCTTTCGGTCCTTCTCTTTTTTGTTATATGTCTACAGATCGCTGACGGTATCCAGCCGGTATTCTCCCTCGGGGGCGGGTTCGCGGTGCAGCCACCTGCCGTGGGTAAAGTCCGGAATCGCCACCGGCTGTCCGCCTAAGGCAATGGAATCCTCGGATAAGGTGGAAATGCTCATCCATGCCGCCATGTCGTAGACGTCGATGGGCGTCTGTACTTTGCGCCGGACGCTGTCAAAGAACGCACGGAAAACCAAAGCATCCATGCCGCCGTGGCCGGCATCGGCATCCGGATTATAGTTCTGCCAGATGGGATGGTCGTATTGTTTTCTGAACTCCCCGATATTGTTCCAGTGTTTATCCCAGCTGAAATGAGCATCTTTGTGAAGCTCATCGAGGAACAGGGACTTGTTGTCCTCGGTATAAATCGCTTTAGTGCCTTGTACGGTAAAGCCTCGGGAATAAGGACGAGGCAGGGTCGTGTCCAACGTAAGCAAAATAGTTTCGCCGTGAGCGCACTTAATCATAGTGGTAACCACGTCACCTTGAGCAAATGGGTAATTTGCCAGATCGTAGTCTGCTCCCTTTTCCTTCAGGATATATTCATGGATTCCGGCTGCCTTGGAAGACATGGAGGTCAGAGACAGCATACGGTTGCCCCGGTTGATGTTGAGGATTTTTGCAATGGGGCCAAGCTCATGGGTAGGGTAATTGTCACAGTTGCGGTTCTGATAATTAATCAGGCGGTAATGCCGGTTTTCACGCCCGTCGACGACCTCATCCCGTAAATCGTGCTGGTAACCGCCGCGGCAGTGAACCACCTCGCCGAACACCCCTTTTTTTACCATGTTGAGCACCATCAGTTCTTCGCGGCCATAGCAGCAGTTTTCCAGCATCATGCAGGGGACGCCGGTTTCCTCATGAGTCCTGATCAACTGCCAGCATTCTTCGATAGAATAAGCGCCGCCTACCTCTGTTGCTACGTATTTGCCCGCTTTCATGGCGTCTACGGCAACGTTGACATGGTCGGCCCAGGAGGTGGAGGCAACGACGGCGTCGATATTCTCCATCGCCAGAATGTCTTGATAGTTTCCTGTGGCAATAGGCTCGTTTCCCGTCGCTTCTTTGATTTTCGCAACGGCATCCTGCCGCCTGTCCTCGTAAAAGTCGCACACCGCCGCGATGGTGACTCCTTCGATCTGCAGGATGGTGGGAAGCAGAGTGCTTCCCCGATGTCCCAGGCCGATCAATCCAATTTTCAATTTCTTGCTCATAACGTTCCCCCGTGTAATTAATAATATTCCAAAATGAGTCCGCTCAATTTGAACACTCTGTTTACTAAATGGTAGTATACTCCAAACCAGGCAGTCAGTCAAGCGGTGCTTTTCAGGAAAAGACGATATCATATTCAGCTTATTTGTTCCTCTGCCGGAAGTGCTTTTTTATTGCCGGGAATGAAAGCGGGGGCTCGTTTGCCGGTTGACAAACAGAACCGCACGTGATAGATTTTCCTATAACGATACTTTAGCGGAGGTGCATTTTATGGAGCCGGGCTTTGATTTGAAGAAAGAGCTGCTGCGCGGACTGCCCGCTTATACGGAGGGGCGCATGTCCGATTTTGTATATGACGCGGGTGAAGGGATTGCTGCCGGATTGGACGACGGCCGTATTCTGCGGAGCGAGCTGAACTTAGGCAATGAAGAATTTGAGAAATACATGGAACAGCTCGTATTATCGGGCTATGCGGTAACGGAAAGAAAAGCAGAGAGAAGACAGGTTACCGTTGCTCTGAGCAAAGGCAAGACAAAGGTATCCGCTGTAAAAGAAGGCACCGCTGTATTAGTACGGGCGCTTGATGCTGAAGAGGAAAAGCCTGAAAAGCCGGTTCTTGTCCGCACCGTTACCCAAACGACTGCCGAAAGCTTTGAAGCGTACCTGCGGCTTCTGGAAAGCATTGGCTGCAAACGGATCTGGCAGAACCGAATAGAGGACAACCTTTATCGGGAATTGTTATGGGAAAATCATCTTATCTATGCTTATTTTATGGGAAAAACCGGCACCGCACGGTTTGCGGATGACCGGGTCAGCGCGCGAATCGATGAGTTTGGCGGAGGTAGCCCTCTTCCGGGAAACAAAACGGCGCTCTGCCAGTTTGGACTGCATTACGGCAGGATGGTTCCTGGAGTCAGCGCAGACTGCGGCATGTTTTATATCATCAGGCTACCTGACAACTCGGTGTTTTTGATTGACGGCGGCGAGTATGAGCAGGCAACCGAGGCAGCTGTCTCCGAAGTGATGCGGGTCATGTGTCTGCTTACCGGTATGCCGGATGGTGCCAAGATCCGCATTGCGGGTTGGTTCTGCACCCACGCCCACGACGATCACCTCGACTTATTTGGAAAGTTGCTTCGCTTTCATCATGACAAGCTGGAGGTGGAACGGGTTATCTTTAATTTCCCGTCTCGGGAAAATTATGATAATATGCTTCAGGCTTATGTTGTGCTTGACCGGCTGAAGCGGTATTATCCCCATGTCCGTTACTTGAAGCCTCACTCCGGGCAAAGCTTTTTGCTGGCCGGCGTGACCTTTGAGTTCCTGCAGACCCACGAGGACAGCACAGGTCCCTTGGGCAATGAGCTTATCGGCGGATTTAACGACACCTGCACCATTCTGAAAATATCGTTTGACGGGGTAAGTTTTATGGTACTGGGAGATATGGATTTGTCCTCCGAAGCGCTTATTCTTCGGCATTACAGCGAAAAGACTCTTCGCAGCACCGCGGTGCAGGCAGCTCACCACCTGATTAATGTTCTGGAATTTGCATATCCTGCTGTTGCGCCGAAGCTTGCGCTTGTACCTCAGAATATCAGCTTTGGGGTGCCGAAAGACAAACGCTATAAGGTTCTTTGCAGAAGTGTGGCTGAAAAGAATATCTATTTTGCATCCCTCGGTACCGACGTTTTTGAAGAAAAAAACGGGGAACTGATGTTAACCGCGCATTATCCGCCGGTCGGCGGCGAATACGACGGCTCTGAAACCTGATATAGTAAAAAATCCGGTTTTATCCGGATTTTTTGTTTTTCCGAGTGCTTTTTCCCGCTTGGGTAAGACGAAAGCTCTGCTCCACCATGTCGGACAGTTCCTCTTCCGGAAGGGTTCCATCCAGCAGGACAGTATTCCAATGCACCTTGTTCATGTGGTAGGCGGGTTGCACCTCGGCATAAACGCTGCGTAAAAAGTCCGACTGCATGGGATCGCACTTGAGGTTTACGCAGGGGTGCCCGTTTCGCTTGTAAATGAAAGCAAAAGCTTTTCTGCTGCCGCTGTGCCGCATTACCGCCCATTCCTCATCAAAGGGGTAGTCTTCATAGACGCCGGGATAAGTCAGGCAGTAGTCCATCATTTCCCGCGATGTCACCCTCACCTTCAGCCTGCTCAAGCTGGTGAACTCGGCGTACTTTGCCCTGCGCAACAGATC
>ENA-UOOK01005921-UOOK01005921.1-fermentation-metagenome-genome-assembly--contig:-NODE-5921-length-12012-cov-49.352513_pt1 | contig 12012 bp, 10 predicted proteins | sample MGYA00245777_ERZ724023 | MGnify/ENA primary metagenome ERZ724023 (study PRJEB28704, sample SAMN03018312) | fermentation metagenome | biome: anthropogenic terrestrial biome; feature: soil... | reverse complement strand
TCAATTGTCGTAAACTTTTGTCTGTAGATGAATTCGGTTTTCAGTGTCTGAAAAAATGACTCCATAGGCGAATTGTCATAAGGATTGCCTTTGCGACTCATACTGCCGACAAATTTATTGTCTTCCAGCAGCAACCGATAGACCTTACTCGTATACTGACTACCCCGATCAGAATGATGAATCAATCCAGCTGGCGGAGATTCTTTTACGATGGCCTGTTTTAACGCTTTGCAGGCAAGTTCTGCGCTCGGGCTTCCGCCTAATGCACGGCCGACGATCTTTCTGCGTCCTAAATCCATTACAGCAGCCAAATAGGCCCAGTTACCATTAACACGAACATACGTGATATCAGAGAGCCAGACCTTATTAAATTCCGTAGCATCAAATTCTTGTTCCAACAAATTGGGGAATGCTTGCTCGCTAGGATCAGCCTTTGTAGTCTGCGGTTTCATACATTATCTGCTGTTCTTTGCGAAGTATGCTGCTGCGTTTTTTAGGATGGCGACCTCTTCTTCCAGCTCGCGGATGCGTCGATTCGCCTTGCTTAGCTCTGCCTCATCCGGCTTCATATTACCTGAGCCGGGAAAGGCATTTTCAGGATCAGCTTTGTATTGCTCGGCCCATTTATATATTGTGTTCACATAAAGGCCAAGCTCGGACGCAAGGCTGGGAGCCGTTCTGCGTCCTTCCAGATACACTTGGGCAATCTCCTTCTTGAACTCTGCATCGTGCCGTTTTCTTGTGTTCATTTCGGACACCTCTTTGGCTTTTATTATACCAGCCATTCTTCGTGTCCGCTATTTCCAGTACGGTTCATTATAAAGCCGAACCAAGCTTAACATAATAAAATGGTGGCACTATCTCACTACAAAAATTAATCGTTTTTTTCTTTAGCATAGGGATTAAATGTTCTTCAATTACCAACTTATCCATTTTATATGAGCTTATAATATAAATATTCCCGTCATGACGCAATACTCTCTGACATTCCTCCAGAATATTCTCAAGACTATACTCGATATGCCCAACGGCATTATATATTATAACAGTATCAAATGTGTTCGCCTCAAAGGGCATGTTTTCAGCATTTATTATGTCAAAGTGCAAATTTGTAATTGTTTTCCACATCGAGGGAAGTCTTTTGCTATCAATATCAATGCAATAAATTCGTTTTGCATATCTTGATGCGTAAATTGAGAATTCAGCACTGCCACATGCGACTTCCAATATGGTTTTTTGATCAATAGATTTCATAATGTGCGTGATGGCATGAACAACCCTTTTCATATGATCACCTCATAAATACTAGTAGTGGACAATCTAAACTCGGATTTAGAAACCCAGAAGCCATTGATGGGTGCTGCAAAATATGGATTAGACACAGCAGACCGCCAGTGAACGCAGATTATAAGCGGGTTAAAGCGAGCGAAATATCGAACGTACGAGTCAGACGCTTCTATATTCCGGTTATCTTGAAAGTGTTGGACTGCCCGTCATTTAAATATTTCATCGTCTGGACCGAGACGGTGCTGCTGAAAACTCGCCTTGTGCAGTGCCAAGTAACTTTGCAGTACCGCGGTATCGATTTTGATTTTTTCTGGCATGGTTGCCCCCCATTATGACGATCTGCAGATGTTCTTTCAATGTAAGTTAAATATTCTGTAATCAATTTTCTACCATCGCCATTGTTCTCCTGCTATTGACAGACAAGATAAGGCGCGGAGACGGGTCATTCCGCTTCCCTCAACCGCTCTGCCAAGGTCATCCGGCTGATGCCCCGATAAATCAACCCCGGGGTGATCAAGCAAATTGCGATGATGACTGCGTACATGATCAAAACAGGAATTAAAGGATAAGTGAACCGGGCATATTCCGCCATATTCCTGAACAGGATGAATAGGCCGTAAGCAATTAAATTGCCAACGGTTATGGCACATAGAATTACGATAATCGCATAGCCAGCCCCTTCATTTTTGAGCATCCGGTGCATTTGGTTTTTGCTCATGCCCACACTTTCGAGGGCGGCAAACTCACGTTTGCGCGTCATGATGCTGACCGACATGACATTGACAAAGTTAAGTACTCCAATCAACCCCAGTATTAAGGGAGCGCCAATTCCCAGCACCATCATAATCGTCTTTGAATCCTGTATAGCCTGCCGTGCCTCATAACGCGAATTTATCTCAACTTCTATCGGACTTGTTAAAGCATTGATTTCATTATAAATCAGCTCGTCCGATGCGTCTGCCACATTAATGGCGACATTTTAACTCATGAATGACTCTGGTTACTCCGCTTCCCTTAATCGTTCCACCAGACTTGCCTGACTGATGCCCCTGTAAATAAATGTTGGTGTGCAGTAACAAATTAGCAGGATGATGATGTACATGGTCAAGACTGGAATAAACGGGTAAGAAAAACGCGTGTATTCCAGTACATTCTTAAGCAAGAGAAAAAGGCCGTAAGTAAGTAAATTGCCCAATGCCAAGGAGCAAATTATCGTAATGGCTGCGTAACCTACCCCCTCGCTTCTAAGCATCGATCGCATCTGTCTTTTACTCATGCCAATGCTTTCAAATGCGGCTAATTCCCGTTTTCGTGTCATAATACCGACAGACATAACATTGATAAAGTTAAGCATGCCGATTAACCCCAGAACCAATGAGGCTCCCGCTCCCAATACCAACATAATTGTCTTCGAATCTTGGATTGTTTTTCGGCTTTCATAACGCGAAAATACTTCTATGTCATCCAGTCTTGCGAAATCATTAATCCTGTTATAGATCTGCTCATCATAACCTTCTTCGACATTAATATCGAAGAAGGTCACATGAGGTGAAGAGTAAAACTGGCGCAGAAAAACGTTCGAAACTAAAAATTCCGGACCAGGAATATAAAGTCTGCCGCCGGGAACAAGCTCTCTATAGGATATAACCCCCTTATTATTAATCCAGAAAAGGTCTTCTTCCTGGCTACCTTTTATCTTAAATACAGGCACGTCAGCCAAATAGTCCTCGACGGCAATATGATCATCGGCTTTATTAACATGTGGTGTTACGATAAAGGCAATTTCACCGCGTTCAAACGCCTCCGTATCAATCGGAACTTGAAGCTGTTCGCTTATTTCCTGAAGTTTTAAAGCATCGATACCTCTTAGCCCACAGATAAGGGTAGTCGCAATCACATCTTCCCTACTCGTGTTGTATTGATTGACAAGCCAATCGACATATGAATCAAGTTCGTCTGTGTAAACAAGCTTACAGACTTCCAATGTTGTCATCCCGATCCCGGCTATACCGGGAAGGGATTTCGTTTGGCTTATTACCTCATCGCTTAAACTGTAATCCGGATAAAGCCCTGCTTTTCTGCCAACAGTAAAATCATAATTTTGGTCGATGTCGGCGAGATGATCCGGATCAATGCTGATAACGACGGTCATAATTGAAGTGAAAACCATCACACCCAAAAATAAGCTTAATATCACGACAACCGCCTGCTTATGGTTACGGAAGATGTTTCGCAAAGCCATTTTAGTGGATCTCCCGTTCGTGGAGGAATGATAACGCATTTTCCCTGCCCGTTTCTCTACAAACCTCAACGCCTCAACCGGTACGATATTGGCAGCCTTTTTGGCAGGGATCGCCGCACCAAATAAAGCTGTTAAAGTAGCAAAGATAATCGCGCCCAGATAAATTACAGGTGAAAACGAAACTACAGGTCCTGTCCCAAAACCGCTATTCTTTAGGATGGCCGGTATAATTACCAGCGAAATCGCGGCCGAAGCTACACACCCCACAGGTAGTCCAATCCCGCATAAGCTCAATACTTGTCCGACGACAATTTGCCTGATTTGATGCGGCGTTGTGCCCAATGCTTTTAACATACCGTAAAACCGCACATCTTTTGAGACGGAGATATACATCACATTATAGATGAGGAGATAACCTGTGAGCATTAAGAACATGATTATCAATAGCAGTATAATGTAAGTGGTGGTATTCCCGTGAAAACCGGCAAAAGCCGGTGACTGAGCCCAATCTTGGTTGTCGTAGAATGCCAGATCCCTTTTTATGCGTTCAATATTAGCACCGACATTCTTTGCATTCTTGAAGATGACATTTACCGTGAGATTGTCTATAGCAGTCTTGCCATATCTTTGAGCAAAAGCCTCAGATATGAATATGGCAATAAACCCGTAAGGCCTGCAATGGCTATAACCCGTGTAAATACAGGATAAAGTAAAAAGCCCTGTTTGGATTTCTTCAGTCCCCCGGACCACATATGACAGAGGGATCTCCATCCCGATTTTAGGCTGACTGATACCCATGGCATCCAGAATGTACCGGGACAGCATAACCTCGTTTTCTTCTTTTGCGTAGTGTCCGATTACGTCTGTAAACGCTGGGCAGAACATTTCCTTCCATTGCGTCTGATTAACATAGGCGATGTCAAGCTTATTCAGCTTGGGGACATCATCTGTCTGAGCCACATGTGCAGCCAAGCCAATGAATTTTACATAGTCCAGTTTATATAATTCCGCCAGTTGTTCCGCAGTAGGATTGGCAAAGCCCATATGAGAAACAGAGCCTTCCATGCGTATTAAATTGGTGACAATAGACTCAGAATAACTCATCCCGATACTGAAGACCGTTGCGATCATCAGGGTCGTAAGGGCAATTGCGGCGGTAATGAAAAGGTTGCGCTTTTTATCCGCTGTCAAAGCACGCCTGATCAGCTTGTTGATAATAGGGGCGTTGTTATTTCGCATGGCTCAACCCACCTTACCTACGATTTTGCCATCCTCCAGATGGATCACGCGGTCAGCAAGCTGGGCGAAATGTTCGTTATGGGTGATCATGATAATTGTTTGGTGAAACCGGGTGGAGGTCATTTTCAGAACGCTGAGTACATCCTGGCTGGTCTTGCTGTCCAGGTTGCCGGTAGGTTCATCAGCTAATAGGATAGTCGGCTTGGCAGCGAGCGCGCGGGCAATCGCCACCCGTTGCTGCTGCCCCCCGGAAAGCATATTTGGCATAGCGTCCCGTTTCTCGCCAAGCCCCAAGGTGTCAATAATTTCATCAATATAGGTTTGATCAACCTTATTGCCATCCAGCTCGATGGGCAGCACGATGTTTTCATAGACACTTAAAATGGGCACCAGATTATAGCTTTGAAAGACGAAACCGACATTGCGCCGGCGGAAGATGGTAAGCTGCTCGTCCGATAATTGGGCGAGTTCGTGCCCATCGACAACCACTTTCCCATCCGACGGCCGATCAAGGCCACCCAGCATATGCAGTAAAGTGCTCTTGCCGGAGCCGGAGGTGCCGACTACCGCCACAAATTCTCCGGCCCCCACGATCACATTTACCCCGTCAAGGGCACGGACGACATTGGGTGCTATGCCATAATGCTTTTTCAATCCATAAGCTGATAAGACTGGCATGTGCTCACTCCCCTCACGCTCATGCATTCATCATAAACGACAGTTCTGACAAGCTTATGACAAAATCACCCTAGCTTCTTACAGTTTTGTAAGAAGAGCGCGAAAGATGTGTATTCAGATGGTTTGGAGTCAACCATGATATAGCCGCCTTGTTTTTCCATGATCAGCCTGGCAAAGTAAAGGCCGAGTCCGGCTCCTTCCTGGCCTGCGACATTTTGTCCCCGGTAAAATCGCTTGAATAGCAGGTTATAATCCTTTTCATCGATGCCAATCCCGCGGTCGGTGATGATGATTTTTGTGTAAAGGGGCAACTGCTCCATAGTCACTGCAATAGTGCTGTTGGCCGGTGAATATTTGACAGCGTTTTCAAGGATGTTATTGAGCGCTTCCCTGGTCCACTTGCGGTCATGATAAAGCTCAATATCATTGAGTGCGGTGGTCATAATGCTGATGTTTTTTCTGGTTGCTAAAGCAACAACACCGCTGATGCTTTCGGAGATTGTTTGCCGGATGCCGGTCGGCGCGGGGGTCAGCTGGATAGCACCGATTTCCAGTCGCGACATTTTAATCAGGCTGTCCATCATCCATTGCAGTTTTTCTGTTCCGGATTTAATGCGGTTCAGGAATTCCCGTTGTTCCGCCGCCCCCAGATTGCCTTCGATTAGTAAATCGGAGTACATGGAGATACTGGCTAAAGGGGTTTTCATTTGGTGGGACATGTCGGAGATGAAGCTATGGAGGGTTTCTTTTTCTGCCTGCGCTTGATTGATGTCGGAAGCACATAAATCGATAATGCGGTTGGTTTTATGGGCCAGTTTGGAGAGACGGCTATCGGAGGTTGTCAGCCGCACATCATAATTTCTCGTTAAGATGCGATTCAGGACCTGATCGATAGCATTGAACGTATTGGCGATGTACCTGCGACATCCAAGAGCGGTGCACACGAGCAGGAGGATTGCAATTACAGCACAGATATGGGGCCAGTAAGACAAGGCGATCATGCCTTTACCCATACATAGCCCATCCCATGGATGGTTTTTATGGTTTTGGGGTTTCTGGGGTCCTCCTCGATTTTCGCACGCAAGCGGCTGATGTTCACCGATAAGGTGTTCTCATCGACAAAGCTGCCATGCAGATCCCAGATAGCGAGGATTTGTTCTTTGGTCAGGATTTGCCCGGCGTTGCTCATCAGTTGATTGAGTAGCCGAAATTCGGTTACGCTGATGGGTATCTCCGCGTCGCCACGGTAAAGTTTGCAGAGGTGGGTGTCCAGCCTGAACTGACCGGATTGGAGGATAGGATGATGATTAGTTTCCATGCGTCGGAATAGGGCTTCGACACGGGCGCGCAAAACTGAGAGGGTAAACGGTTTGGTAATATAATCGTCTGCGCCAGACATGAGACCCTGTACCTCGTCTGTCTCGAGATCGCAGGCGGTCAGCATGATGATGGGAACCTGGGAATGAGCCCTGATTTCTCTGCATAAATCCATCCCGTTCCCGTCTGGGAGTCCCAAATCAAGAATGATCAGATCAGCCCCCTGTTGTTCCAACAGCCGTTTCCCCTCGGTGATACTGCGCGCTGAAACAGGGCGATAACCGTTTTTTTCAAAAGTAAACGCAATCCCCCGGCTTAAATTCTCATCATCTTCAATCAGTAATATGGTTCGCATGGAGGTCCTCCTTTGGCAGAGGTGGGTGGTTGGCAAGCGAAGATCTATGTTGTGGATTTTAATGTTTTAGATTCGATGGTGCTTTACCAACTTCCTCCAATGGAAATGGCAAGGTTAGCCTGTAAAAAAGGCACTCTTACAGAAGCTGCCCCTGCTAGAATCATCTAGTAGGGGCAGCTTATTGAAAAATGCGATACCGACCTACTCTGTTCTCCCCTGTTCAATTTGTTTTATGATATGAATCCGTTCGTCAACCATAACTGTAAACTCAATGTTTTCGACCGCATCCGGAGGCAACTCTACCTCGAACATCATTTCATCTGATCAGGCCAGCATAGCCGACTCTTTTTTCTCTCTCAGGTCACCTCAGCCAAGCGCTTAGCAGCTTCCTTACACGGCATATCCGAAAGTTAGGCTGCCAACGAAAATTACCACCCAGGCCATCAACATATGTGATGTTGCGTTTATATTTGTGATTACCTCATCGAAAATAGACGCGCGTGCTTCCCGCCAGTCGCCAGATATGGTGACCAAGTCATTATGAAAGAAAGGGACACCCCCATTAGGGTGCTACCTGTTCCGGATTAGCAGAAGTTTTTTAATTCTATCTTCCGCATCAATGCCATTATTGTCTTGCGCGATAGCTATCCTTTTAACTTCCATAGTTGTATCGGTGCTCATTACAACATAGGCAGAGTTTTCGCAAACAATAAAATTACTGCCATCAATGGCACGTTGCCCATAATGGTCTTTCGATAGCCTATTATTATAAACTGCCTTTAGAAACGGCTGGTATGTGTTTTCAGAAATCTTTGACTCTGTTAACATAACGGAAAACTCGTATGGCCGCTTCTCAAAATCGCCCCAGTCATATTTTCCAAAGCTTCCCGGTCTGAAAAGGTCATATTTAATGTAGTAATATCGCCACTCATAGTTATTGTTGGTTTCGCAATCGTTGGTATAAGTGTTGATAATACCGGACAAAAGTTCGTCGGTAAATGAATCAGCACGAGACAGCAACTGCACGAGGATATCCTTTGTTCTTTCAAAACCGTCGTTACTGCTCTTGTGAAACAGATTTCGCCAAGCTTTAATGTTTTTTTTAGATCCTAATTGATATCTCCGTCCGTTTTTCTCCCTTTGCCCGTAGTTCCCGATGGACATAAGTGCGCAATCAACAAGGTCTTCCTTGCAGGAAAATAACGATTGAAAACGCGAGAAGTAATCACTGTGCTCCAAGCCAACAATGCTGATCTGTCCCTGAAGCAAATCATGATCCTCTAATTCAAATAACGCTTCTGCCTTGTCCGGATTGTTTTCGACCCACGAAATCTTTAAGGCTTCCTCAGTTAATTGAGTCGAGTTCAAGTTTTTCTCTATGGTGTCATCAATTGTCCCGGTTTTTATAATTGCATCAACTTGCTTCAAGATAGCTGGCATTCTATTGCCACTTGTTCTGAGCTCACTATCGCTGAGCTCATCTTCGGAATTTTGTATTAGGTTGTTTACGATTCTTAGTCTTCGTGAGAATTCATCATTGGATATTGTGTCTTTGTTCAGGAGATAGGAGATAACAGCATATAAAAGAACGATCCTGTTCAACGGGAACAGTCTATTACCATTACCGGATATATCAGCATAATTACGCACACAGTCTTTGAAAATGTTAACTCCGTACCTTTTTTCAACTTTTATTTTCCCGGCTTGACGTTCGTGTGAAATAAATCGTTCCAAAAATTCGTCCGGAGTGTTATCGTCTTGAAGAAAGCACCAACAATCGAAATAGTCTTCCAGCATTTGAATATTAGCCATCGCGTTTTCATTTTGCCCGGAAAAATACTCTTTCAGGAGATCAAATTCATCATTGCTCTTGCCTTGAGTTGTCCCACCGTTCTGATAACAAATGATGTCACAAATGAACCTGAAGTAACGCAGGAACTCATCATCAATCACATTATCGTCGCCGCGATACCGCCAGAGCATATCCGTCCAATCAAGATCGATCTTTTTGATGATATGTTTTGCCATAGGTTCATCGATCTTCCGAAGTTCACGTTCCAATTCGGCTTTGAAGTGCTCAAATTGCGTTAGCGGCTTTCCGCGCGAATTCATCTTGATATACAATTCATCGGTGAGACCCATATCTTTGATAGGGAGAAAGTAGAAGGTTATTGCTTTATCCTTAAGCTTTGTCCAAATTCCCTGGGTCTCCGCGAATTCATCCTGAATCGCATCAAGCATCACCAGCATTGAGCTAATCGTCGGATCTTTTTTCCAATCTAGTGGAAACCATGCCTGATCAACGATTTCCTCTGACAGCTTTTTTGTAAATGAGGGATTAAACTTGATTAGAAAAGAGCAGAAATCACGTGCGCTATATCGTGTTTCATAACTGAAGTTTCCTAAACAAAGATGCTCTGTGGCATCTATTTCTTCTTTCTTCGCAGCGTACCAATGGAGCAGAAAGAGTGCTGTAAGGCGTTGCTGGCCATCCAACGGTGTCATAACGCCGTCTGCATTAATGTCTCCGTAAACGAAATCCAAGGTGATGGGATCATCCATTATGGCTCGGTGCAAAGAGTCTAAAAAACGCGCCCGTATACGATTAACTTCTGCATCCATACGGCCTTGGGCATAGTCGCGCTGAATAATGGGGATTACTATTTTTTTTAGCTGGACAGTTTCTGCGTCAACTTCAAAACCGGTATTAAATATTTCGATATAGGTATTAAGAGATGTTCCCATATTATTCAGCCTCCTTTTCAATTGAAATTTCTTCGGCCTGGTAATTTTTGAGTGTACTATTGATCGCTTTTATGTATGCGATTCGGTCTTGCTGTCCCCAAAAATGCAGCTGATTGCTTGCAGATGGCGTATAGTATTTCAAAAAGACCATCTTTGTGCAAAACGGAATAAATTGACCCCTTTTATCCATTTCAATAATTGCATTTCGTTTTACATCAAATGTGGAATTATTTAGAGCCGCGTTATCACTCATATTAAGCAAAGCCAAATTTGCAATGGAATGCATATACTCAATGTTGCCCTGTGCTGATAATTTTTGTATTACCTTTTGCTGGATGTCTTCAAATTCCAGACGTTCCAGACGTTCCTTATCACAGGCGTTTTTCATTTCCTCGATCAGTTCGTCGTTCCCATCGCCCAGAGACACAAGAGAAGGGGTATGCAATCTCAGCCATTCTTTCCAATCCCCCTGCTTTTGCATGCCTTCTGACTGTTGCGCATGTATATGCTCCAGACTCCAGGAGACTTTACCTGTTTTTTTGAACTTGAGTTTTTCAAAGGGAAACCAATTGGTCTGCTCGCCGTTTTGCCGAACGGATTCAACATTGAACAGCAGCAATAGCCTACTGATTATGGTGTAATCTGTAGTTTTCTCATAGCTTAGTTCAGAATAATTTGTTGTTGTGGCAATACTTTTCTTAATATGCGCGTCTAATTCCGATTTGAACTGGTTTTTTGTTATTCCCCTTCCGCCTATTTCGCGCTTTGATAAGTCGAAGATATCCTGCAAAGACTCAGTGTATGAAGCAATCAAGTAGCCAATTTTGTGGTAGAGCTCGTGATCTTCATACCAGTCTTTGAGGATCAAAAATGTATGCTGAATTTCTTTCCAGATCTCGTTTAGCTTTTCCTTTTGATTCAAGTCATCAAAATAGAAGAATGTGTAGTATTTTTCCTTATTGTCCGCCGGCTTGCGCGAAATTAAATCTAGGATCAAGTCAATGCGTGTTTGATACTTTGCATTTGAGCGATTGGTAAGAAAATACCATAAAGAGTTGTTATGCAACTCCTTCTCAATATTATCCCACTGCAGAGAAATCTCTTCCTGCTTCTCCCGATCCATATCGGAATTATTATCACGGCTCAGGAACATCGCTTTGACCAGTTCTGCACTCGTCAGTGGTATTTTCCCAATATTGAGGCGTGTAAAGAGTGCTATGGCATCTTCAGACTCATCTACCTCATACCAGATGATTTTGACATTTTCATCGAAGTACTTGTTGATGTTGGTCAGCGTTGATTTCTTATCCTTATTGGCAAACCACTTTTCAATCGTCTCATAGGCGTCGCATATAAACCAATAATCTATATTCTCTTCCTTTTTTGAGCGGTCAATGGATGCCAGGAATTCTTTTGATTTCTCTCTTGTTTCATAAACCAAGGAAAACTTTGGCTCATCGAGGAAGCCGGAACTGGAAATGTACATGTACTTATAGATAAGGAATAACGTTGTTAATCGTTGTTGTCCATCAATCAGTTCAAAGGAATCCTCTCTTCTTCGAACAACAACCGGCTGCAAACAATAATTTTTCGTCCCATTGGAATTCACATCGTCAAGTAGCCGGGTTACCTCATCTTGCCCCCATCTATATCCACGTTGAAATGACGGAATATAGAACTTCCCTTCTATGAAACCAACCAGCTTCGTTTCGAGCTTTATATCAGCTTTTGCTAAAGTCATCTTCTAATTCTCCTTGTTCGATATTTGGAAGCGCTGGAAGGTATCTTCCATTATTCCACGCCCAACGCCTTAAACACGGCTTCCTGCGGGGAGTTGTAAAATATCAGGCTAAACGCGCCGATGAGGTCTAACGGAACAGTGCCAAGTTCGGCGGCGAACGTCATCGGTATCAGCGCCTTCTTAGCTCCGGCATCGAGGCAGATTCTGTCACTTGATTTCTATTATTACAGCGGGATTCCCTCCTTTTGGAAAGGCACCCGGGCAAGTAAAAGATCCCGGCAACTATAATGCTCCCAAGAGGTGAGACACAAAACCGAAATTTTCGAGTATCATGCGAATATAAATGCCACTCTCTATAATGCTCCCATAGGGTGAGACACAAAACCTAAAAAATAAGTTATACTTGGA
>ENA-UOOK01005917-UOOK01005917.1-fermentation-metagenome-genome-assembly--contig:-NODE-5917-length-12022-cov-14.858110_pt1 | contig 12022 bp, 10 predicted proteins | sample MGYA00245777_ERZ724023 | MGnify/ENA primary metagenome ERZ724023 (study PRJEB28704, sample SAMN03018312) | fermentation metagenome | biome: anthropogenic terrestrial biome; feature: soil... | reverse complement strand
CGTCACACCAATGTCACAACCCCCTCAGTCTCGCCCTACGAAAAGATGGCTTCGCCGGAACGGGGCGGGGTAAGTGTATGGCGGATTGAGGGGGAGCAACATATCCGTCACACCAATGTCACAACCCCCTCAGTCTCGCCCTACGAAAAGATGGCTTCGCAAAAGAGGCTCAGGATGACAAAAACCAGTTCCTGCTCCCTGTTCCCAGTTCCCTGTTCACGTCCCGAACCCACCGCTGCCGTTTCGGAATGCGATTAGCCTGCATTTTGCATTTTGGTGGCTTCACAACCTTTTGCGGTCATATTTAGGATTGCTGACGGGTCTTGAGAAAAAATGGCTAAACCAAACCTGCGCCGGGAGTGCCTGTCGGTTTCGCAAGACTGGCACGATGCGCGCATTGACCTAATATTTTCACAAGGATTTGGAGGTATTGCGTGGTAAGATAAGTAAAATTATTTGCAAGGGAACGATAAAAAATATGGCTCCAATTCTTGAATTGAAAGGGATCACAAAGCGATTCCCGGGGGTATTAGCCAACGATCACATTGACCTGACCCTCAACAAAGGCGAAATTTTGGCGCTGCTTGGAGAAAACGGTGCCGGTAAATCCACCCTGATGAACATTCTTTACGGTCTGTATAAGCCGGATGAGGGAGAAATTCTGATTAACGGTGAGAAAGTCGTGATCAACTCGCCCATCGATGCAATTGAGCAGGGAGTTGGAATGGTACACCAACATTTCATGCTCATTCCGGTTTTTACCGTAACCGAAAACGTCATGCTTGGCAATGAATCTATCAAGGGTCCCGGCTTTCTGGACCGCGATAAAGCTGCCCAACGCATCACAGAAATATCTGACCGTTTCAACCTGCAAGTCAACCCGAATTTCTATGTGAAGGATATCCCCGTGGGTGTTCAGCAGCGCGTTGAGATCATTAAACTGCTTTATCGTGATGCTGAAATCCTGATTTTTGATGAACCGACGGCTGTGCTTACTCCACAAGAAGCGGATGAGCTGTTTAAAATCATGCGCTTGCTGGTTGAACAAGGGAAATCAATCATTTTCATCACCCACAAATTGCGGGAAGTACTGGAAATCTCGGATCGGATCATGGTGATCCGGCGCGGGGCTATGGTAGGCGAGACCACCCCTCAGGAAGCGGATAAGTCCTCCCTGGCAGCCATGATGGTGGGTCGCGAGGTTGAGCTCGAGGTCGAAAAAAGCGTTAGTAAACCCGGAGAAGTGGTTTGCTCGATCGAAGACCTGGTCGTCGTGGATAAACGTGATGAAATCTGCCTGCAGGGGGTCTCACTGGATGTTCACGCGGGCGAAATTGTCGGAGTTGCCGGTGTGCAGGGGAACGGACAAACAGAGCTGGTTTACGCCATCACCGGATTGCTCAGAAATACATCGGGCATGGTGACGATTTTAGGACAGGATACAACCAGGTTTTCTCCCCGCCAAATTACAGAGCTGGGGACAGCTCATATCCCTGAAGACCGGCAGCAGGATGGTCTGGTGCTGCCCTTTACGGTAGCTGAAAACCTGGTTTTGTGCACCTATTACCAGGAACCTTTTTCCAAAGGGGTTTTATTGCAATATCCGGTGATTATGAGAAATGCTGAAAAACTGATTGAAGACTTTGATATCCGTACACCAAGCGCGATGACTTCGGTGGGCACTCTTTCAGGCGGTAATCAGCAAAAAGTTATCATCGCGCGGGAGCTTTCGCGACCGATCAAGTTCCTGGTAGCCTCGCAACCTACCCGTGGTCTGGATGTCGGTTCGATCGAATACATCCACAATCAGATCGTGAAAAAACGCGATGAGGGCGCCGGCGTGCTGCTGGTTTCGCCCGAACTTGATGAAATCATGGAACTTTCTGATCGTATCGCTGTCATGTACCGAGGGCAAATCTTAGCCATTGTCCCCAACCAGGGGATTAGCAAAGAATATATCGGGCTGCTTATGGCGGGCGTTGTCCCCGAAGGTCCGGTGCCAATCGGGGAATCTACTGTGGTTGAAGCCACATTTTAGAGAGATATTTATGTTTAAAGAAAAAAAAGACCCTGGACAAATTTTCATCAACGAGGTCAATGGGGAAGAGCCGGCTGAAGAAAAGCGGAAGTCTTCCTTCTGGAGCAAAGCTCTAATTCCTTTGCTGGCAATTCTGACTGGCTTGATTATCGGTGCCCTCCTTATCGCAGTCACCAATCAAACGGTTTGGGCTGCATTTGGAGAATCCTTTGGAACGGGTATCTCGCAGGCAGTTAAGGAAATATTCACTGCTTATGGCGCATTGATAACCGGCTCTTTGGGCGACCCATCCCGGATTGTCCAGGCACTCGGAAGCGGGGATGCCACGGCGATACGCCGCGCTTTTAATCCCATCCTTGAAAGCCTGGTGCAGGCGACTCCCTACATTTTTGCCGGTCTGGCTGTAGCGGTGGGTTTTCGCTCAGGTTTGTTCAATATTGGCGTTGAAGGTCAGCTCTTCATAGGCGCGGCAGCTGCCACCTATGTTGGCTATTCCATCACCGGATTGCCCGCATACATTCACATGCCGCTGGCATTCCTGGCGGGTGCGGCTGGAGGCGCTTTTTGGGCGTTTATTCCAGGGTTTCTCAAAGCCAAAACCGGGGGGCATGAAGTGATCAACACGATCATGATGAACTGGATAGCCTTCCGATTTACGGAATGGCTGCTCTCAGGACCGATGACGCGACCAGGCTCAGGCGGTTTGCCGCTCAGCCCAATCATCCAGGACCCCGCCAAAATCCCGCAGTTCTTCCCCAGCCCGATCCGCTTCCATGCAGGCTTTTTTATAGCTCTGATAGCAGCATGGCTGGTATGGTGGCTGTTGTTTAAGACCACATGGGGTCTCAATCTGCGAACGGTTGGCACAAACCCACGGGCTGCCCGTTATGCCGGTCTGAATACCAGCAAGTCGATTATGATCGGCATGACCCTTTCAGGCGCCCTGGCTGGGATGGCTGGTGCAGTGCAGATATTGGCGGTCAACCACAGTATGGCACTTGGGCTTTCATCCGGCTACGGTTTTGACAGCATCGCCCTGGCACTGATCGGTAATAACCATCCGGCAGGTGTGATTCTCTCTTCTTTGTTATTCGGCACGCTGCGCAACGGGGCAACCCGTATGATGGTTGTCTCAGCGATCCCGATTGATATTGTAGATGTCATTCAGGCAATTATTCTGATGTTCGTGGCTGCGCCAGCAATTATTCGTACAATTTACCGTCTTCGGAAACCAAAGCACGAGGAACAACAAGTCTTCCTCAGCGGTTGGGGAGGTCAATCATGACAACATCCACAAATACCATTGAACACAAAGTAATTCATGATGTCTCACCAACACGAAAGCTGGCGATAGGGATAAGCGAAGTTCTGATTGCCTTGTTAATTTTCGTGGTCTTCGCATTGAACGTTTCTGGTGAACTGACCACCCGTTTTGTGATGACCCCAGGTGGGATCAACCAGGGAACCATGCCCGATATCGTCATGCCTTCTCAACTAACCTTGTTTAGCCTGGCTGGGATTGTGCTGGCAATCGGAATATTTCAACTGGTCAAAGGTTTTGGCAAGCAGACCAACCTGATGGTTGGGATTGCAGGGCTTTTCCTTATGCTGGCTTTTTTAGTCTGGCAGGCAGCTGGCACATCTGTTAATCTTGCCGGGATGCTTTCCAGCGCGGTGCTTTTGGCAGTACCAATCACGCTCGGCGCTTTTTCAGGCATTTTGGCTGAACGCTGTGGCATCGTCAATATCTCAATTGAGGGGATGATGTTAATGGCATCGATGACCGCAACAATTGCTGGCAGCCTGAGTAAAAATATTTGGGTGGGTTTGCTCGGTGGGATCGCGTCTTCCGTCTTGCTCGCATTGATTTTGGGTGTGTTATCGATCAAATTTAAGGTTAACCAGACCATCTCGGGTACGGTGATTAATATCTTTTCTGCCGGCATGACCGGGTTTATCTCGCAAAAGTTCCTGCAGATGATTCCTCATTTGAATCAACCGACCATGTTCCCGCGCGTGCCGCTGCCCTTGCTTGCAGACATACCGCTGATTGGTCCGATCCTGTTCAATCAGAATATTTTCGTATATTTGATGTTTATCATCCTGATTGTTTTACAAGTAGCCCTCTTCCAGACACGCTGGGGTTTGCGCTTCCGCAGTGTCGGTGAGCACCCCAAAGCTGCGGATACGCTGGGGATCGATGTAATCAAAACCCGGTATATCGGCGTGATCCTCAGTGGTGTGGTGGCTGGGATTGGCGGTGCGTTCTTCACGCTTGGTTCAGTGGGCAGATTTGACGAGGGGATGACCGCTGGCAAAGGCTTTATTGGGCTGGCGGCGATGATCTTTGGCAACTGGATGCCGCTCGGCTCGCTGGGAGCTGGTTTGCTGTTTGGCTTCGCGGATTCGATCGGATCCAAGCTTTCATTGTTGAGAAGTGTAATTCCGCCCCAGTTCATGGCAATGGCGCCTTACCTAATCACGATGATTGTATTAGCTGGCTTCATCGGCAAGGGGCAGGCTCCGGCAGCAGAGGGCGAACCTTACGAGAAAGAGTGAGTGATTTTTGAGCCCTTCTTTTATTGATAACTTTTTATAGAAAGCAGACAAGATTCGTATAAGGAAGCGGCTATAAAGGTGGAAACAATCCATTGTTAACTTTTTTAATGATTTAGTTAACAATATCAGGAACAGAATTGGTTGTGGTACACTCAATTTTTACAGACTAATTGAAAACTGGAGCATATATGGACACAATCGTTGTTGAGCACATTGCTAAAAGCTTTGGTGAGACCCAGGCAGTTAAAGACGTTTCATTCAGCGTTCGCCCCGGTGAAATTTTCGGTTTGCTCGGACCCAACGGTTCGGGTAAGACCACCTCAATCCGAGTGATCCTGGATATTTACCAACCGGAAAAAGGTACTGTCGAGATTTTGGGCGGTCCTATGAATGAAGAAAAATTAAACCAGATTGGTTACCTTCCTGAGGAACGTGGTTTGTACCAGGACGTCGAGCTTAGCCGCAACCTGACTTACCTGGCTACCCTGAAAAACATGACCAGGGAAGAAATTGACCAAAAGCTGCCTGTCTGGCTGGAGCGCTTTGATCTGAGCGACCACCAAAAGAAGAAAACCAAAGAGCTGAGCAAGGGTATGCAGCAAAAAGCCCAGCTGATCGCCGCGCTGATCCACGACCCAGAGATCATTATCATCGACGAGCCGTTCACGGCGCTCGATCCTGTAAACACTCAGCTGGTCAAAGACCTGCTAATCGATTTGCGCGATGAGGGGCGTACGATCATGATGAGCACCCACCAGATGAACCAGGTTGAACAATTATGCGACCGGCTGGTACTGATTGATCATGGAACCGTCTTGCTGGAAGGCGATTTGAAGGAAATTCAGACTCAATTCGCTACCAATCAGGTCTTGATCCAAACTGACAGTGAGCTGCCCGAGAATATAAAGGGAGTTCAGAGCATCCAGGAAGAGGGATTATATTATCGCCTGACTCCTGCTGATGGATTGTCGCCGCGCGTTGTCTTGCAGGAATTGATCGACCAGCGAATCAGCCTTAGTTCTTTCGAAATCGCCACGCCTACTTTGGATGAGATCTTTATCAAGGTGGTGTCAGAAGGCAGGAACGGCAATGAAGAAGATAATTGATGTTGCCAGGTACGAATATACCCACCACGTTGCCAAACGCCGTTTTTGGATAGCATTGCTGGGTATTCCGGTCGGTTTTTTGTTAGTGATGGGTCTTTCGCTGTTATTCAGTTACCTCTCGTTTGACACGGAACCCGTAGGTTACATTGACCAGGCAAACCTGATTACGCAACCTCAGGAGGTTCCGGAAAATATCGGGTTCCTGGATATATTTATTGAATTGATCCCCTATACAGATGAACAGGCAGCCCGTGCTGACACCGAGAACAGCGAAATCCAGGGGTTTGTTGTCATCCCTGCCGGATACGAGTCCACCTACCAACTGACTTATTATTCCAACAAGCAACCCTCTTCAGATGTAACCAGTAGAATTAATGAATTATTGCGAGAAAACCTGCTGCTCCAGGAACAGATTCCAAATCTTGAGCGCGTAATGGAAGGCAGCCGAATCTCCCTGGAATCGCTGGATGGCAGCCAGAGTTCGGATGGCTCAAGCTGGCATAGGATTATCGTTCCTGTGCTGACCGGTATCCTTTACTTCATCCTGGTGATGAGCAGCAGTGGCTATCTGTTGCAGTCCCTTGTTGAAGAGAAGCAAAACCGGACGATGGAAATGATGATTACATCGATGACGCCCAACCAATTAATGATTGGCAAGATCATTGGCAACCTTGGGGTTGGTTTAACTCAAATCCTGGTTTGGGTCCTGATTATCGCGATCGGTTTGTTTTTCTTTCAAGGCAGGCTGTCTTTTTTGAGTGAAATGCGGCTTTCGCCCGGAGCGATAGCAATCAGCATGGCTTTGCTCGTGTTGGCATATATTGTAGCGGCAGGTCTGTTTGCGATTATTGGCGCTTCCATGAGTACGATGGAGGAAGCACAATCAGTCACCGGTTTGATGGTTTTGCCTATGATGCTGCCGATGTATTTTTTCCAGAGTTTCTTCACCAACCCGAATGGCGTCATCCCGAAGATCTTCAGTTATTTTCCGCTTAGCGCGCCCATGTCGCTCAGTCTGCGCATGGCTTTTACCAGGGTTCCAACCTGGGAGATTGTGTTGGTTTTTGTGATCCTGATCGTCTCCATCGTGCTGGTGTTCTGGCTTTCAGGCAGAGCCTTCAGACGGGGTCTGCTGGAATATAACAAGCGGATTAAGCTGCGCGACCTGTTTGTTAAAGAGGTGAGCCATGGATAATTTGAAAAATGTTTTGAAATTTGAATTCCTGAACATCATTACCAGGCGGTCTTTTCTGCTGACAGTCATCCTGGTCCCCTTGATTCCTGCCGTGATCCTGGGAGCGCTCGGATTTTTGAATGACGACCAAACGCAAACAATCGGAGAGATTTTTACCTCCGAAGTTGCTAATCCACTGCCTATCGGCGTGGTCGACCAGAGCGGTATTGTTAAAGATTACCCCGACTGGTTGACCGGCGGTAACCTGGTTGAGGTTGAAGACGAAAGCACCGCCAGGCAGCGCACCGCGGATGCTCAGCTCGAAGGTTTTTTTGTGATCTCCCCCGATTACCTGGAAAATGGTCAGGTTACTTACATCAAACCTGAGATCAACATGATTACCGAGATTGTCCAGCAAGGAGCTTTGGACGATCTGATCAATTACAACCTGATGGGCAGCGACCAGAGGCTTTACCTCCGTTATCAAAATCCGGTCAGCTACACCTATGAATACCTGGATCCCGAGACCGCAGACACACGAGACCAGGAAACGTTCCAATTTTTCGTCGTGCCCTATGCGATCATGATGTTGTTCTACATCATGATCCTGGTTAGTGCCAGTCTGATGATTAATGCAGTCGGAAAAGACAAAGACAATAAAACGATCGAGATATTGCTGACATCAGCGAAGCCGATGGACCTGTTTTTAGGCAAGCTGCTCGGTCATGGTGCCGCAAGTTTGCTGCAAATGGCAGCCTGGGGCGGAGGGTTGGTGCTGATCATGAACCTGGGAGGGAATTCGGTTTCCTTCCTGGAGGGTCTGCAGCTGCCGACGCAAGTGATTGCCCTGGGTTTGCCTTATTTTATCCTTGGGTTTTTCCTGTATGGCAGCCTGATGGCTGGGGTCGGAGCGCTGGCACCCAACATGCGTGAAGGCAGCCAGTCTTCATTTATTATCACCCTGCCGTTGATCTTCCTGATGCTGATGATTAACCAACTGGTCGGTCAGCCGAATTCAACCCTGACAGCCTTTCTGAGCATCTTCCCATTGACGTCATCGGTTGTGATGATGACCAGGCTGGCAATTGGGAGCGTGCCATTGTGGCAGATCGCGCTTTCTCTGACAGTGTTAATCGTGACAGTCGTTTTTATCGTTCGGGGAGTTTCCAACCTCTTCAGCTCGCAGACGCTCTTGAGCGGAGAAAAGTTCAAAATGAAGACTTTTTTCAGGACAATCTTTGTCGGGAGATAGCGTGAAATTTTGAACCTGAGCTTTTTGCCTTTGTTTTGTCTTTGTGCGTTGCAGTTGTGAAGAATCTTGCCATAGGAACGTGGTTTATCCCGTTCCAGCGAAGCCCGCTTCGCTTTGAAGGATACGAACTATCGGTCTCGTGTTTCCCTTCATCCTTTATAATAAAGACCTCAGAGGCAGCATGAAAAAACGGATTGCTTATCTACTCATAGCGGGGCTGATCGTCCTTCTCACAGCCTGCCAGCCTGCGTCTGACCCAACCACTCAGGGGGATCAGTTTGAGGTCATCCGCACTTCAGCTGCGAGGACGGTCGAGGCGATGACCACCGAGATCGTTGCCACCGACCAGGCTGCCCAAACCGCAACTTTTTATTCTTTGCCTGCTCCGACAGCTACAGCTGAAATGACCAATACTCCTGAAATTCCGATTGAACCGACCCCCCAGCCTGTCCCTGAGCAAACGACCGGCACGCCTGAACAAGACACTTCCTGCAACCTGGCAGGTTTTGTCACCGAGACTGTTGCGGATGGAACCCTGTTTACCCCCGGCAGCGCTTACACAAAAACCTGGACGCTGCGGAATGAAGGCAGCTGCACCTGGACCAAGGATTATGACGTGGTCTTTGTGGGTGGGTCTTCGATGGCGGCGCCCGCGAGCCAGCCGCTGAGCGATAAAAACATTGCTCCGGGGGAATCTGTCGTTATTACTATGCCGCTTGTTGCCCCAACATCTGCGGGGGCTTTTCGAGCAGAATTCAAATTGCGCAGTACAGAAGGGGTAATATTTGCCTTCAGGAATATCGACCACACTTTTTGGGTGCAAATCCAGGTGCGGGGCGAGGTGATTAACCTGGCAGATTCCTACTGTTCAGCTGCCTGGACTAACGGCATCAGCAGGCTGCCCTGCCCAGGGACTTCAGGTCAAAGCGGAGGGTATGTGTTTTCGGATCCGCAGCCAATGCTTGAAAGTGGAGTGGAGGATAACGAAACCGCGCTCTGGCTGGGTCTGCGTAACGCCAATGATTCTTTCCTCCAGGCAACCTTCCCCGCGATGATCATCCCAGGTAATGCCAGGTTCACTGCTGTGTTGGGCTGCCTGCGTGGTAACACAGCTTGTGATGTCGAATTTAGCCTGCATTCCATGGATTCCAGCGGAGGTCTGCACGAGCTTGGCAGATGGGCAGAAACCCATGATGGTCAGATTCAACATATCGAGGTCGATTTAAGCAGTTTTGGAGGAAAACAGACCACAATCGTCCTGCTCCTCAAGGCGAATGGTTCCCCATCCGGAGATGTAGTCCATCTTCTGCGTCCGATGATCCAGCCTTAACCTAACTTGACAAATAGCCACTTAACCTTGACAATAAATTGAAACTATTACAAGAACACACCTAAAGGCAGGTGAAAACATGAAAGAAAAAACAAGCAATTTCTTAATTCTGATCGGTTTGGTCATAATCCTGGTGCTCGCTGCCTGCGCGCCCAAGCAAGATTCTGGTCAGGCAGAGGCACAAATGACCCACGTGGCAGAGACAGTAGCCGTCCAGTTTACGAAAACCGCGATCGCGCGTCCCAGCGACACCCCTATGCCAAGCGCGACGAGCTTCCCAACCGCAACATCAGCGCCGACACAGATGCCTACTGACGTGGTTCCGACTGCGGCGGTCGGCACAACACCAACCGGGCAGGTTTCGCCAACCACGCAGCCTACTCAAGTTGGCGGGGTGGACGCTGGCATCTGGGCAAGAAGCAACCCCGAAGATGGCACTAATATTACCGCTGGAAGTCAGTTTTCAGTCGTCGTAACCTTGATGAATACGGGGACGACGACCTGGACTCCTAATTATTACATCCAAATGACCGGCGGCGATAAGCTCGGATTGGCTCTGACCAAGTTCAATATGCCATATAATGTGCCGCCGCAGATGAGCGTGCAGTTTACTTTTGAGTTCACTGCCCCCAATGAAGGCGGAACGGTCAAGAATGACTGGAGTATCGTCAACCCGAATGATGTCGCCTTTGGCGTTTTTTGGTGTGAGTACAATATTGTCATCCCGTAACTCCAGCATGCTTAACGAAAAGATCAAAGCCGAGGCATACGACCTCGGCTTTGTTGCTGTAGGCTTCTGTTCTCCTGATGTCGATATCGGCTACGCGCATTATGTCAGCTGGGTAGAGGACGGCAGACATGCCGGCATGGCTTATTTGGAAAGACCAACCCTGTTGGAAAAGAGAAAATCTGCAGACGCGATCCTGCCAGGCTGTAAGACGGTAATCAGTCTTGCTTATCCTTATGCTGTGCCCGACCAGCAGCCCAAAAGCAGGCAGGGTCGCATTGCCGCTTATGCGCTTAGCCAGGATTATCACATTATCGTAAGTCAAAAGGCAACCCTGCTTTCGGAAAAGGTGGAAAGTCTTTCCGGTGTACGCGTAAACACCCACGTCTGCGTGGATACTGCTCCAATTCTCGAAAAAGGCTACGCGCAGCAAGCCGGACTGGGCTGGATCGGGCGAAATTCGCTGCTGTTGCACCCTCAGTACGGTTCTTACCTTTTTCTGGCTGAGGTGCTGGTCGATCTGCGGTTGGAGACCGACCTTCCCTTCGAGCAAGACGGGTGTGGAAGCTGCCAGCGCTGTGTGCAAGCCTGCCCCACTCAGGCGATTATGCCTGACCGCAGTATTGACGCGCGGCGCTGCCTGAGTTATCTGACCATCGAGAATCGCGGCGAAATACCGCTCAAGTTTCGCGAAGCTCTGGGGAACCGTGTGTTTGGCTGCGACACCTGCCAAAGCGTGTGCCCTCACAACGTCCGGCTTCCTGAATTTCCAGCAGGTAAATACCCTGAACCAATGGTCAATTCGCATCCAGACCTTGCTGAGAGTTTGTTGATCCAACCTGATGTCTTCCCGGGAATTTATGGAAAAACGCCTGTCGCGAGAGCGAAGCATCAGGGCTTTCGCCGCAATGTTGCCATAGCGGTGGGCAACACCGGGATGGAGGAATTCATCCCCTTGTTAGGGCAAACTTTGGAGAGGGAGTCCGACCCCGTTGTGGCGGAAGCAACCCGCTGGGCAATAGAAAGATTGACACGTAGTGGAACGAAACGATAAGTGCAGGCTCTACGATATTGGCTTCCAGGAAAATAGCGCACGCAGTGAAAGCTCTCGCGATTAGAGAACCTGCATGAGTGATTCAGGGAGGGTTTGGAGACGAGGCAACTTCGTAACGAGTCAGCAATTCTCAATATGAATGTGTTTAGATTTAAAGGGGTGGGGATGCTGGCAATGCCGTACTTGGTGGCCAGATCGGGATGATCGTCAATGTTGAGCTTGGCAAACTCCACCTGACCGTCCAGCTCGTCGGAAAGATCTTCCAGCACCGGGGCGAACACCCTGCAGGGCATGCACCAGGGGGCCCAAAAATCCACCAGAGTGGGGGTTTCTCCTTCTATTAAAGTGAGAAAAGAATCGTGACTCAGTTCCAGCATATTAATACGTCCTCCCTTAACGTTGGGGTATCGCCTTTAATGAGGAAAGGGGATGTTTTTAGTATACCCAGATTTTGTCGTTATTGCAAGAAAGGTTGCGGTTTCTTTGACTACTGCTCCGCCGCCTTGCGATCCAGATGGGTGGTGGCGGAAAGAGCCGCTGTCTGGCCCTGACCGGCCGCCCGCATCAGCTGATGGGGTTTGCCGGTGCAGTCTCCGGCGGCAAAGCAGCCGGGAAGGTTGGTCTGCATGTCGGAATCCACCACAATGAAGCCGTTTTCCACCTGAATCCCCGGAACCAGAGAGGAGGGGGCAATGCTTTCCCGCAGCAGGAACACACCATCTACAGGGATGGTTTCGGTTTTAGTCTTTAAGGCCTCCACTTTTTTGTCGCCGAGGATTTCC
>ENA-UOOK01005915-UOOK01005915.1-fermentation-metagenome-genome-assembly--contig:-NODE-5915-length-12025-cov-8.617711_pt1 | contig 12025 bp, 11 predicted proteins | sample MGYA00245777_ERZ724023 | MGnify/ENA primary metagenome ERZ724023 (study PRJEB28704, sample SAMN03018312) | fermentation metagenome | biome: anthropogenic terrestrial biome; feature: soil; material... | reverse complement strand
GAAATAATAAGGACTCAAGAATAAAATGGCAGTTTACTACCGAAGATGCCAGAGTAAAACTACACAGATTATATCCGTCAATTCAAAGTTGACATGACACTAGTATGGGAGAAGTAACTTCCTTATCTGCGTGGGTGCAAATGCCCGGTCAAATACTGGCTGCCCTGTTGTTCATTACGCAACCGCAGCAGCCGGCACCGTCAACTGGATTACATCCCATGTCGGTATTCTGGGCACAGGTAATACCTCTCTTCCTCATCTCCTTGTTATGACCCACATGGGTGTCAGGAAATTGCCCCTTCGGCTTGAGAAGGATGGTGATGGCCAGACCTGCCAGCGCAAGGCCAACCAATATGGCTGATATTATAAGAAGCTTCAACAGCATAACTATCTTTCCAGAACGCAAATATACAACTTAATCACAAACCTTCTGACTGCCAGACCGCAGGACCGCAAGACCGCAAGACTGCCAGACCGCAGGACCGCAAGACCGCAGGACCGCAAGACCGCAAGACTGCCAGACCGCATGACCGCAAGACCGCAAGACCGCAAGACTTACCAATAAAACATTCCGGCCGTAAATTAGTTCGAATGGGAGATGCCTTTCAGACTTCCTCCTCCCTGTAAAGCTCCCTGTCGGCTTCATCAGCCTCCTCAAGCACCTTCGCATGCTCTTCAGGCGTGTAGCGCCTGATCTTATATCCGACTGAGGCAATGAAAACGCTCATGAACGGGCTGATGATGTTGAAGAAGCAGTAGGGAGCGTATGCCCAGGTGGAGACACCCAGCACGCTCGATTGTGTGGCCCCGCAGGTGTTCCAGGGTATCAGTACAGAGGTTACTGTCCCGGAGTCCTCCAGTGAACGGCTCAGAAGTTCGGGTTTGAAACCCATGTCACGGAACTTTTTAGCGTACATCCTGCCAGGGATGACAACGGAAAGATACTGATCGGATGCCGTCACATTGAAGAATAGGCATGTTGCCACAGTTGAACCAACCAGGGTGCCGGCATTGTGCACGAATTTCATCAATTTCCCGATGATAGTCTTGAGCATACCGCAGGCCTCCATAATTCCTCCGAAGACCATTGCACAGATGATGAGCCATACAGTGTTGAGCATGCCGGCCATTCCGCGAGTCTTCATCAGCTCATCCACCGATGGATCGCCGGTGGTCACCGAAACTGCACCGAACATTGTCTTCATTATGGCTATATACGACTGCTTCACGAAAGAGCCTCCGGTGGCAGCCACTTCTTTGAGGATGTGGGGCTGGAAGATGATTGCACAGACAGCTGCAAGAAGTGTACCGGCAAGAAGTGACGGCAGAGGTGGTACCTTTTTAACGATGATGTAAATAAGCAGGGCCGGCACCAGCAGCAATACGGGCGTCACGTTGAACTTCGCCTTTATGGCAGCCTGAACAGCCTCTGCATTTGTGGTGCCTCCATGGAGATCTATTGTAAATCCTAATACAAGGAATATTATTAAGGTTATGATCAGGGTAGGGGTGGTTGTTATGACCATATACCTGACATGCGTGAACAGGTCGGTTCCTGCAACTGCCGGTGCAAGATTGGTGGTGTCTGAGAGGGGAGACATCTTGTCACCGAAGTATGAGCCTGAGATGATGGCACCGGCAATCATTGCCTCATTGAAACCAAGAGCTCTGCCTATTCCCAGAAGGGCAACCCCGATTGTTGCCACTGTAGACCACGAGCTGCCGGTTGACAATGAGACCACGCAGCATATTATAACCGCTGCAAACAGAAAAATTTTCGGATGGAGTATTTCAAGACCGTAATAGATCAACATGGGCACCACCCCGCTGACCATCCACGTTCCGGCAAGGGAACCGATCAGGAAGAGAATCAGTATGGCAGGCATGGCAGTGCCAATGCCCTTTACAACCCTTTCACGGATATATAACCACCGGTATCCGAGGCTTACGGCAATGATCCCCGCCACGGCAGCGGCGAGTATAAGCGCTATCTGATTGGCACCCGACAGGGTGTCATCACGAAAAAACTTTACGTTCAGGGTGAGGAATACGATCAGCACAACGATTGGCAGCAACGATTGCACCATCGTTGGAGTTTTGTACTGTTTAAGAGACATGAATGCTTTTTGGCGTTGAATGGTGCAATTTACTATTTTCCGCGATTTTTCTTGAAAATGCCGCCAAAAGATGTTATTTTGTATGGTCAATTTTGCTGACTTATGCCTCAATATCCTGACATTTTCAGCATAAATCCCGAAGACAAGATCCCGGGAAAAGGCAGGGTGCTGATATCAGAGCCCTTCCTGACGGACCGTTTCTTTAACCGGACTATTGTATTCCTAACGGAGCATACGCCTGAGGGCACTGTGGGATTTATCCTCAACAGGGTGATTGACCTGATGGTAAGCAGCGCCGTGGAGGGATTTGACGGATGGGATGAACATCTTTCAGTGGGTGGACCCGTTGCTCCTGACACTCTGCATTACCTTCACACATTGGGTACAAAGGTACCCGGAAGCGTACCGGTGATTCCGGGAATATGGTGGGGTGGTGAGATTGATACACTACGTAACCTTATTGCCACAGGTACCGTAGGACGTGACCAGGTCCGTTTCTTCCTGGGTTATTCCGGCTGGGAGAAGGGTCAGTTGAAGCGTGAGCTGAAGGAGAACTCATGGGTAATAGCAAATGTGCCACCGGAGGTTATTATGAAAAGCCGTGGTAACATATGGCGCGATGTGCTGAGGTCACTCAACAACAAATACCGCATCTGGGCCGAGTTCCCGGAATCCCCGGAGATGAACTGACGGCGCTCTCAGTGCATTATTTTGAAAACAAGCTCCCGCAGCAGGTCGCCGGTATCGCTGCCTGCCTCACCGAATCCCTTAGCCTTCAGATCATATGACCGTATCAGCGATATTATGTTCATACAGGCCCCCACGCTATAAATAGCAGCGGCAGCCTTGAAATCCCTCACATAACCAGGGTAGGTTTTCAGCATTGCAACAATGTTACCGTCACTCTTGTCCTTCAGGCTGTGATAGATCAGCACACGGCTGAAGCTCGAGAAGAGCACCGGAAAGATCAAAGGAATGATCTCCTTCTTCGAGTGGCCCGCGTAGTAGTTCACCACCCTGGCAGCCTTCAACGGATCACGGTAGACAATCGCCCGCCACAGTTCATTGGGGGTGTAGTCCTTGCTGATGCCGATGCTCCTCTCTATCAGGTCGGTGGTGATGCGCGGATTCTCTTTCGGAAGCGATATTATCAGCTTGTCAAGCTCGTTGGCAATTTTCCCGAGGTCGTTGCCCAGGAACTCCGAGAGCAGCCTCGAAGCATCGGCGCCTGCCATGATCCCCCTGTCGGTGAGGTACCTGTCAATCCAGCCTGGAATCTGGTACTCCGGCACTTTGTCGGACTCAATGTACCAACCCTTTTTGGAGAGTGCCTTATATAGCGATTTCCTCTTGTCAAGGTCTTCGTACTTGTACGCGATGACGAGGATGGTGGAGTTGAGAGGATTTTCTATATAAACCAGCAGATCATCTATCTTCTTCAGCTTCTGCGCTTCGCGGACGATGACCACCTGCTGGTTGGCCATCATCGGGAAGCGGCGGCAGGTCTCAATAACCTGTGTCACCGACACATCGAGGCCATAAAGCACTGTCTGGTTGAAGGCCTTCTCCGACTCGTCAAGCACCTTTTCCTCGATGAAATCAGTAATGAGGTCAATATAATAAGGCTCCTTCCCTGCAAGGAAGTAAACGGGTTTATAGATCTTGTTGCGCAGATCCCTTATTATCTCCTTGTAATCGACTGCCATCAGAACCGAAGGTGTTTGACTGAAATACCGTTATCCTTTATCTCTGTAAGTGCTTCTATGCCAATGCGGAGATGCATATCTGAAAACTGACTGGTAACCTTCTGGTCGCTCTCCCCGGTCTTGATGCCTGTGGAGATCATCGGCTGGTCGGAAACGAGGAGGAGCGCCCCGGTGGGAATCTCGTTGGCAAAGCCCACGGTAAATACAGTGGCCGTCTCCATGTCAATGGCCATTGCCCTGGTCTTTACGAGGTATTTCTTAAACCTGTCATCATATTCCCACACCCGCCTGTTGGTTGTGTATACCGTACCGGTCCAGTACTCGAGGTTGTTCCTCACGATGGAGGCGGAGACGGCACTCTGCAGTTTGAACGCCGGCAGTGCCGGAATTTCCAGCGGCAGGTAGTCATTAGAGGTACCGTCGCTCCTGATTGCAGCAATAGGAAGTATCAGGTCACCGAGCTTGTTCTTCTTCTTTAGTCCTCCGCATTTGCCTAGGAAGAGCACAGCCTTCGGCTGGATGGCGCTGAGGAGATCCATCACGGTAGCGGCGTTGGGGCTTCCCATGCCGAAGTTGATGATGGTGATACCCCCGGCGGTAGCGTTGGGCCAGTTTTTGTCCTTGCCCTCGACAGGCACATTGTTCCACCTGGCGAAGGTTTCCACGTAAAGTGTAAAATTCGTGAGAAGGATGAACTCGCCGAACGAACCCAGCTCTTTTCCCGTGTAGCGGGGCAGCCAGTTATTTACTATATCTTCCTTGGTCCTCATATTCTCCGATGCTGTTTGTTTATATTTGCCCTGCCAAAGGGTAACCAAAAATACAATAAAAGTTGAAACCGCTGAAGCTGCCTCCATGTTCACTTCGGATAAAAGAGGGTCCGGGTAACAGGCTTGTCTATGACACGCTTCGAAAGAAGTACGTGGCACTCACTCCCGAAGAGTGGGTGAGACAGCATTTCGTCGGCTACCTGACAGGCTGGCTTGGTTATCCGCCAGGACTTATAAAGGTGGAGACTTCATTCAGGCTGCACGGGATGTTGAGACGGGCTGACATCCTGGTACACGACAGGGCCGGGGAACCGGTTCTGATCGTAGAGTGCAAAGCCCCACAGGTGAAGATAACCCAGGAAGTCTTTGACCAGGTGATCAATTACAACTTCAGTTACGGCGTCCGGTACCTTGTGGTCACCAACGGAATAACACACTTCGCAGGGAAAATTGATACTGCAGGGCGAAGCTTTGATCTGCTCGACAAGATTCCCGATTATGAAACCATTACGCGACAGCAGCCATGATTGACGTTACCTGTGCCATCATACGGAACGAGGAGGGGCTGGTGCTTGCTGTTCGCAGAGGGCCCGGAATGGGCAATGCGGGAAAATGGGAGTTTCCGGGAGGCAAAACCCGGGCCGGGGAGGATCAGGAAGAGTGTATCCTCAGGGAAATAGACGAGGAACTGGGGATCGACATCGTTATATGCGGAAGACTGGATAATGTTGAGCATGATTACGGTAACAAGCAGATAAGGCTTATCCCCTTCATATGCGATACCCTGGCATCAAAGCCTGTTCTGCGTGAGCACGATCAGTACAGGTGGATGCAACCGGATGAGCTGGTGAAGCTTGACATGACGGCTGCGGATATTCCTGTAGCCGTTCAGTATGCGGAAGGTCACAGGTGCTCGGCAAGCCGCGAAACAGAGGAGGAGACGGCAAAGATCACCGCCGAGGCAGGGGAGGAGCTATCCAGGATGATGGGAAGGATCTCAAGCGTGGAGGAGATAACAATGGTGGCCCAGTCGGCGGTATCAGACACAAACCTGCTGTCACAACTTGTTACCCTCTGTTCAAGCACGGAGAAGAGGGTTGGGTTTATGGCCTCATGGGCTCTTTCCAAGGTGGTTGATGTTGATCCGAAGGTGATGGCACCATTCCTTTCGCAGATCATCGATGGATTGCCATCCGTACCCAACGAGAGCGTACAGAGGTCGTTCATGAGGGTTCTGACGAAGAGTGAGATCAGCGACATCCCCCAAACGCACCATGCAAGGCTTATCGATTACTGCATGACGGCCATGGGTGGGCAGAACGGGCCTGTGGCACCGAAGGCATACGGGATGGAGATACTCGCATCATTCTGCTCACTCTATCCCGAGATGGTCAACGAGGTTGCCGGGGCAGTACAGCTGGCCATCAATGACGCAGCCGGAGGGATGAAAGCGGCAGGGCGGAAGGTCATTCAGAAATTAGGCAGGAGGTGAAGGGCTGAGAGTCTGAAAGTCTGAGAGTCTGAATGTCTCGCTGTCTTGCAGTCTTGCAGTCAAAGAATGAAATCAGCATGACCGCACGACTGCATGACCGCATGACCGCACGACACTATTTCATTTTCACAGTTTTCTTTATCCAGGCCGTCATCAGCTCCATGACCTCAGGTGAGAATGTCTCCTCAATCCTGATGTACTCGTCCGGCGAGCCCGTTTCAGAATGCTGGAACAGGTGATTCAGATCCGGGAGCATAACCGTTTTTACCTTGCGGTTGCCTCCATTTTGCAGAGCTGTCTTGATTGCCGGCAGGTTTATCTCCTGGCTTACCTGCAGGTCCTTCCCGCCATTGAGGGCAAGAACCGGGCATTTTACCTGTGACCAGAACGGAGCCGGGTCAGTGGCAATGAAATACCGCATCCATGGATTATTGGCTGAGATCAGTCCCCTGGTGAATTCGGCCATTTTCTGCTTGCGTTCATCCTGTGTAAGTCCCTTATTATCCAGCTCCCTGCCATACCATTCTATGGCATCCTTGGAGAACTTGCGCTGGTCGGGCTCGTTAATGAGCATGCTGAAGAGCCTGCTGTTGGCTGCCAGGGTCTCATCAATTTCGGCTTGAGCAACTCCAGAGGCTCTCATAATATCCTCCGACTGTCTGAGGATGATGTCATATCCCTTTACACCCGGACCGGCAAGGGAGACAATGAAAGCTATGTTCCTGTTGCGCGATGCTACTATGGGGGCAATCAGTCCGCCTTCGCTGTGGCCTGCAAGACCGATCTTACGGGAATTAATTTCCGGGCGCTCTATAAGGTATGTCACCGCTGCCTCCGCATCATCGGCGAAAGACATTGAGGTAGCTTTGATGATACTGCCTTTTGATTTTCCCATACCGCGGTCATCATAACGCAGCACGGCAATACCATTTCGGGTCAGATGGTCAGCCAGGACCTTGAAAGGCTTATGCATGTAAATAGATTCATCGCGGTCCTGCTGTCCGGAGCCCGAGATAAGAACTACGGCCGGGAAAGGTCCATCGCCTTGCGGAAGAGTGAGTGTTCCCGCCAGGCTGAAGTTCTCAACAGTGTTCATGAACATGACCTCTTCCTCGCGATAGGGGTAGGGAGGCATCGGCTCCTGCGGCCGGTTGTGAACCACTGGTTTTGCCCCTTTCTTTACTGACAGGGCATTTTTATGTCCCATCTGGGTGAAGGTTCCCGAAATCAATGAATCGCTGCTGAATCCACCCCGGTAACTTCCCTGGACAACCGGTATGTCAACAAAGACCGTATCGGCCTGAAGTGTGACTTCCCCGCACGGGATGTCAAATGCACCCTGATCCGGGGAGTCAAGTGTTGCCTTGATGGAGTCGGCTTCTGTTATTGTGAAACGGAATACCAGTTCGATTTCGACAGAGGGTGTCTTAAGTTTTCCGGACCATGCACCTTCGAGATCCTTTGATGTGCGCTGACCTGATAGCATCAATCCGGCCATGAGATACAGACCGAGTAGCAAGGCTGTTCTTTTCATCAGTTAAAAAGTTTTTATCTGCCGGTCCGGTGAAATTTGCATTGAACATGATATTCAAATCATTCCCTGAATCCCTGTTTATACAGGCTTCATTGTATCCTTCCGGGTTAAACTCAAAGGTAGCCATTTCTGACTATATTTGAAGCAATTTCCGAAGCATATGAAAACTGTAGATACAAGGGGCCTCACCTGCCCCGCCCCGCTGATAAAAACAAGGCAGGGACTGAATGAGGCGGCACCTGACGAGCCTGTTCAGATTCTGATTGATAACTCTACTTCCCTCAACAATGTAAAGCGGTACCTCACTGACAACAGGATAAATTTTGAGGTCAGGGAGGAGGGTAGCCTTTCCATAGTCACTGTCACGAAAGGTGAGAAGGGCGAATTAATTGCAAACGAAGCAGGATACTGTGATGCCGCGACAATGACAGTGCCCGCTGCCGGCAGGAAAACAGTGGTAGCCGTTACCTCTGACAGGATGGGCAGCGGCGACGATGAGCTCGGAACAAAGCTTATGGTCTCCTTCTTCAGAACCCTGGTAATGCTTGAACCGGCGCCCTCAGCTATGGTCTTTTATAATACCGGTGTGAAGATGGCCCTGGATGATTCCCCGGTACTTGAACACATCAGGGAGCTGTCTGAGAAAGGAACTGCAATCTATCTGTGCACCACCTGCATAAATCATTTTGGCATCCGTGACCGCCTGCCGGCGGGAAGCTTCAGTGACATGTACCAGATACTGAATGTGCTTAAGGATGCGGATCATATAATCCGTCCATAAGTCATGTCATTCGATCTGCTGACGACTGTTGAAACCGGAGGCTGCTCTGCCAAAATTCCTCCCCGCCAGCTCGAGGAGTTACTGAAGGACCTGCCTCTACCTGCAGATCCGCGCATCCTGGTTGATATTTCAACCCATGATGACGCCGGGGTTTACAGGATAAATGAGGAGACGGCACTGGTTATCACAACCGACTTCTTTCCGCCGGTTGTCAGTGATGGCTACGAGTTCGGCCTTATTGCTGCAGCAAACTCTATAAGTGATATTTACGCAATGGGAGGAACGCCCCTGGTGGCACTCAACATAATGATGTTTCCTTCAACCCGGATACCAATGGGGGTATACAGGGATATACTCAGGGGAGGCTATGACAAGGCTCATGAGGCCGGAGTTAGCATCATCGGAGGCCATACTATTGATGATTATCCTCCGAAATACGGGCTGGCCGTGATCGGTACTGTGCATCCCGGCAGGATCATCACCAATGCCGGGGTGAAGGAGGGCGATGAGCTGATACTGACCAAACCACTGGGTACCGGCATCATCCTCGCAGGTCACAGGATGAACATGACAACATCCTCACAGCTCGGGAACGCAGTGGGACTGATGAAGCAACTCAATGCCCGCGGGGCGGCGCTGATGCATAAGTATGGCATCAGGGGCGCAACTGATATCACCGGCTTCGGGCTGGCCGGCCATGCCCTGAGGATGGCACGCGGCTCAGGGGTGACAATAACTCTTGACATGAATAGAGTGCCCCTGCTTGAAGGGGTCTATGGGCTTGCTGACCAGGGCTGCATACCGGGAGCTGCGTTCCGTAACCTCGATTATACGGAAGGAGAGACACTCTTTGCGGAAGGCCTGAATTACAACATGAAGATGATAGCTCATGATGCCCAGACTTCCGGTGGTCTGCTCATGGCTGTTGCACCGGAGATGAGCCGTGAACTGCTGAAAGAACTGCATGAGTCAGGTCACACTGAGGCAGCAGTAATCGGTAAAGCAACCAGGAAGACAGAGACCGCACTTATGCTGGCATGAAGACAGCAATCAGGCAGGAAGGGAGAAGATAAATTCTGCTCCGCCACCCGGGCGTGTCCTGACCGAGATCTCTCCCCTGTGCAGCAATATCGCATTCTTGACAATAGCCAGCCCGAGGCCGGTGCCTCCGCTCTTGCGTGAACGGCCATCATCAATCCTGTAAAACCGCTCGAATATCCTCTCCTGATGCTCCGCAGGAATACCGATGCCATTGTCTGCAAAGGAGAAGGTGCGGAATCCGGGCTCACCGGGAAGGGTCCTCACCGTAACGGTGACCTTCTCACCGGCATAGGTGACGGCATTCTCAAGGAGGTTCTGGAATACCGATACAATCAACGACCTGTTCCCGTTGACCGTGGTGCCCGGGTCCAGGGCAATCTCCACCTTCATCTCCTTGCTCTTGATTTCAGTCATGAGATTGTCACAAACCTCCCTGACCACAACTGCAACGTCAACCTCACCGAACGGGAAGTTGCTTCCTGTCTCATCAAGCTTGTTCAATGTAACTATGTCATTGATCAGGTCAGTGAGGCGGGCAGACTGACCAAGGGCTTTTTCGAGGAAATGATTACGCTTCTCCTCATCCAGGTCTTTATTCACGAGCAGTGTTTCCAGGTATCCCCTGACCGATGCAATAGGAGTCTTGAGTTCATGTGCTATATTGGATGTCATCTGCTGCCGCATCGCCTTGTTCTGCTCGGCGGGGGTAATATCTGTAATGACAATCTCGAAGCTTTTGTCGTTGAACAGGATACATCTGACCGAGTAGTATTTGCCCCCTTTTTCAATCTGCATCTCGGTAGACGGGTTTTCCTGTTTCCCTGTCCTGGTTTTGAGATTGCTCTCCAGGAAAGTTTTGATTCCGTCGAATTCGGGGTGATCAATGAAACCCTCGGGTGTGAGTGAATATTCTCCGGTGATGGAGTTTAGGAATACCATGAAATGGCTGTTTGAGAGAGTCACTGTTCGTTCAGGGGAGAAAAACGCTACACCCTCGTTGAGCACATGAAGGTGCCTGATGAGCTTCTCTTTCTGCAGCGACAACTCAGCTGCGTTGAGGGCCAGGTTATCATAAATCCTGACTATCTCCTTGCCTGTCTCACCGATCTCATTCTTTGGGAAGATTATTGAAGGGTCATTACCTTCGCCTCGTCTCATCCTTGCTGCAAAATCACGAAGCATTGTAATGCTTTTTCCCATCCGCTGCGTTACGGCAGCAAGAAGCCCCCAGATACCTGCGAAGACAACAGCCATGAAAACGAGAAAAATCTGTTCACGCTTCAGGAATCCCCTGATATTGATATTGTATTCCTCGGCCAGCCTGACATAGTGTGTATTGAAGTATCTCGAAAAGTAATAGTAGTCCTTGCCGGTCGATTCCGAGTGCCGGATTGCAGTACCGTATGGTGAGAAGAGCGACTTGCCCACCTCGGGCCTGTTCAGATGATTCTCCATTGTTGACCAGTCGTCCACCGAGCTGTCATACAGCACTTTGCCATCAATTGCCAACACTGTGACCCGCAGGTCAGGTACAGGAATGAGGTTGAATATAGAGTCCACCAGGTGGTAGTTTCCTGATTTACTTAATGAATTGACATTTATGTAGTTGTCAACAAGCTGAGCCATGTCATTCAGCCTGTTGTCAAGAGCTGCGATTTTGATGTCTTTCTCGCGGTGATACTGGAATGCCAGGATGAGGACCGTAAAGAGGAGGAAGATCCCGAAATAGTAAAGGAACAGTTTACGTCTGAAGCTTATAGACTTTGTCATCGGACTGGTTTTTCATTCGCCAAAATAGTAACCGTACCCTGATTTGTTTCTGATCATATTACCTTTTCCGCCCAGTTTTTTGCGGATTCGGGCGATGGTCACGTCTACCGTACGGTCGGTTACAATGACGTCACCACCCCAGACTCTTGCAAGTATCTCATGCCTGGGAAAAATCCTGCCCTCGTTACGGAGGAGAAGGGAAAGGATATCAAACTCCTTGCGGGTAAGCTCGAGGGCCTTGCCATCTGAAAGGATGAGATTGCTATCGTTGTCGACTGTGAAGGAACCGGCCACTGTCTCCATCGTCACCCGGGGGGGAGCTGACCGGCGGAGGATGGCTTTAACCCGCGCCATCAACTCCCTGACGCTGAACGGCTTAACGAGATAATCGTCGGCTCCGAGGTTGAAGCCGGTGATCCTGTCATTTTCAGTGTCCCTTGCGGTAAGGAAGATTATGGGAGTTGAAAGACCATTTTCCTTTCTTATCTTTTCCGCAAGGCGGAAGCCGGACATATGACCCATCATCACGTCGAGAATGAACAGATCAAATGAGGAGAGGTTCTTACGCATTGCCTCCTCGGCCGAAAGGCAGGTGTCAACCTGGTAGCCTTCGCCCTCAAGGTTGAATGAGAGGATTTCGAGGATGGGTTCCTCATCATCTACGGCCAGTATCTTCTTCCTTTCGTTCAATTTTCGATGTGCGATGTGCGATGTGCGAATTGTGATTTTCGATGTGCGAATTGCGAATTCGGATAAACCGGCAATCGCAAATCGCAAATCGCAATTCCTGCTAGTTTTCCTTCCCAATCCCGGT
>ENA-UOOK01005913-UOOK01005913.1-fermentation-metagenome-genome-assembly--contig:-NODE-5913-length-12029-cov-5.790630_pt1 | contig 12029 bp, 8 predicted proteins | sample MGYA00245777_ERZ724023 | MGnify/ENA primary metagenome ERZ724023 (study PRJEB28704, sample SAMN03018312) | fermentation metagenome | biome: anthropogenic terrestrial biome; feature: soil; material... | reverse complement strand
AGACAATTTTAAAAAATATTTTTCATCAATTTAAATCAAAAGGATTCCTTTGAATCTTAAAAATTTTTTTATTATATTTTGATAAAATTTCGTGACCTGTTTTCAAAAGAAACTATTTATCATACAAATAGTTATTTTAAAATATTCTGAGACAAAGTATATAAACAAGTTCTTGCCGATAATTGCTGTAATTATCGGCAAGAACTTGTTTTAGCAAACAATGTCCTTATTCATATGCATAATATTCAATTTTCAATTCTCAGAAAACGCTATACATAAATTAAAACTATTTTCCTTGCTGTACTGCTGCTTCCTGTTCTTGCTGATAAGCTATCTGGTCTTGTTTTTTAAAGAATGGGTAATAAACCAAACAAGACATTAATAATATAATGACTTGTATTAAACAGCCTTTCCATCCTCCCACCATTAATCCCGAAATAAGAAATGGGGTACTCCATGGCAGTAAAACACCGGAAAACGGTTTGAGAAAACCTACGGCAATGGAACCGTATACAATCAAAGCAGCTATAACAGGAACCGCAACAAAAGGTACAAACATGATAGGATTCAATACAATAGGCAACCCAAATGTAACGGGTTCATTAATATTAAAAATCGCCGGTACTATGGATAATTTTCCCAAACTCTTGTATTGATTCGATTTTGCTCTAAACAACATAGCAATAACGATTCCAAAAGTTATACCGGAACCGGAAATCAACAAAAAACTATCCAAAAATTGCTGTGTTACAATATGAGCTCCTCCTCCCACCACAAGTTTGCCTGTAGCCTGAAGCATTTCCGTATTTTCTACCGCATTGGCCGTTAATAAAGAGCATACTATACCATTTACTACAGATTGTCCGTGAACGCCGAACCACCACAAGAATGAAATAAAAAATGCAATAGCAATAACCCCAGGAAGCGAATCCGTAAGCCCTTGCAATGGTACTTGTAAAACCTGATAAATCCATTCAATAAACGTAGTATTGAATCCAAACTTAAAAATAATATATACAATCATGGAAACTAAAAAAATAAAAGCTGCCGGTATTAAAGCCGCAAATTGATTTGATATTGCTTTGGGAACACTTTCCGGTAATTTTATCACAATATCCCTCTTCATAAACCAAGAATAAGAATATCCTACAAATAATCCAACAATAATAGCTGTAATCATTCCTTGTCCGCCTGTCCACGTTTTGGATATTACATCTTTTACCATGTCACCCTTATCCGTAACCATATAAGAATTAGTTATTATAAAAAATGAAGAAAGTGCCAGTATACCGGCCGGTAATGCTTCATGGCCTTCATTTTTGGCATAATGATAAGCTATGGCAAAACACGATACGATTCCCATTATAGCAAATGTACCTCCCTGGACTTGCAGAAACGGTTCCGTCCAATTCTGCCCAAATATTCCAGCAATGAAATTATTTATATGCTCGGACGGCAGTGAACCAATAATTAAAAATATAGATCCTACTACAGTTAAAGGTAAGATGTTCAGCATACCCTCTTTCAGAGCAACAATACCTTTCATATTTACAAATTTCATAATTTTATCAATAGCTTTAGTACTGAATTTTGATTGTGACATACCTTTTCCTCCCTCTATAAATTTGATACTGTATTACTTTTTTAATAAATTTAAGGCAAATTCTAATACCTTTTCCCCATTCATCCTGCCATAATCAGCCATAGGAATAACATCAACGGGGACACCTTTTTGTGCACATATTTCTTTTGATTTAGGCAAAGTATAAGCCACCTGAGGCCCTAAAAGCATAACATCGGCATCATCCAGACAGTCTGCCATTTGTCCCTGCGAACATGCTTCAACATCTACCTCTATATTCTTAGCATCCGCAGCTTTTTTCATTTTGTCGGCCAAAAGGCTGGTTGAAAAACCTGCTGCACAAAATAATTTAATTTTAATCATTATATCTTCCTCCCATTTTTTAATTAATTATTTTTTCCTTCCAACAAAGTATTCACTACTTTACGAAGCTCGACAATCTGTTCAATCAAATTAATTTCAGTTATAGACGTCATAAGATGGTCCTGTGCATGAACAAACAAAGCGGTTATCTCCATTTTCTTGCCTCTTGCCTCGTTTTGTAGTAAAGAGGTTTGGGCATTATGAGCAGTAACTAAAGATTCATGGGCCATCTTCATTTCCTTGTCAGCGTTTTCATAATTTCCCTTATTTACATCTCTTAATGAATCATATGCGTGTTTTTTTGCATCACCGGCATATATAATTATTTGCATAATTTGTGATTCGGTTTCATTGATTTCTTCAGCCAACAAAATCCCCCCTTTCTATTTTTTTATAATGAATCAGTCTTATACCAGCTCTTGCAGATAGTAAATTAAATTGTCTGCTCGGTTCTTTCAATAATATCATCTTGCGTCGTCTTAGAAAGCACATTGAAAAATGCAGAATAGCCTGCAACACGAACAATTAAGTCTTTATGCTTTTCAGGATGTTTTTGTGCGTCTATTAAAGTCTCTTTAGAAACTACATTATACTGTACATGGAATCCGTGTAATCTGTCAAAAAATGTCCTTATCAGAGAAACCAATTTCATTTTGTCTTCTTCTTTCTCCAATATTTGAGGATTTACTTTTTGATTTAATAAAACGCCACCGGTTATTTCTTTGACAGGAAGTTTTGAAACAGATTTAAATACAGATGTTGGACCATTTTTATCCATGCCATGGGATGGAGAACATCCTTCAGCTAATGGGGTAAATGCGTTTCTCCCATCCGGTGTAGCTATAGTTCCGACTCCCTGACCTACATTAGCAGAAATCGAAGACGTTCCTGCATATCGGATACCGCCTATTGGGCCTCTGCCATAACGTGTATTGGGATATTTTTTCACTTCATCAATATATGAATTATATGCATCTACAACTAATTCATCTACATAATCATCATCATTCCCATATTTAGGTGCATCATTAATAAGGATGTTTTGAATTTTTAAACCTTTTTCTCCTTTAAAATTATTCATCAATGCATCCCAAAGCTCATCACGGCTAATTTTCTTATCTTCATATACGCATTTCTTAATTGCGGCTAACGAATCCGCCAAATTCGCAATGCCTACCTGAAGTCCGCTTATAAAATCATATACGGCACCTCCTTCTTTTATTGTTTTTCCTCTTTCGATACAATCTTCGGTAAGGGCAGAACAAAGAACATCGGGTACGTCTTTTTCCAAGACCATATCACATGCATTCTCAATTATTACACTATGCTTTGTAAAATCCCTTATAACCACATCCCAAGCATGTTTAAGATCATCATATGTTTTCATATTTTTAAAATGTCCGGCTCCTTTAGTAAGCCTTGTCCCTGATTCCGGGTCTATTCCGTCATTCATAGCAATCAAAAGTGATTTCGGAAAATTTAAAAAACTCATTCCGGTACAGCGGTATCCCCATTTCCCCGGTACAGCAACTTCCACACATCCTATAGCACTGTAATTGTAAGCATCTTTTTTCTTCACACCTTTTTCAATCAAAGAAGGAATAATGATTTCATCATTATTAAAAGCAGGCATACCAAATCCTTCTCTCATAACTTCAATACATTCTTTCATAAACCTATCATCAAGCCCTTTATGATAACGAACGGTAAGATTCGGCTGCGGAAGTTTTGTTTGTGCCACACTCTTCAAGATAAGATAGGACAGCGGGTTCACGGCATCTTTTTTATCCGGTGTTTGCCCTCCTATTGTTACATTTTGATATAACGGACTTCCTGCACTGAATTGAGTATGAGACCAGCTTCTTATTTTATTAATAGTCATAGTTTTAATCCACAAATTCGTGAGTAGCTCACATGCACTGTTTTCCGTAATAAAACCGTCTTCAATATCCTTTTTATAATACGGATACAAATATTGATCCATTCTCCCATAAGAAACAGAATGTCCGTTAGACTCAATTTGTAGAACAAGATGAACAAACCACATGGATTGAATAGCTTCATAAAAAGATCCGGCGGGTTCATAAGGAACCTTATTCATAATCCTTGAAATTTCACGTAACTCAGATGCTCTCGTGTTATTTTGTTCCTTCTTTGACATCTCATCAGCCAAATCCGCATATCTTTTAGCAAAATCAAAAACCGCATCGATTACAATAAGAACCGCCTGATAAAAATAAAATTTTTTCAGATTTTTATAATCAGTAAGATCTAAATTCTTCATCATAAATTCCGTTTTATTCCTATAAGATTTTAAACCTTTATGCATAATTTCCCCATAATTAACTGCAATATGACCATCTCCGGATGTAATATTCCCTTCAGCTTTAATAATACCTAAGTCATAAAAAAGTTTACTATCCGGGGGTATTGCCGAAAGGCCCCGTTCTTTAGTCGTATTATGCTTCCAAAATGGTGCAATATCTATTAATTTCTGTTTTGTTTCCTCTGTAATATAAAATACATCTCCGTCCCTCTTTTCAAAATCATCTAATTCGTCAATCACCCAATCCATAGCATACTCCGGAAATATCGGAGCGGAACGATTAGCCGATGCTTGATTGCCTATAAGCAACGTATCATCCTCAATAAAAACAGTCATATTTTCCAAAATATTTTTTAACATATAAGCCCTTTTTAATATAACTGGCTTGTCCTGATATTTTCTATAACTTTCGGTAGTATATATAGCCCTTTCGGCACATACATAAGGTTTGGCATTTAATACTTCTTCCCTAAAATGATTCATTCTGTCTGTCAATTGTCCAAAATGCTTGCTCATTAATATTTCTCCTCCTTACGTAAATTTCTACAGATGCTATTCCCTCATAACTTATTTATATAATAACATATTTGGTTACTATAATCAATATTTTATTTTCATTCGTAATTAATTATTTTACGTTAATAATTAATTACGATTTATATTACCTTTATTTCTACATTTCAAATTTAAGTTTTTAGTTAGATTTTACAGTCAAAACCATTGTTTATAAACACTTTTTTATAATCAGTAAGATCCTCAGGATGAAGTTGCGGCACATTTTCCATCTCATATTCTCTTTGAAGTAGTTTATATTTTTTCTGGCCAAACTGATGAAATGGTAAAAGGTTTACTTTCTTTATACCAATTTTATTTAACAAATCGCTGAATTTTTCTGCATCTCTTAAACTGTTATTAAAATTAGGTATAACAGGTATTCTTGCTATTATATCTTTTCCTCTATCTACTGCTGCCTTCATGTTTTCAATAATCAAATCATTGTTTACTCCCGTACCTTGTTCATGTTTTTGAGTATCGTAATGTTTCATATCAAATAACAACAGATCAACATTCTCAATAAATTTCTTAAAAATATCATGAGAAGTAAAACCCGTGGTTTCGGCGGCTCTGTGAATCCCGTATTTATTAAGCTCTTTTAATAATTCGATAGCAAAATCAGCTTGATAAAGGACTTCTCCCCCCGATAAAGTTACTCCACCTCCTGATTCTTCATAAAAATCTATGTCTTTTAAAACTTCAGACATAACTTCATCTATAGTTTTGTATTCTCCCTCCGTATCAAAAGCCTTCTTAGGACATATTTCCGTACACCTTTTACATATAATACATCTATTTTTGTTAATTGCTTTAATCCCGTTTTTTTCATAAATTGCTCCTTGAGGGCAAGTCTTTATACATTGTTTACAACTTATACATTTAGAAGCATCCCATGTTATTTCAATATCATTTTTTTGTGATTCCGGATTAGAACACCACAAGCATCTGAGAGGACAGCCTTTAAAAAAAACAATCGTTCTGATACCCGGGCCGTCATGTATACTGAACTTCTGAATATTAAATATTAAAGCCTTTTTACTGTTCATATTTTCACCTCCAATGCCATTCTTATATAAATAGAATAATTCATTTTTTAATAATTGTAAACATATTTTGTTTCGTTTATATATATTTTTAATTTCATTAGTAATCATTTTATTACAAAAACAGACAGCTTGATACTCAAAACCTGTGTTGTACTATAGAATAATTTATGTTATAATTATTTTTGGTACCTCTAAACTATAAATTACGGAGGAAAAATAATGGATAGGCTTACAAAAATATTAGATTTGGTAAACAAGTACAAAAAAATAGAAGTGTCAAAGTTGTCTGATGCCCTTGGTGTTTCTCAGGTAACAATAAGAAAAGATTTGGACGTATTGGTAAAGAAAGGCCTTATCTCCAGAGAACATGGATATGCAACTTTAAATGAAAGTGATGATATCAATAATAGATTATCAATAAACTATGATATAAAAAAGAAAATAGCACGTTCAGCCTTAGATATAATTTCAAACGGAGAAACTGTTATGATTGAATCAGGTTCTACTTGTGCTATGTTTGCAGAAGAATTAGCAAAAAATAAAAAAAATATTACTATTATTACAAACTCTGCTTTTATTGCTTCATATATTCGTAAATACCCTGATTGTAGAACTATTTTACTTGGCGGAGAATATCAGAAGGGATCACAAGTAAACGTAGGTCCTATAACAAAAAAATGTGCTCTTGAATTTTTTGTTGATAAACTTTTTATAGGAATCGATGGGATTTCAATGAATGCAGATTTTACAAGCAGTGATCTTATGAGAGCAGAAACTGTAAAGGCCATGACTACATCTGCCAATCATGTTATTGTGTTGACAGATTCAAGTAAATTCATGCAGCGTGGTTTAGTCAATCTTCTTAGTTTTGACGAAGTAGATTATCTATTTACGGACAATAACATTCCCGATGACATAAAATATACTTTAGAAAACCATAAAATCAAATTGAATACAATATAAGTTTATGAAATAATAAATTACTCTTAACCAGGCAAGGATTCTTATAAAAAAGACATTATTCAGCTTTTACGATATTTCCATCATATTATTCTTCCCATTTCTCAAACCCATAAGTTTAGTGTAAATCAACTCAACAGTATATAAATATTTATGATCAGGTATCCAAAAGAAAAGGGACTCTATTTTGAGCCCTTCTTTGTAGAATTAACTGCTCCTGTAATGGAAAATGTTGACCATATAATCACTCCGATTAATAATAATACCCCACTATCTATACCAGTTAACCAATCTGCACTATCTGCAACAATAAATATAAGTATTCCGATTGCTATAATAAACATTATAAAATAGCTTGTACCTTTAACTACTCCTTTAATTATTTTTAATAATATACTATTCGAATCCTTTGTTACTTTATTTATATAATCCCACAACATTATTAATACTATTGATAATATTAAAGGAACTATTATTACGAATAAAGTACTTTTAAGTGAAAAATCATCAAATAATACAATAAAAACAGCCAACAGTGCAATAAATAAATAAAAAATTCTAACACCTTTACCCACTTAAGTCCCCCTCTCTGTTTTTATTGATACTTTTATTATATCTAATAAAAATTAGAACAACCTGTGCTTGCCCTACTGTATCCTACCAATCCAATAATTTTAATACTTCTTCCGGATAATGATTGATTTTAATAAACATATTCTGCAGAGCTTGCTTAAGTATCATCTGTTTTGTATATTCTAAAATCTCTCTTGCCATATCTACATCCTTGATTCTTGAATTGGCCGCAGTTAAATTCTCTTCATAATTTTCGTTATTGTGAATAACAGAAAACAATCTGTTTTGAACCGCTCCGATCCTTCCTCTTTCACCGGATAAATAATCCATGGCATTGTCTATTCTTTTTAAAGCTTTATTTGCATAGCTTGATTTATGAATCGTAATAGTATTTATTCTCATCAATTCGGTTGAAATTCGAAGCTTGTCAAAAATTAACGTATCCCCCGAATTGGCACCTATCTGAAAGTATTCCGGTTTATCAAATTCTCTGCCTCCTACATTAAAAAATAATGTTCCTCTGGCATTTCCCCTAATACCGTCTATTGTATTACCTCCCACTTCATTAAAACTTAACTTTAATCTGCCGTCGTAATAAGATGCCGTAATATTCGTTGATTTTTCTTCCAATTCCTTGTTTATAGCATTCAACAATTCCTCGGAAGAATATTTTTTTTCTTCCAAAATAATAGTTTTGGTTTCTCCGTTAATATCCATTATAAAAGTATCATTGATCTCGGATTTTATGTCAGCTCCTTTGCTTAAATCCACAACCCCTACCGCATGAGTCGGACTCGGCTCTCCTTGCGCCCTATAAAAAACAGTATAAGCAGCACTTCCCCTAACCCCGTCAATTATATAACTGCCATTATCGTTTATACCGTCTTTACTCTCATATTTAATTACTAATTTATTTTCATCATCTATGGCTGTACCGCTGTCGACTCCGCCTATCTGCACTTTAATACTATTTGATTCGTATCCTCTCTCCAATAATTCTTTATTAAGTTTACTTTGAATTTCGGCTGCAACAGCTCCAGATGAAGTATATTTACCGGGATCAATGTGTAGTTTAAAAGTTTCTGTCCTTGAATTATGATGAAAATCAAAAATCAAAACATCATTTATATATGGGTGTATTGTTATTTCTTTATTCAAATTTTCCCTGCCGACAACATACGTAATCTGCTCATCTTTTGAATTAGAATATCCCGAATAAGAATATGGCTGAAGTTTAGATATAACTTCCTTTTCAAATACCATATCATAAAAACCTCCGCTAAATTTATTCAATTTATAATCAGCTCCAGGCTCTTTGATATTTAATCTTATCTTGGAATTAACCAAATCAGCAGATATTTTATCATCAGATAATCCTTTCTCTCTCAATTTATCTTTAATTTTATTATTTAATTCCGAAACTAAATCATTTATATTTGTATCTGTATACGTTTTCTTCTCCAATTCAATATCCAATTTATATTCATTATTCTCATCCTTATTTCCATCCGTATAAACAAAAGACAATAAGTTATTTAAATCATCAATTACAAAATCATTTCCTATATCTGTCCTTCCAATAATCGAATAATTTGCAGTTACTCCGCTGTCGCTATTGGCAGGTTTACTGTATACGGTCTTTGCCAATACGGTACTGTATGCTGAGCCCCCTATATTTCTAAAGTATTGTCCATTTCCTTTGTTTACAGTAGTAAATACAAGATTCGTTCCATAGCCAGAATTTTCTTTTAAACCTACATCTATATTTTTCCCCCTTAACTTATCATTTATCATAAAAGACAACTCCCGGGCATTAAAACTTCCATGGTCTAATACAATCTCCATGTCTTCCCCGCTCATATTAAAACTTAATTTATCATTTGTATTATCAATATTGACTCCATTTTTTAAATCCGCTCTTCCCGTTAAAACAGCAGGGGTTTCTATAACCTCTATTGGCCCTACTATTCCTTCTTCTCCCTCCACTATTTTTGTTTCTCCGTCTTTATTCTCCAATATGTCAAAGTAAGATTTACAAAATAAGTATTCGAACCCATTTGAATCTTCCGAAATACTTATCTCGCCTTCTCCGATTTCACTATTATTAATGAATATTGCATATTTATCATCTTCAGTCGGTCCCATCAGCTTAGCTGCTGCATTAAGTTCCCTTTCCTTCAATTCAAAATTTATTTCACTAATTAATTCATCGCTATTATAACTTCTCTCTTTTAATTTAATCGTTTCTGTTTTCCCGTCAACAGTCAATTTCAAAGTATCATTATAATCTTTCTTTATCTCTGTAATTTTATTTATTACATACTTTCCTTCTATGGTTGCCTGAGTCACCTTTCCAAAATTTTCTATGGGATTAAGCCTATATCTATTTTCTCCTACGAAAAGATCATTATATGCAGAGGAATACGGGTCCAATACAACTTTACTTTTACCGCCAAAATAGTTACTTTGTATTCTCAGATTGATTTTGCCTTCCCTAAATGAAATTCCGTCAGCAATAATTCCTATTCCCTGCCTTTCCGCCTCGTCATTTATTCTTTTTATTATTCCGTCTGAAGTATAAATTTTGCTGTTTTCCTCTTCATCCAATAAATTTATGACATTAAACCCAACTTCATCATCTACCTTTAGTCCAAGGGTATCATTTATACCTTTCTTTACCACAATCCCATTTTCTAAATCTTTCCTTCCTACTACATACCCTTGGTTTTTTGATATATAGCCGTATTTAGCATTATCATATAATACAGATGTAATTCCGTCTATTTTAATCATATTTCCGCTTAATCCCGTAATAGCATATTTACTGGAATATAGGGCGATATATTTATCCAAGTATTTTATAGCTTTTACATCATTTTCCCCTTTTGTTTTTAATTGAACATTAATAGTATCAATTAATTCATCTATGGAGTACCCTCCCGATTTAGGCAAAAAACTTATTGTACACCCTCTGTCAGCTCCGATATAAAAATTTAATTTATCATTGTTACCGGGAATGATATTCAACCTTCCGCCTTTTATAAATTCGGTTACACCTATTACCATTCCCGGTGGGGTACCCATATGATAGTCGTAAAATAAAAAAGATAATCCGCCTTTTATATAATCAATGTTTGAACTGTTTTCGCTTTGAATGGATATTCCGTTTTCTTCAGTCAAATTAATAATTAAATTTGGATTTTTCTCTATCAATTTATCATCTATAATATCTGCGATTTCACCGATTGTGTAATATCCTCCCTCTAAAAATATATTTGTAATATTTCCGTCTGCGGATATTTCTAAATCATTATTAAATCCCTCTGAAATTTTTATTATCTGATTAAATCTTTGATTTCCTTCAAAACTGCAAAATGAGGATTCATGAAGTTCAAATAAAGATTTTGTATTCCATTGGGATTCCTTGCTGATTTTAGATATGGAAATCTGCAAGGCTCTGAATTCTGTTTGTAATTTTCCCCTGTCTTCATCCGTTAATGTCTCATTTAACGATTGTACGGTTAATTCCCTCATCCTTTGAAGCATATTTTGAACCTCGTCTAATGCACCATCTCTTGTTTCCATCATAGAATAGGCATCCAATGCATTTCTTTTCGCCATTTTCAGTCCACGTATCTGACCCCACATCTTTTCCGATATACTTAAACCGGCAGCATCATCTGCTGCCGTATTTATTCTTCGGCCCGAAGACAGCTTACCTAAGGATTTCTCCAATATCTTTATATTTTTTTTGTCATTGTTTAAAAAGTTAATTCCCAAAATATTATTTTGTATATACATAAAGAGCCTTCTTTATAAATTATTTCAATAATCCATTTTAACATAGTACATTTAGCCTGTTTTTTCTGAGACTTTGGTCCCACTATTTTGTATTTCGGCAAAGATTATAAAAAGTTTAGCTAAAAGATTAAATAAAATCAACGGGACATCATACTATTTCTCACATTGTATAGTACTATTAATCGAATAATTTCACTATTTTCCCTAAAAACACACCAAAGAACCTTTTCGCCCGATATATACAGTAAATATCGAATATTCAGATCATTAATTTAAGCTATACCAATATCAACTCATATAAAAATAATCAATAAAGAGCATATATTCGGTACCGATGAAATGAGAAGAAATTACTTTGCACGTGCATTGTATGGAGGCAGAGTGCCTCTGACAGTTGGATTCCTCTCTATGATAATATCCAACAATAATAGGAACTATAGTTGGAACAGTAAGCGGTTACTTTGGCGGGAGAGTTGACAGTTTAATTATGAGAACCATAGATATACTTATGAGTATCCCCACTTTTTTTGATACTCATATTAAATGTCTATTTAAAACCCGAAATTCAAAACATTATCATAATAATAGGCCTATTCAGCTGGATTGGGATAGCAACAATTGTAAGAGCCGAAACCCTATCTGTTAAGGAAAGAGAGTATGTACTATATTCAAAAGTTATAGAGAAAAATCAAATGTTATCATATTGAAACATATTATACCAAACATTTTTTCCACAATTATAGTAGCATCAGCCTTAAATACTGCAGGAGCCATTCTGACGGAATCATCTTTGTCTTTCTTGGGATTAGGAGTACGCCAGCCT
>ENA-UOOK01005912-UOOK01005912.1-fermentation-metagenome-genome-assembly--contig:-NODE-5912-length-12031-cov-5.977121_pt1 | contig 12031 bp, 8 predicted proteins | sample MGYA00245777_ERZ724023 | MGnify/ENA primary metagenome ERZ724023 (study PRJEB28704, sample SAMN03018312) | fermentation metagenome | biome: anthropogenic terrestrial biome; feature: soil; material... | reverse complement strand
CAATATCAAGGTGTTCTTCTAGCATAGAAAGAAATTTGGGTTTGTCGTTTTCAAAAGATTCGAGGCAATCTGAGTAAATATCATTAAGTGATAACTGTTTCGGTCTAATCATTAGTTTACAGCTCCTTACTTTTTTGTGGTTATGTTACTTGTCAACCACATTATACCGCAAAAGAGTGAGGAGTTAAATAGATAAACAACCCCAAAACATAGGAGTTCAGCAGGTTATGGGGTTTAGCAATTAGCTATAGCTATGGTTTTAGATTGAAAGGTGAATCTTCCCTACCTTAACATAAAATCAAGGGGTTGCCTTTAAGGTGGAAAACCCCAGAGGTTGAAGGGGATTTGTCCCCTTTTCTTTTATTTCCAAGATGCAATAGTTTGACTTGTTTCATAAAAACCTTACAGTCAGATTATTTAATCCGCTGTATTACGTGCTTTTTACTACGATTTTAGGCTGATTTAATTTGACTTTTGAGGAATGGAATAATATGCTTCGTAACACTTTCTCTTGCCATTAGAAAATCCTCCTCATTAAGATATTTATATTTTACCTTAACTTGGAGGATTCTCATACACAAATTATCTCACAATCTCCATCTATACACAGAATTTTTTACATCCTCTCAAAAGAGCCATACTGTTTATAAGTAATTAACAAATGTATCTTTTACACAATTCGCATCCTTAACATTATTTCCAAATGGTGATTACCATCCTTTTGTTTTTTTATTTCTTATGTTTTTCCTTCCTTACCAACTATAGGTATAAAGAATAAATAATTTATTGAGTAGACTGCAATTGATACTCCACCTATAATATATACAGCCACTGCATGTTTTCTTAGAATAAAAATAATTATCGCTAATATTGACATCCAAATAATTGTAAATGTTGTGGTTGATTTTGGTAAAGTGATAATTCCTTTGCATTTTCTGCATTTGCTTTTATATCTAGGATCTATAAATAATTTTTTAAGCAATGCAACTTTAGTTCCGCAATGTGGACATCTTAAAGCGTTAATATTTGTTTCAATCATATTGCCAATCTACCTTTCCTCTGTTTGGTACATAAACATTATAAGTAGCTGTTCGCTTAGGTGCATTTTCCGATTTCACCATATAATAATTTATATTATATTGCCTTCCTTTATTAGAAACTATTTGAAGTTGTATTTCAAAATCATTTGGTCTATAAGGTTCTGGACCAAGCATATCAGTTATAAATGATATTGTTCCTATTATTTCACCGACTCCATATGGAATGTTACCACTTGCTTCTGTAAGAATATCTATCAGTGTAACTTCACTTTTAGAAGCCATTACAGCAGCAGATATAATTGGACCGTATGGAGCTGATGCGAAACCGCCAACAAATCCCAATATCGAAGTGATTTTATCAATTTTGTTCAAATACTCAAAACCTTCAATATAGACATTTGCTATCGAAGTAATACTATTACTATTGTATTTGTAATAATCTCTATATATTCCATCTTCATATTTATCTTTATATTCAGGTTTCTGTCTGATAGCCGTACTCAACCGCCTAATTGCATCCATAGCATCATAATCATTTTTGCTTTTATAAAAATAATAATCTTGTGTCAGAGCTTTTATAATTGCATAGTCACTAGGATATAAAATTATAGAATCCCCCTGTTCTTCATTACCTGATGGATCTTTAAAGTTTACAGGATCATTATGACAATACGTATATAAATTCAAACTCAGCGGGTCATTATTACTGCCCCGAATACTATCTTCCTGTGTAAATCTTCCTATCCCCGGTGCATAATACCTTGCCCTTAAGTAGTATGTATCGGTTTCCTTATCAAAGTACTCTCCACAATACCTGAACGGATTTGCATCAGCACCATCTGGATTCTTTTCAACACCAAATGCATCATAGTCATAGCTTTTTACTACACTGCCTACCGTACTAGTTAATTGTACCACATCTCCATGCCCGTTGAAAAGATAGAATTTCTTAGTTCCTGCACTATCTTGTAAATATATCAGGTTTATTCCACGGATATACTTGCCGGTTACAACATCTGAACTGTTTAATTCAAGAGATATCTGGTTCCCATCCCAGATGTGTTTTGTGGTTACACCGTTTACGGTTTTGCTGGTTCTTAAACCGTCACCATTATATGCATAAGTAATGGTCTTATCCCCTGCTGTTGTCTTTATCAGCTGATTTAAACCATCAAACTCATTGAAAGTAGCAATCCCAGAACCTGCATCTTCACCTGATACATATATAGCAAGAGTCCCTGTACTGCCTTCTCCAGCAGGCGCTAAAGTTTCAATCCCCTTATAAATCTGGTTACCATTGTAATCATAACTGTACCTGGTGGTTTCGGTTACACCTCCGACAGCCTTTTCTTCAGTGATGAGCCTGCTATTTTTATCATAACCGTATGTTGTGACATACTGCACCGCTACAGTCATTGCAGCCCTGTTATTGTAATCGTCATAAGTATATGAAATTGCAGGTTCACCTGTAACAGACTCATTTGTAAGCCGCCCAAGACTGTCATATACATATGTTGTCACCTTGCCTGTATAATCAGTCTTTTTCTGCTGGTTGCCGTCAAGGTAATAATTATAGCTATATTGTGAAAGGGTTGTTGTTCCTTTCTTGTTTGTTATTTCCTTAAGCCTATTGGCAAGGTTGTATTGATAAGAGACAGAGTTGTCATTATTATATGCCAGAGACAACCTGTTCCCGTTGTCATCATAAGTGTATGATGCTATAAGCTGGCCATTTTCTTTTACTTCTTTCAACCTATCCATTTTATCATATGTATAGGTTGTATTTATTTCTGTTGTTCCGCTTTTTATGAGTTTAAATAGCTTCCTGTTGTCAGAAGCATCATAGTCATATGTCCTGGTAATGCTGCCTTCCGACTCCTGTATAAGTCTTCCCAGATCATCATAGATATAAGTAACACTCGTTCCGTCACCTGACATTGATTTCCTGCTGCCGGTCAGGTAATAAGCATAAGTATAAGCCTTATTCCCACTTTCGTCCGGGGTTGTGACACTTTTTGAAAGAAGCCTGTTTAGCCCGTCATATGCCATCGTGGTTACATTTTGGTTCCGATCGGTCTTTTGTATCATATTCCCGTTAAGGTCATAGGTATAAGTCTCATATTGCGAAAGCGGATCTGTCATCTTTTTAAGATTTCCAAACCTGTCATACTCATATTTGGTTACAGAATAGTTTGAATCGCTGCCGGGAGTTACATTGTCAAGCCCGTTAATTGTTAATGGACTGCTAAGCCCCGTATACATCCTTACCTTATTTCCTATGGCATCATAGTAGTATTGGGTATAGTTTTCAGGATTACTTCCGTCATAGGTTATTACTTTCGTTAAAAGATTTACATTGTTGTATTCATATTCTGTTTTATTGTATGTTTCTGTTTGTCCAGGTAAATTATTTGTGGTTTTTTGGCAGGTTATATTGCTATTTTTATCATAATAGTATTTGTTTGTAGAGTAATAAATTGTACCGCTTACATTTTCAAAGGGTACTCTTTCTTTCAGGAGCCTTCCAAGCTTATCATATTCATATGATGCTGAATATGGAGTTGAAGCTTTGTTGCCTTTTATATCGGTCTTGGAAACCATTCTTCCCAAAGCATCATATACCATGCTCGAATAATCGCCGAATACATTGTATTCCCTCGTAATTCTTCCGGCATAATCGTATTCATATTTTGCGGTATAGCTTTCCGTCCAGCTTTCGTTATATGCACGGGAGGACTTTTCCTGGGTTTTATTCCCTACATAATCATAGGTATATGTGGTGTAATATTCGGAGCCGCTATGGACTCTTTTTTCCCTTATAATCCTTCCATTCTTATCTAAATATTGAGTGCTGGCTATAGCAGGAGAACCAGTTTGTCCCACAACTGTTACAGTTGTTTTTGAGCAATCTGCTTTCCCGTCATTATTAAGATCAAAAGCATCTTCGTATAGATAAGTTTCCTGTGCTATTGTTGTTCCACTGCTGTCTTTGGTTATTTTGTCTTTTAATCTTCCGTCATTGTAATAAGTATATCCTATGTTGTAATAGTTGGAAGATGATGTTGTATTGTTCTTCTCCGTTTTCAGCAGGAAGTCTTTATTATATTCATATGATTTAAGATATTCTCCGGTTTGTACATCTTTTTCATATAATATGTTTCCAAATCCGTCATAGATATATTGTTTGTTGGCGCCGACTTCATTAGTAACTGCTAAGGTATTATTCGTGTCGTCATAGTTGTAGCTGATAGTGGAGTTGTCAGGTTTAGTTATTAATTTCACTCTTCCCAGATTGTCATACTGGTAATTTGTAGCGTTATTTTTAGGGTCTGTATAGTTTATTTGCTTTCCGTAGTCATCATATTTAAAAACCTCCGCAACCGTACCCACCGATGAGCCATCTGCATCAAGTACCCCCGGTGTAGATTTGCCTGTCAGGTATGCTCCGTTAAAGTTATAGTTACTGTTTCTGCCAGAAACATTATCAAGGTAGCTATAATTTGTTTCTATATAGCTTGTCCATCCTCCGCTTTCAAGGTATCTTTTTTCGCTATTTACATTGTTCCATTGGTCATAGGCATATTGTGACTTAGTTTTTTGGGTCCCGTTTACTTTAACGGCAGCTTGTGCTGTGTTTTTGCCATCCGAAGTGAGGCTGTATGTTTCCGTTATTATTGTGGAGGAATCTTTCCTGTATTCTTTTTGTGCCAAAAGATGAAATCGGCTTGTGTCGTAGGTATACTTGACCAAATAGCTGCTGGTTTCCGGATTAACCAGTTGGTTATTAGTATTTCTTTGGGCATCAGGTCCCCAATATTTTATCAGATTGGCATATTGGTCATATTTGTAATCTTCTGCCGTCAATAAATAAATGTTTAGATTTTGATCCTGTTTTCTCCCGGATGCCGGTATAGTATATGTTTTAGTTAAGGCTTGTGTAAGTTGGCGATCCGTACTGTCATATTTAAATTGAGAGCTATTATACATGAGATTTTTATCCGGATACTCCACACCTTGCTCATAAACCCTCCTTACTACCAAATAACCGCTGCTGCCTGTGTAATAATTCAGGCTCCTATATTCTTCCTTATCTGTAAGTTGGTTGTTATAATTGAATTTAAAACACTGGGTTTTTATTGTCCCGGTATAATCCTTCCTATCTATCATTAAAAATCTGTAGAATTTAGGGTAGTAATTATCTAAATGCATTTGGTATTCATCATCCGGTATAAAAGGATATTTTGTATAGTTGTAATCGTTAATATACTCTCTTAAATGGGTAACATTTTTTGTAGTTTCTACAGTAGTCCTTTTCTTAACTACAGGATAGGATTCGTACCCACCATAGATAAATCTTTTTTCATCGGCGTATTCATATTCTATATATGAACCTGTGGGGAAGGTGATTTTTGTGAGTATGTTGCTTGAAAGTACTCCTGTTGCTCCATCACCTACATAAAAGGGTAAAGTGGTGTTATAGTTGTATTCATATCCGGTTATTCTGTTTTCAAAATCTTTCCTATTGACGATCTTATGGGAATATGTATAAAAAGACTGGCCTGTTGCCTCATCCAGCAGAAACCCGTCCTGAGCCAATTCATAGGTAATTTTTCTGTTACCGGGCGCTGTTACTACCACTTTTAAATTATTGAAATCATAGTCAATTGTTACTTCCCGCCCAAGGGTGTCGATTATTTTTGTAATAACAGGATGATTTCTAATTAGTGTATGCTGATATTCAATAGTGTTGCCGTACCTGTCAACCTTGGCCAATAGCCTGCCGTCCTGCGCAAAGTATTTCTTTATGCCATCCTTATATTTTAATACATAATATGAAGATATATTCTGTCCATTTGTGTAGGAGCTGTCCTGTTCTAGCCGCATATCATACAATTTATATTCTTTAAGCTCAAGGTTATCTTCAATTTCATATACACGTCCGTCTTCAAGGTGTAAATATTTTCCTTTATTTTTATTTATATAATTCGCCCATCCACCCAAATAATCATTGTAATAGCTTTTATCCTCAACAATTTCAATTGAATCAAAAACAAAGCTCCATCCTAACCCCAACGGCGAGTCTTTTTGATCATATCTGGGAGTAAACCATCTGTGTATACTATAACTGGTGGTAGGTACACTATAATAAGTATTTCTTTCAAGGTGAAGAATATCCTTGAAGGTAACATCCATATCACCCCATGTGCCTTGCCACAGGTAATACACCCTGTTGTCCTGGTTGTTGTATATATCCTCCAATCTTTCAAGCTCGCTATTGTATATATCCTTTATTATTTCAAAATCCCCTTCTTCAACAAGAGTCCCCGCATAAGGCCCTCCATAAATATATCTTTTGTATTTTATTACAACATTATAAAAAGTAACTGAGCCGCTGCGTTCTATATATTCCTTCTCTCCACATTCATGTTCTCCGGAGTTGTATCTTGAAACAAGCTTAAAGTCCAATCCGTTCCTGCCCGGAAGGTACACATCAACATTCTCGTGAATAAGGCTTCCCGTATTCATTTCAATTCTGTCTTCATTATATTCCTGGTAAGTGAAAGGAGCCTTATATCCATCTTCAACCGCTGAAATAACCGGCAATGGCTCTTTCTTGGTATCTGTGGCTTTTTCGGCGTCTACATCCGTTTCTGTAGCTGCACTTTCAGTATTGGTCTCCGCATCTACGCTTTCTATATCCTCACCCTCTATATCTGCTTTTCCCAAAAATTTTTCATAATATTCTTTTACCTCTTGATAGAACTGTGCCCATTCAATATTTTCTTTATCTGTATAATCCAAAAACCATTTAACACTGATGCTGTTTTCAAAAATAAAGCCCGCTAAATCAATAATATCTTTAGAAGAATATGTTCTTTGTATTTCATCCCATATTTCATTGCCTTCATTATCTCTCTTGATAACATCATGCAAATCAACATTAAATATTTCCGCTATCACAGCAGGTTTCTCAAAGTCGTATACATCATATCTTTCCAGTAGAAAACCTTTAATGTCATCAATTATCTCAGGTGAAAAATTCCACCTACTAATTAAATTCGCATACTTGCTAGTTTCTGTATATAATGCTTGCAGGTCTTCATATTGCAGCAAAGCTTTTTCAATTTCTTCAATCGTCAATTTTGCATTAGTTTGTATTTTGGCTGCTAATATTGAATCAGCAATTGAGTAACCGTGCTTTTCAGCTTCTGTAAGTAAGGTATAGTCTACTCCCGCATATTCTGCTATGGCTTCTAACTCTTCTTTGCTTGCTTCTGAAAACTTGCTTATTTTTGATAGTCTTTCCATATATGCATCTCGTTCGGGGCTCTGAATCTTGATATTATATCTTTCCTGGAGTTTTTCTGCCGGAATAATTTTTTCTTTTTCTAAATTGTTTAGGTTTTCTGATTCCTCCGATCCTTCCGGATTTTCTTCATCTACCATTATTTCTAAGCTTGTATCATTCTTTTCATTAAGTACTTCTGATACAATACCTTCATCATGATTATGTACATTTACTGCATTCACGTGTATTGTATTAATGGGAGCCAGGAATGAAATACAAAAACATATTACTAATAATTTTGATATTAATTTAAAATACTTTTTCATACCATTTACCTCCAAAAGTTTATTTTAGTTAATCAACATACGTAAATCATACATTTTAGTCATGCTTTGAAATTTTAACTTAGCCGATTACATTAAACGAACAAATGATTCAACATATCATTTTTAAAGATATTTGTACGTTTAATGAGTTTTATAGGTGTAGATTTCACACAAGTTTAATTGAAATGCAAAATTATTTGTGTGAAATCTATAGTCAATAATAAAGAACCAATGGAATCACCTCTTTCTCATCATAATCAGACACTCTTACTCAAAATATCCATAATTATTTATGTCTGTCACCGTTTCCTTCAGTTCCCCATCACTATATAGATAAATAGTGCTATATAGTCGATATGAATATCTTCTGTTTACCTGCCATATTCCCTCAAGCATTACTCCGGGCTTGTCCTCGTCCTCTGTCCAGCTTTTGAGTTCTGTCCAATAGCCATTGTTAAAGCGCTGCAAACTAGCTACAATTTTAATTCTGTCAGCATGAATTGCAATAGCTTTTACATATACATCTGCTAACCCACTATCAGATATGTCCAGATAGCTTTCAACTATATCCAGCCAAGTCCAGTAAGGTTTGATTCCAGTATAGTTTGATGAATTTGCAGCTGTTGTACATAATGGTGATAAAAGTGTAATTGATATAGTGATGATTAAAGTGAGCACAAGCGTTTTCTTCATAGAAAAACCTCCTTCATTTTTTTCTTCGTTCACTTAATATAACGAAGCATAAGGAGGTTTTGTTAGAGATTTTATGGTAAACTTTGATTATTTTTTAATTTCAGCACTTTGCATAATTTTTATAGCTTCAGTTTGGTCAATTTCACCAGATAATGTATATGTTTCATTCCTGCTATCTATCATGATTAGCATTGTTTTGTTATCTTTATGAGAGATATATGTTTTGTTATTATTAATTTCAGTTTGTATGGTTTCTGTATCCTCTGTGTCAAATGAAATATTTTGAGCCTGTGTACTTTTACTGAATAATATTTGCTGACTTTCATCATTAGTATCTTACCCCTCAAAAACATCAAATAAAAACAAGAAGTTAAGCTGCCAATTTCACCAAACCTTCTGTTGATGCGGCTAAGAGAGCATTCAAAGCAGAGGTTAATTTTCTTCCCTTATCCGTCAAAACATACTTGTGTTGCTTTGGAAGTTTCCTCAGTAGTCCATGTGAACGCAGTAATGAAATACTACGGCTGAGCTTTGAAGACAGTTTTTTCCCTGTTGCACCATTGGCCCAAACTGAATCCATAAGCTTCTCTTGCAGCGCTTTGTTCGTGACAGCAGAAACACAAAACGCTGAGTCCGATATCGCTTTCAATAATTCGCTGTCTTTCCCGGTAATATCCAAACCCCTGACCCTTTTTCCGTTTTTTGAAAATGAAGGTGTAACCTCTGCAATCAACTTTCCAAGAGGTGTATCATCGGAAACGGTTGCCAATTGCTCTGCAAAGCATTTATTCCTCTCGACGGATATTTTTGCTCTGAGGTTGATGTCAGCGATTCCTTTTCGCATCGGCTGATATTTTTTCCCTTCAGACTTTTCATTACCTTCAGTGATACGTTGAACCTTGAATTTAGAAGGATTGTTTATTGTCGTCTCAATACGCAATACATTCTGCTGATTATAGAACTTAACACTGTTATTATCAACATAATGGCGAACCCGTGTACCATCCTGCCATAACCCTACTTTCGTCAAAAGTTCTGGATTTGACAAGGGATGTGGCTGACCATCTTTCTTCACTGGATGACCCATGTATTTCAATACCCTGTCACATGTGCCTGTAATAATGGCATGATGCAGGAGATTGTTCATCAAAGGACGTAAGGTTTCCGGATCATCGAACATGTAATCCCTAGCCATCTCACTTTGCCATAATGTCCAATAATAGCTCATCTCTCTACCGAACACTTCTGATATTCCAGGGAATACCTCTTTCGCGAAATCAGACAACATCTTATTCCAGTCAACCCCGATTTGAGTATCCAATAGCTGTTGCGCTAATTTATAGTTTTCAATATGCAGAAATTTGTTTCCTTCTACAATATAGCTGCAGTTTGCTTTGTCGAGGGAGCGTCGCAACCATTCTCTTCCATTGACCGCAATTTGAATCCCATAAGGTGCCCATGTCTGAAGTCGGATACTCATAAAACCATATTCCTTATGGTCATAATAAAAATATAGATGCTTGCATCGAGATGTTTCCATTCTCAAACTCGGGTATCCTTTGACTGCATCGAATGTGGAACGGAATGTTTGACAGCCTTCTACGCATGACCAAACACCGATTAATCCTTCTTTTATTCCAGATTCTTTCTGCATATTGTGCGCAAGTTCTTCTTTGCGAGTATTGATTGATGGTATATAAATGATTCCTCTACCGCAATGCTTTTGTGCGTATTCTTCTGCTGCCCGAATGATTGCAGTTGACTGATGGATAACCCAGTCTTTATAATCTTTATTTAAGACCCCTTTTGTCCGTAAGAACATCTGCATACCGGCGGCAAAGGCTATCTGCCGGAATATCCCTTTGAATACCAATCGATCAAAACCTTCAACTGTTCCCTTGATTATTGCTCCAAACCTATGTAATAATGTATCCATAGTGCGTTGCCTCCATATCCTTATTTATGTTTTTTGTCAAATTCATTATAAGCGATTGGCAACGCACTTTTCAAATATTCAATGGAGTTGTGGTATCAGTTTTATTGGGTTGTGGGCGTAGCCCACTTTGGAGTATACTTATTAATTTTAAATATATTGAGCAATTCTTGTTTTGTGAAATCTCTAAATAAATCAATGCTTGTAATGGCTGCTATATATTTTTCTATAGTCATCAGCGATATCTCCCCAAATTATAAATTGTAAAAAAAGTAACCTTGGTTACTGTAAATTATTACATTAAAAAGTATAATACAATAAAACATAAAATGGAAGGGGTATTGTATGGATGTATTTACACTATCTTTATGGGTAATTACTTTGATAGCATTTGTAATATCTATTGTAAAGGATAAAAAAAAGACACTTAACGCCATGAAAATGTCTCGAGGTATGATGAAAAATATAATAGGAGAAATTATAGGAATACTATTTCTAATCGGGTTGATATTAACCTTCATTCCTCCTGATACTATTAAAGGATTTGTAGGTGAAACCTCAATATTATTATCAACCATAGTTTCTGCTGCGGTAGGAAGTATAACTCTAATACCTGCTTTTGTGGCTTTCCCGCTTGTTGGATCTTTGGTTGATGCTGGAATAAATATAATACCAGCAGTTGCATTTCTAACAACTCTTACTATGGTAGGGGTTGTGACCTTTCATCTTGAAAAAGATGAATTTGGTGCGAAGTTTACATTAGCAAGGAATTCTTTGAGCTTTGTATTTGCAATAATTATTTCTCTGGTTATGGGGGTGATAATATGAGCTTACCTAATTCTAATCTTAATGGTAAAAAAGTAGTCGATAAAAACTTTGTTGGTATAATTGATATAATTAAAAAGAATAAATTATTGGTTTTAGTAATTCTTGCTTATCTTGTATTATTGGTTGCAATGCCTGGCACAGCTTATGAATCAGGCAAGAATAGTATGTATTATGTTAAAGAGATGCTGCAAATAATGCCGGTAATATTCATTTTAACATCATTAATAGAAGCGTGGGTTCCAAGACAAACAATCATTAAAGGCTTTGGTGAAAATTCAGGAATAAAAGGGTCAATATTCTCTTTCCTATTAGGCAGCTTTTCAGCGGGACCAATCTATGCAGCTTTTCCTATTTGTAAAATGCTACTTAAAAAAGGTGCTAGTGTGTCAAATGTAGTAATTATATTAAGTTCTTGGGCTGTTGTAAAAGTACCAATGCTTGCAAACGAAGCAAAATTCCTGGGGCCTAAGTTTATGGCGATTAGATGGGTTTTAACCACCATTTCCATATTTATTATGGCATACATTGTTTCAAAACTGGTGAAAAAAGAAACAATACCTTTTAAAGAAGAATCAGCAAGCGTAGCAGCAAATACTCTATCAATCAAACAACAATATTGTATAGGTTGCGGAGTATGTGTAAAGATGGCTCCTGAAAATTTCAAAATGAGTAATGGAAAAGCTCATGTTATGCAGCAGCCATATATATATTCAAATACTAAAAATGAGGATTCAGAGAAAGAAATTACTCTAGAAACAAATAAAAAAGTAAATACTGCGATAGAAAAATGCCCAGCTAAAGCAATTTATTGGAATTAGATTGGAGCAAAGCAGGAGAAAAAACGGGGAAGGGGAAAAGTGGAAAGAAAAGGGGGACGGTTCTCCACTAGTGGAGAACCGTCCCCCTTTTCTTCATTTTAAAT
>ENA-UOOK01005911-UOOK01005911.1-fermentation-metagenome-genome-assembly--contig:-NODE-5911-length-12033-cov-6.058858_pt1 | contig 12033 bp, 14 predicted proteins | sample MGYA00245777_ERZ724023 | MGnify/ENA primary metagenome ERZ724023 (study PRJEB28704, sample SAMN03018312) | fermentation metagenome | biome: anthropogenic terrestrial biome; feature: soil; material... | reverse complement strand
TGATCATGTACGGCCCGATCGAGAACGTCGAGGCGATGATCACCGCACAGGCCTACGTAGATATCGTCGTGATGGAAGCGGTGCGCGATCTCGGTATCGAGCCCAAGACCGAGAACCACCCGTTCTTCAAACTCATTTAAACCCTTTTTTTTACATTATACTTCCTGTAGACAGCATTCACTCCCACTGAGTGGAAGATCCGCGTAACGTGTAAACTAATTTGCCTTAAAAAATTGATTTTAGTAAGAACTATACATTCGAGAGCCCTATACCAGAGCACCAGACGCTTATGAAGCTGATTACCGTTGCAGGCCCTCCATCTTCAGGGAAGACCTCTGTGATTCTCAAAACCATTGCAGCCCTTGGACTGCCCCGCGGGAGCGTGGGTGTTGTGAAGTTTGATTCGCTCACCTCCTTCGACCACCAGCGCTACGATGAACAGCAGATACCCAATCAGACTGCTTTTGCCGGAAAGATCTGTCCGGACCACCATTTTGTCAGCAATGTTGAAGGGGCGGTTGAATGGGGTATGAAAAAGGGATTGTCAGTCCTTGTCACAGAAAGCGCAGGGCTCTGCAACCGATGCTCGCCATACGTGAACGGTATTTTATCGGTTTGTGTCATCGACAATCTTTCCGGCGTCAACACGCCCAGAAAGATCGGTCCGATGCTGAAGTATGCCGATATCGTCGTTGTCACAAAAGGAGATGTTGTCTCCCAGGCGGAACGCGAGGTCTTTGCCTTCAACATCCGTGAGGTGAATGCATCGGCAACTGTTCTTTTCGTAAACGGCATTACCGGCCAGGGAGCGTTTATGCTTGCCCGCTACTGGCAGGATACGCTGGATATCCGGACACTCCGCGACCGTAAACTTCGATTCACCATGCCGGCCGCCATCTGTTCGTACTGTACCGGTGAGACCCTTATCGGAGAGATGTATCAGATGGGGATGGTCAAAAGAATGGAGTTTGACGATGTATGAAAGCCCTTGACTATGTTGCAGAAGTTTCTGCAGTACCAATCGGCGATATCCTTCGCCGTTATCCTCTTGCGGTTGATTACCTCGCCAACATGCGATTGACCGGGATTGATGAAACAAAGACGCTCCCAGAGATCCTGGAGAACGTCGATGAGGATATGCTTGAGGAGTTCGGGCTTGACCGCGAAGAGGTCATATTCCATTTCAGCGCATTTCTTGAAGCATTCTCCAGGATGGATGAGTCTATTGAGACGATCTCCTCCATCACGATCCTCGGTGGGCGAGACAAGACGGGAAGACCCGAGATGCTCGAACTGACAGTAACACCCGGCGAGGTCGTAAGCATTGTCGGTCCCACCGGCTCGGGAAAAAGCAGGCTGCTTGAGGATATCGAATGCCTTGCCCAGCGCGACACGCCGACTGCAAGGCAGATTCTCATCAACGGTTCGGTCCCGGATCTCGATAAGAGATTCTCTACCGGAGGAAAACTGGTAGCCCAGCTCTCGCAGAACATGAACTTCGTCATGGACCTGACGGTGCAGGAGTTTCTGGAGATGCATGCAAAAAGCCGGATGATCCCGGAATCCGCCGCGGTTGTGAAGAAGTGTTTTACGGTTGCCAATTCTTTAGCGGGGGAGAAATTCACCCTGGATACGAAAGTCACCCAGCTCTCCGGGGGGCAGTCGCGGTCGCTGATGATCGCCGATACCGCTCTTTTGAGTTCATCCCCGATCATCCTCATCGACGAGCTGGAGAATGCAGGAATCGACCGGCGGGAGGCGATCGAGATCCTTGTCGGCAACGAGAAGATTGTCCTCATGTCGACACACGATCCACTCCTTGCCCTCCGTGCCGACAAAAGGATCGTCATCAGAAACGGAGGCGTCATAAAGGTGATTGAAACGACCGCGGAAGAGGAGCAGACACTGCATAAGATCGAGGCGATCGATTCTGCCCTCCTCAATATCCGCAATCAGCTCCGGAGGGGAGCGATCGTCACAAACGAGAGTATTCCGGAATTTCAGGAGAAATAATATGTGGGAATTATACGATGCGTTGATCGAAGGGATCCCCGACGACATTATCGTTGACGATATGGCCCTCGGCGGGGAGCTGACGTATGTTGAGGCAAACGGCGGCATTGGCATTGCAGGATACCGTTATTATATCCAGCGCGCCCCGATGATGACCGAAAACAGAATTGGAAAACCGTTAAAAGAGATCGCCGGGTGTGTGAAGTCCTGGAACCTGTGGGAAGCATCGATCGGTAATGCGGCGATCAATGCGTGGTATAATCATCCGGATACTGCCAGGAGAGCGGGGATCGAGGTTGCAGAGAAGAAACGAGTTGAGGAGCGGCTGAAAGACCCGTTCATCAAATCCCAGAATCTTGTAAAAGGAAAAAAGGTCTGTGTCGTCGGCCATTTTCCGTTCCTTGAGAAGTTGATCGCCCCCGTCTGTGACCTGAGTATCATTGAATGGGACCCCGAGGAGGGTGATTATCCGTATTCTGCCTGTGAATATCTGCTGCCGGAGTCCGATTATGTGTTTCTGACCTGTGCCGCCGTCAGCGATAAGACCATGCCGCGGCTCCTTGAACTTTCGGAGAATGCAAAGGGGGTGACAATCGTAGGGCCCGGAACTCCCCTCTCTTCGGTCTTCTTCGATTATGGTGTCTCCGATCTGTCGGGTTTTGTCGCAACCGATGCTGCACTCGCGAAGAGGATCATCAGAGGAGCGGAGAACCAGAGGATCTTCGGAGCGGGGATGAAGGTGGAGTATCTCCGCCCGGGGGTTTGAAGGCGGTTGCGGCTTACAGGAGGATTTACGAAAGGGTTTGCGAGGTGAACTCCCCGTCTCCATCCCGTAAAGAGATACGTAGCCCCCGCTCGAAGACCTTCGGCCTTCTCAAAGCTCCGGACGTTCCGTCCGTCGCACTTCCGGTGCTCATGCACCGGCCCCATGACCCATCGCACCCCACTCCTGGGGGCGGGGCAATCATGGCGATAGACAACCGGCGGCACGGCGGTCGTTCGAGCACCACAGGTGCGCAGTCCCCCTGGAATCCGTGTTTAGGGTGCAACCGATGACTCCTCTGAGAGGTTTCAACAAAGCCTTACTTGAGAACGTTCAGGAGAACCATATGACGAGCGGAATCGGACATACAAACCAGGTGCCCTCACAACCCGCGATATGCGCTACGGCGGTGACGGATATAGAGGATTATAATCTCCCGCTCCTCATGATGCACGGCATATATAATCCGGTAGTCCCCTACCCGGGTTCGGTAGAGGTGTTCTGCTCCGCTTAACTTACGTACACCATGCGGCAGAGGGTTTTCAGATAGAGCGTCTATGCTCTGAAAGATGCGCAGAACACTATCACGCGGCAATACTGCGATATCTCTCTCGACACTCGCCTTTACGCGAATCGAGTACCCTGCCATTACTGCTCGTATCGCTTCCGGAATTCACTGAACCCTACGGTCGGTTCTTCACGCCGCTCCGCGACCACGGCAAGGTCATGGAGATCTTCCTGCAGCTGCTCGTACTCCTGGAGAGGGAGAATAACCGCGACCCGGTTCCCGTGCTCATCGACGACATACTGTTCTCCTGTAGCGCTCATCGTTCTCCTCACTTGTAGATAGGGTGCAGGAACCATTAATCTTCTTTTGGCTCTGGTGTAAACCCGGTTCCTGTCTTTCTCTACCCGATAGGGATGGTGCCGGGCTCAGTACCAATCCACAGCCCGGAACCTCCATCCAGCCGAAATGCAAAAAAGAAGAGTATACTATCCGCAGGGCGAAGGGCTTCCAGCACCGGCTGCTCACGCGAGTTCGATATGCCCGGCGATCCGGAGTTTCCCGCCCTCGAGGTAGTGGAGCACCGCCGTGTCACCCGGGAGGTAGACGAGGTCTTTTTCAAGCGCAAGCGTCAGCGTCGGCTGCCGCCAGTCGCCGTCGTCCCGCACCGCCTCCACCCTCGCCGGGATGAACTGCATCCAGTGGCCGATGTGGAGCACCGTCCCCGCCGTGAGCGGTGCGGGCCAGTATTTGACCAGGGTCGCCCGTGCCTCAAGGTTCGTCCCCGTCCGGAGCGCGGGGTCGCTTGAGAGGACAAAGCCCCGGTCGAGGTCGTCGGACTCGACGTTCTTGAGCGCGAGCCCCACGCGGTCGCCTTCCGCTGCCCAGTCGAAGTCGTCGTCGTGCTTCTGAATCGACCGCACCGTGATCGCCCGCTCACCGGGGTAGACCTTCAGGGCGTCGTGCTTTCTGATGCCGCCCCGCACCACGCCGCCGAGGATGACCGTCCCGATGCCGCGGACGTTGAAGTGGTGATCGATCGGGATCGTTCCCACGGCACCGGCGGCAAGCGGGACGGAGGAGCGGGCATGCGCCTCGCGAAGCAGGAGATCGCGCAGCGTGATAGGGTCCTCTTCCACGAACTCGTAGCGCTCGAGCACCGTCCCCCGGAAGAGCGGCGCGAGGTCGCCCGGGGTCAGATAGTTCTGGAGGATGATGTAGCCCTGCTTTATCCCTACCTCGTCAAGCATCAGTACCCACTCTCCGAGCGTCGGGGTGATGGCGCTCACCACGATGAGTGCCGCATCCGCCATCGATGCAGCGTAGAAGAGCGGGGCCAGCCGCTCGGGATACCGCGTCGGCTCGATGATGGTGACGGTATCCTCGCCCTTCTTCAGGTTATAAAATGTGATATCGGACTCCGTGCCCTTCTTCCCGAGGTCTTTTGCGTAACCGCCGGGTCCCAGCACGGCAATGTTCAGGTTGCCCATATGCCTGATCTCTTGGTCATCCAGGGGTATGAGGTTTGCTCATGTGTTATGCGGGTATGCCACCACAAGTCCTCTCAAGAAGCCCCCACGACCTCAGCAACGAGAACTCCGTCCGATAAGCCGTTCCACCGCCGCGCGGAACTCGCTGAACTCCCGTGAGACCTCCGGGCCGGCAGAGCCCGGATACCCGTTTGCGCCCCGCACGACGATACTGTGCCCATCCATCTCCATCCGCAGGTGCCAGTAGGTGACATCGCAACAGGAGTAGGCAGAGACATACTCCGGCTCCCATTCCCAAACACCAAGCCGATCGGCGGTCTCCCGGAACCGCGCCCACTCCCCCGGCGTCGGCGAAGCCTCCATCACCACTCCGGAGTAGCCGCCGGCACTCGCACGCTCGTAGAGGAGCCGGCCGTTCCGGCCGTCCACGAGCCTGACGTAGAGGGACGGCCCGACGCTCCCGCCGACGTAGAACTCGAACGCCGTCGGCGGGGGAAAGGAGGGAGTGAAGGATGCACCGTCGCACATATCAGGTTATATGACCAGCATGGCCAAATACCCTGCGACGAGAAGACCCATGCAGCAGACCCCGGCGACGTCGACCCTGCCCGGGGCGAGGTCACGCATTGGCGTCCGCAGGCCGGAGCGGTATCCCCGGAGGTCGATGGTCAGCCCGAGGACCGTGGCTTTTCCGAGGGAGTTCGAGACCAGGGGGATGATGATGGGAAAGAGGCCCCGGACCTTCCCGGAGATGCCTCTCCCCGGATTGTAAGCCCGGGCGAGCTGCGCCTCGTGGATCCGCTTTCCTTCAAGCTGCAGGCTCGGGATGAACCGGAGCGCAATCAGGAGCATGAGCGTGTAGTCGACGGGCATCCTGAGGCGGTCCAGGAGATGGACGAGGTCACGCGGTTGGGTCGATATGACGAAGAGTTGGAAAGCGAAGAGCATCGCTGCGAACCGGAGCGTCATCGCGACGGCGAGGTCGATCGCCCCTACCGTGACGGGGAAGGCCCCTCCGATGACCGGGACCGATTGGGGGACCAGGTAGCCGAGGATCTCTCCGTTCTGGATGGTGAGGATGGTCAGGACGAGCAGGCTCACCGCGAGCGAGACAAGCAGGGGCACCTGGCGGAGGAGGTCGCGGGCAAGCCCACCGGCCGCCGCTACGGCCACGACGGCCCCGACAAGGACCGCGAGCATCGCGGTATCGCTCGTCAGCACCGCGAGGAGAACGACGACGATCACGAAGATCAGTTTGGTGAACGGGTGGAGGCGGTGAAAGGCGCTCTCCCGGGTGATATACTGCATAATTTCGGACATGGTTCCTCCTCATACATTCTCCTGTCGTCTACGATTCTCCCCTGCTCCATCCTGACGATACGGTCGGCGTACTCCTCTCCGAGAAGCATATCATGCGTCACCATGACGATTGTGTGGCCGTCCTGCCGCAGGCGGCCGAGGGTCTCCATGACCCGCGCCGCCTCCCGGGCATCCAGCCCGGTCGTGGGCTCGTCGAGGACGATCACCCTCGGCCTCATGGCGATGACGCAGGCGATTGCCAGGCGCTGCCGTTCACCGCGGGAGAGCGACCGTGGGTAGGCCCCCTTCCGGTGAAGAAGGCCGACCTCGCGGAGAGCCATGTCAATCGGCTCCCCCGTGCTCCCGGGGTCGATGTTTTTGAGGCCGAAGGCCACCTCCTCCTCCACGGTCTCTGCAAAGAGCATGGTGTCAGGATTCTGGAAGACAAGACCCACGTGGCGCGCGAGTTCCGCTATCGGGACGCTTCCGGCATCGAGCCCGTCGACGATGACGCTTCCCCGGGTAGGACGGAGCAGCCCGTTGAAGTGCTTGACGAGCGTCGTCTTCCCGGACCCATTCTCCCCGACCACGGCCACGATCTCGGCGGGAGCGACCTCGAGACTGACTCCGGAAAGCGCCGTCACCCCGTCGTAGCGGTGGACAAGTCCCCGGATGGATATGATGGACGGCGTTCGGGCTGCCGCCGGTGCAGGGTGGCGGGCGCCGCCTGCAGGGGACTGCAGGAGGCAGGCCTGCATCAGCCCGGTGGGCTGTCCTTCCTGCGCGATCTTTCCGTCTTCAATCAGGACCATCCTATCCGCGATGGCAGCGAGTTCATTGAGTTTCTGCTCGACGATGAGCACGGCCGTGCCCTTGTCCGCGAGCCGCCGGAGGAGCGTGGATACCGCATCGGTCGCCTCTGCATCCAGTTCGGCGGTCGGTTCGTCCAGGACCAGGATCTCTGTCCCCAGGACGAGGGTTGCAGCGATGGCGACCCGCTGCTTCTGCCCCCCGGAGAGGGTGTGCGGGGCCCGGTCGGCAAGGTCGGCGATCCTGGTCGCTTCCATCACGTCATGGAGCCTCTGCTGCATCTCCGCACGGGGGATCCCGAGGTTCTCAAGCCCTGAGGCGACCTCTTCCTCGACGGTGGAGAAGATGAGCTGGGCGTCGGCGTCGTCGAAGACCACCCCGACGTGCCTTCCAATCTCGGCCATGCTCCGGTAGTCCCGGACACTCTTTCCAAGGATCGTGATCGTGCCCTCCAGCGTGCCCCCGTACTCGTGATGGAGGATGCCGGACGCCGCAAGGCAGAGGGTCGTCTTCCCCGCCCCGGTAGGGCCGGTGATGAAGACGATCTCTCCCCTCCCGATATTGAGGTCGATCCCGTCGAGCGCCGGCGAGTCGGATCCGGGGTAGGTGTAGGAGACGCTCTCCAGGGAGAGGGCGGTTTCCCGGCCGGTCTCAGGACTCATCGGCCCGCCTCGCGCCCGGGGATGGGGCTGCCTGCCGGGCCCCTCGCATCAGCGCCCTTGATGCCGGCACCACAAGTACCTGCCCGACGACGGCGTTGACCGCTCCTGTTATGAGGACAATCGGGACGGTCACTGCGAGGAACGCCTCAAGGGTGCCGAACTTGCCAAGGACCGTCGGGGCCACTGCAAGGATCGCGATGAGGATGAAGGAGAACCCGCTCGCGAGGGTTGCAATGAGTGTCGTCACACCCGGCGCAAACGCGAAGCGTTCTCTCAACACCAGATACGCCCCCAGGCAGACAACCGCGCCGATGGGCTCGCTGATCAGGTTCGCCGGCGGAAAGATCGAGTGGCTGAGAAGGGCGCAGATGATGCCCGCCACAACGCCGATCCCGATCGCCTCACGGAATGTGGGCACGACGAGGATGATGGCAAGGCTGTAGAAAGCAATCACAAGGTTCGATACGATGGGGCCGGGGATCAGGAGGGACATGTACCTGATGATGGCCCCTACGGCAAGGAGTATGCCGACGATCGCAATATCTCTTGATTTCATGGTATCTTTTCGGTATGGTATGGTGTTCAACGGGCGGTGCGGCTATGAGGGCTATGGAGGTCAGCAGAGACGCCAACGTGGTTGTGAGAGGGACCGGGGGAGTCCCCTCGAGGCGATTGGCCGGACGGAGGGTCCGGAGGACATCACAAACATTATTGTACAAAATAATACACTATAGTATATATAGGTACCCAGCGGCAGATCGCCGTATCAGAAGCGCCGTGACGGAGAGTGCAAGGAGAAGAACAATGGCTGCGAGGGTCCGGTGCGATCAGACATTCAGTTGTGCTATAGTTCCCTGAAACGATGACCCTGATCCTGTCAGGCAGGAACAGCCTGCCCCGCACCGGTATACGCTTCAACGAGCAGCCGCGTGCTCTTCCTGGGTGCATCTCCCTGAGGCGCGAAGCGTTCCCCCTCGAGAGCAGCGCATATGGCCCCGACGGCCTTCGCGTGCGACTGCCCGTAGCCACCCTCAAGCACCAGGGCGAGGGCCGCACGGCCCGCATCCGTCACCATCCCGGCGAGAGCCCCGAAGTCGTCCGGGTAGAGACGCATCGAACTGAGCGGGTCGTCGAAGAGCGCGTCCTGGCCCGCCGAGACCACCACAAGGTCCGGTCCGAACCACCGGAGCACCGGGGCGAACACCTCGTTAAAGACCAGAGCATAGTCTGCGCCGGTCGAGCCCGCTTCGAGAGGCGCGTTGACGGTGTACCCGACCCCCGGCCCGGCACCCCGCTCATCCGGCCACCCGGTGCCGGGGAAGATCCCTGCCTGGTGGACCGAGCAGTAGAGCACCCGGTCCGAGGTGTAGAACATCGTCTGCGTCCCGTTGCCGTGGTGCAGGTCCCAGTCGAGGACGGCGACCCGGTCGACCGATAGAAGTGCTTTTGCTACGGCGACGGCGACGTTGTTGAAGAGGCAGAATCCCATCGCCCGGTCCGGTACGGCATGGTGCCCCGGCGGGCGGACCAGGGCAAAACAGTGCTCACCTTCAAGCGCCCGCTCCACCGCCTGAAACGCGGCTCCCGCCGCATAGAGCGCCGCATCGAACGACCGACGGGTAACGTAGGTATCCGGGTCGAGGTAACAGGCCCGGCCCGGCGGGCACTCCCTGCTGAATGAACGGATCGCCTCGATGTGCCGGGAGGTATGCACCCGTGCGAGGTCCTCAGGTGTCGCCCGCTCCGGGGCTATGCGGCGTGCGCCGGCAGGCACCCCGGCGAGAGCGGCATCGAGACGTGCCTGGCACTCGGGATGGCCGGGATCGTTGTGACCAGCAAAGACATCTCCCACCACGACCAAGTATGACATGGCGATCGTGGGAGTTGGCAGTACTCGATATGAATCTTACCTGCCGGACGGAGACCGGGGAGCGGGTGAGAGAAAATCCGATCGTAACGCAGGTGACGGGGCTGCTCCCGTTCCCGCTGGCATGCACGGGGTGCACCGGAGATACTGCTCAACAGCGGGCGGACGCGGCGGCAGACATTATTTGAGGCAGAAGAAGATCGGGTTGCGCCGCAGAAGGCACGAAGCAGGAACATTCTCCTGTGGATTACCGTCACACGTGATTGGCGCAAACGACACCATAGTGCAGCGATCTTGCTGTCAGGGCTGCCGTCAACCGGCCTATTGTGGTCTGCCCCCCTGACACCGGGGGAGAGGTTGAATCGCAAGCCTGTAAAGAGCATGGTCACACTCAGGGTATCATGTCCCCGACGCGAAGTGGGGGTAGTTGACCGCTGTGCTCCCGGGGTGCCCGGCACCCGTGAATCACAGGATGAGCCTGCAGGCGCCACCCTCCCGGTCCTCAAGTCGAGCCACGATACAGGTCCCGGTTCTGCGGTTCTTTCAGGAGACGGAGAAGTGCCAGTGACCGCTACCTCCCCCTCCTGCGCCCGGCCACCCCCTCATCACCAGCCAACCGGGTGCGCATTAATACCAAGGAATAGTAATGTGGGTGCATGCCCCTGCCAGGCGTGACCTCACCGTCGTTCATCTATGCCTGCACCCGGTTCCGGGTCCGGAGGACGACGCTCCTCCCCCGTGAAGACTACCTGCGGCTGATGCGGATGAGCATACCGGAGATCGTCACCCACCTCGGCCGGCGCGAGGGGTACGCGCAGGATATCACGGATCTCATACACGACTTCGCCGGTGCCCAGCTCATCGAAGAGGCGGTAAACCGCAGCCTGGCACGTTCGTTCCGGAACGCCAGGGCGATCGCTCCGGGGGACCTGCAAACCCTGACCCGGGAATACCTCACACGATGGGACATAGCAAACGTCATGGCGATCCTGCGGGGCACGGTTCACAATATACCCCGGCAGCAGGTCCACGACCTCCTTATTCCGGCGGGCGAGATCGACAGCGCACTCCTCGACCGCCTCCTCTCCTTCACGACCTGCGGCGAGGCGATCGAAGCTCTCAAGGACTGGCGGCTCTACCCGGTCCTTGCAGAATCCTACCGGGTCTGCGGAGAGAAGGGCGTCTTCGCCCGGATCGAGAATGAACTCTACAGGCACTACTACGCCGGGCTGCTCGATCCCGGCAGATCCGGGTGCAGCGGGTGCCAGGAGTTGAACGAGTATCTCCGGTTTGAGATCGATATCACCAACATGAGGAACCTCCTCCGGCTCCACTGCGAAATAGAGGCGTGCGACCTTGCTGCCATCGACCAGACCATGATCCCGGGCGGCAGGATACCCATCAGCCGCTTCAAGCAACTCTACGGCATCGAGACGGAGGGGGAGTTCGTCAGCGTCTTCCTGGGGACCGATATCGTCCCGGTCCTGGCCCAGGCGATACGCGATCTCCGGCGGGATCCGGAGTTCTCAAGTTTTGACGCCGCGGAACTGGTCTGGCAGCGGTGGCACCAGCGTCAGCGGCCCATTCATGAGGTCGAGATGGCGGTCACCCGCAGCAGGCTTCACCGGCTGGAATCACTCTCCCGGCGTCATCCGTTCTCGGTCCTGCCGGTGCTCGCATACCTGGAGCGAAAGAAATACGAGGTCGCGAATCTGCGGGCAATCGCACGAGGGAAGGCGTTCGGTCTGCCGACCGAGCGGATATGGCAGTATATCGTCCTGTGAGGAAGCACCATGCCGGTTGATGAGATCAAACCCACCCGGGCCGGCCTCCTGCTCGTCAGGCGGCGACTGGCACTTGCTGAGCGGATACACCGGCTCCTTGCGATGAAACTCGATGGAATGATGTTGGAATTGGTCAAACTCACCGACCGGACCGCCCTGAGACGCAGGGAACTTGAGGAGAAATATACCGGGGCCCGGGAAACGGTGGCGGTCGCCACCATGATGGAGGGGGCGACAGGAGTGCTCCTTGCAGCGCTCTCGGTGGAGATCACCCCGACCTTTACGGCCAGGCAGAAGAATGTCTTCGGGGTCTGCCTTCCGGATCTCGAACCGGTGATGGTGAAGAAGACGCTCGACCAGCGGGGTTATGGTATCCTCGGGACCTCATCGGTCATCGACGATGCCGCCAATGCCTACGAGGACCTCCTCGAAGCGATCATCGCAAGTGCCGAACTCGAAGGGGGAGTCAAGCGACTGCTCAACGATATCGAACGAACCCGGCGGCGTGTGAATGCGCTGGAACTCAAGGTCATCCCGGAACTTACCGAACTACACCGGTCCATCGAGGACCAGCGCGACGAGATGGAGCGGCAGGATCTGGTCCGGCTTCGACGCATCAAAAAGATAAAAGCGAAGAGAGCGGAGAAACCCTAGAGGGTCCCGGCCTGCTTCTGCCGGGCGAGACACACGATTGCAGTATCCACAATCGCCCCGAGGGTGTCTACGCTGAAGGTCTCGGACGAGAGGACGATGTCATACGGTGAGAGATCGTCGATCTCGATACCGTAGTAGTTCCGGTAGCGGGTGGCCTCCGAGCGCTGCCGGTTCTCGGTGTAGGCC
>ENA-UOOK01005909-UOOK01005909.1-fermentation-metagenome-genome-assembly--contig:-NODE-5909-length-12033-cov-8.764485_pt1 | contig 12033 bp, 11 predicted proteins | sample MGYA00245777_ERZ724023 | MGnify/ENA primary metagenome ERZ724023 (study PRJEB28704, sample SAMN03018312) | fermentation metagenome | biome: anthropogenic terrestrial biome; feature: soil; material... | reverse complement strand
CATTCGTTGGTACTTTGGCTCCGTATTTTGGAGCCTTATGTACCACTACGTAATGCAACTAAGCGAAAGCGTCTCCGAATTCGGATACATTTGATGAAATCATATCATAGACTTCCTTGGGGTGTGAACAGTAACCAAAAACTCGCCACCCTTAGCGCCTGCCCTAAAGCAGAGTATTATGCTATATATTAAAGGATTTGTATATAAAAATCAATGTAAAAATGTAAATTATCATGGAATTTATTTCATGATAATTTATATTTATACAAGGTATAACAAGCATTCATATCACAGGTGATATAAAGAGAAATTTCGTTCCCGTAAATTTCCCAGTGTGTTTTCGTAAAAATCATGCTATCTCAATGCAAAATAATTATTTATTTGATGCAAAATACCATTGCTAATGTCTATTTTTCGTGGTAAGATTTTTTTGTATGTCGGCTTAGGCTTGTCCTGGGCCTGACTTTATGTTATTTTTTAAAGTTTTTGACAATTGACAAATATCAAGCTTTGGAGGCGCTAAAATGACGATTTCTTTTGCTGATTTCTTATCTCAGCTAGCATCAAACCCTGCCTTATTAATTACGGTTATTCTAACCCTGGGTGTTGTACTTGTGAATGGCTGGACAGATGCACCCAATGCCATTGCCACCTGTGTATCCACAAGAGCGATCCGCCCGAAAAAAGCCATTATCATGGCGGCCGTATTTAATTTTCTGGGTGTATTATTTATGACAATGGTCAATAATGCAGTTGCTGAAACAATCTACAATATGGTTGACTTCGGTGATAACTATAGAAATGCACTGATTGCTCTCTGTGCGGCTCTATTCGCAATTGTTGTCTGGGCAACAGCAACTTGGGCCTTCGGTATTCCCACCAGCGAATCCCATGCGTTAATTGCCGGTGTAACCGGTGCTGCGGTTGCATTACAGGGCTTCTCCGGTATCAATGCAGGGGAATGGATCAAAATAATCTACGGTCTCGTAATGTCAACCGTGATAGGATTTGGAGCCGGTTTTCTTATTGTCCGTCTGATCGGTTTTCTCTGCAAGGGAATGGATCGCCGCAAAACAACGACCTTCTTTCGCAATGCGCAGATCTTCGGCGGTGCCTCTATGGCCTTTATGCATGGCGCACAGGATGGGCAGAAATTTATGGGCGTATTTATGCTCGGTGTATTCCTTGCAAAGGGGCAGGGAAATGTGACCAATTTTGAGATACCAATCTGGCTGATGATTCTTTGCTCTCTGGTTATGGCTTTGGGGACTTCTATTGGCGGCTACCGTATTATAAAAACGGTTGGAATGGGAATGGTAAAACTTGATACCTATCAAGGATTTGCGGCAGATACCGCCGGAGCGATTAGTCTCTTGGTTGCCTCTGTCTTTGGTATTCCGGTCAGTACAACCCATACAAAAACGACAGCCATCATGGGCGTTGGCGCATCCAAGAGGCTTTCCTGCGTTAACTGGAATATCGTAAAGGAAATGGTTTATGCATGGATCTTAACCTTTCCGGGATGCGGGCTTTTAGGGTTTCTGATGTCGTATCTATTTATGAGAATATTTTAAAAAATATATCATTGAAAAAGGAAGGAAACTGTTGAAATGAGAAAGAACAACGAATATAATTATTTTGAAGCATTTTGTGAATTATCAGAATATTCTTTAAGATCTGCTGTTGTTTTGAAAGAGACCCTGCAAAATTTCGATCCAAACACCAAAATTGTAAAGGTGAAGGAGATGCATCAGATCGAGCATGATGCAGATAATGCGAAGCATGACGTCATGAACCGCCTGGTAAAAGAATTTCTTCCTCCGATCGAACGGGAAGACATAACCACATTGACCCAGGAAATCGATGATGTAACCGATTCTATCGAGGATGTATTAATCTATATTGATATGTTCAACATTCAAGAGATTCGTCCCGAAGTTTTAAAATTCACAGATCTTATTGTTGATTGCTGCAAAGCCCTGGATGAAGCAATGGGTCTGTTTAAGAGCTTTAAGAATTTTAAAGCACTTCACGAAAAAATCATTGAGGTGAACCATCTTGAGGAACAGGGTGACGCTCTTTATGTCGATATTGTGCGCAACCTTTATGAAACCGATAAGGATCCGATTGAATTAATGCGCTGGACCGAGATTCTTTACCGCTTGGAAAAATGCTGCGATAACTGTGAAGATGTAGCAAATATTCTGGAAAGCATTGTTATGAAAAATTCATAATTGGGAAGCGTGTTAAAAGGGAAGCCCTAAAAACGCTTTCCTGTAATTTATATTATATGTGCCGCAGTAAGGCGGCGGAACGGAGACCTATATGAATCTGGAACGGCAGAAGGCATTTATCATACATGCTGCTTATATCACCTTAATCTTAGGTTTAGTTTATGTGAGTATTAAGTACTTTCTTCCACTGCTGATGCCCTTTGTTATCGGTATGATTGTTGCTCTTGTTTTTCGTCCTCTGATCGATTTGATTCACGAAAAGACGCGGATGAAACGTTCCCTGGTTTCGATTTTTATACTAATTCTTTTCTATAGTCTCCTCGCACTTTTAATAAGTCTCATCGGATTAAAGGTTTTCACCTATATAGAAAACCTGTTTTACCGTCTTCCTGCTCTTTATGCAGATACCATTGAGCCTGCGATAAGGAAAATCGCCGATAATCTTATCCTTCGTTTTCCTGAAATTGAGTATTATGTGGAGGAATTCTTAGAAAATATAAGTGTATCCATCTTTGATTACCTGAAAACCATTTCTTCAACCGTAGTTACTGCGATAACCGGTTTCGCCGGCCAGCTTCCGGCATTACTTATCAAATTTATATTTACAATTGTATCTTCCTTCTTCTTCACCATTGATTATTATCGTATCGGTGATTTTGTGATGCGCCAGTTTAAAGGCGAAAGAGGGAAAATGGTCCTAAGGCTTAAAGCGAACGGAATCGGTACTTTAGGAAAGTTTGTGAAAGCGTATTCCCTAATTATAGTAATCACCTTTATCGAATTGTCGGCCGGTTTCTGGATTTTGAAAATTCCGAATGCATTTGTACTTGGCGCTTTGGTTGCGATTGTAGATATCCTCCCAATCCTCGGTACGGGTGCAGTCCTGCTGCCCTGGTCGATCCTGTCCTTTATCCTGGGAAATCTTAAGGTCGGCGTTGGAATACTGCTGCTCTACCTCTTTGTTACCGCAGTAAGACAAACCATTGAACCAAAAATTGTCGGCAAGCAGATCGGACTTCATCCGATCGTTACTCTGGTATTAATGTATGTAGGTGCTCAGCTTATGGGTGTTCTTGGCCTTCTGCTGCTGCCGATATTAGCTACGATAATTAAGACATTGAATGACGATGGGACCATTCGTTTATTTAAGTAAAAAAATGAGGCGGTCAAGGTGAACCGCCTCATTTATTTTCACATCAAGTGAATTCATCAGAATGCGCCCTTTTTTATAAAGGTCGAGCAATCGGTTTGATTCGAATCGGTGGCATGTCTGGGTTCCACCTGGATTTTCTCCGCTGTACAATGATCGCCGTTCATATAATATTCGCAGGTACTGACTACACATTTAACGCCTTCATTCGGTTTATCCATTTTTTTAATTGCCATATCTTTCCCTCCATAAGAAAAATGATTAAAGATTACTATCTTATTATTTCATGAAGGGAAAAATAAAATTCATCATAAATTTTAAATGAATCGATATCCGCTCTGTTTCATAAATTCTTGAAAAGTCTGACATGAAATTAACCGCGTTTGTAAATTTGAAGCAAACGCAGATAATGGTTTGCCTCCCGCAGGGTATGATCCCCTAACAGCGGAAGGATAATGGATCTAATCTTACAGTCTAACAGCCCTTCGGTTGCTTGTGCCTTAAAATTTCGGATACCCTTAACAGCCTGTAAGCTTTCTTCCGTAACATCATTCGGTATCGTCCGATCCATAGCTTCTTTCGCTTGCGCGGTTAATTGGTCGAATTCATTACCGAATTGATTTGCGGTTTTTATGAGCTCTTCCTCGCAGGGATCCAGTAATCCACGGATGAATTTTGCATGTTCTGCCATGATCCGGTTCCAGAATTCTTCCTGTTCGAAAAATTCTCTCTGGATATTGATTATCTCTCTTCCTTGTAATTTTATAATGAAACGTTGATATAATTTTGCTTCCCGCAGGATATGATCAATTAGTAACGGATAGTTTACAGTAAACAATTTACAGCATAGAACCTCATTTAAAACTGCACTTTTAAATTGTATGATATCTCCTGTCAAAGTGATTGCTCTTCGGTTAAGCATATATACTCTTCTTTCCAGTGCGGGTTCAAATCTACCCATATTCGGTGCAATTTGCGTTTCTGCCTTGGTTATCTCGGTCGGTATTGCAATACCGGTATATAGCCCGGAAGTCTTCTCTGCCTCCAGGGTAAACTGCGTAACTACTTGGCCGGATTGTAAAAATTCTTCGCTGACAACTCCATTCGAAACTACAATTACATCCGACAGGAATTCTTCGAACGCTTTCTTTAACTCCGCCGCCCGATCAATAAATTTACTGTCCTTTGGCACAAAACCCGCCATTAAGAAAAAAGCATGCTCCTTCATAATTCTGGCAAAGAAAAGATGCGTCTCAAGCGATTGCTGTATAAACTCATATCGTGATAACATTATTAACCTCCTATCGCAAAGTCAATTTTTGAATGTGCCTGTTTTAATCGAGTATACAAAGAACTACCTGGCAAACTTAAGGTAGTTCTTTGTTTATCAAATATGCCGCTTTTATATCTTTTGAGGGAAGACATAAATTTGAAACTGCGGCTTTTGTAATATGTCATTCTGAAAATTGCATGTAAATGCCCTCTGCCATCATATCCGCCATCTCAAGAGCCTGCAATTCGATATCATCATAACCAGCGGTTGCCTGCGCATAATTTTGCTCCAATAAATTGTTAATTTTTGTACTTAATAAGTTTAAATGATCCTCCAGCATTGCACTCCAATCTTCCTCACTCCAATATGGATTGAGACTTCCAAGCAGAGCTGCAATCTGATCTGCGTTTTGATGCCATCTGGTATTCGCATCGTTATAGGCATTGGTATCTCCGGCTTTCGCATCTTTAACCAACTCTGCAGCAATCGTAAGATGATTTGTAAATAGATCTGCAAATTTACGTGCTGCTTCCTCTCCGTAGAAAGTCATTAATGCATTCGCAAAATCCTGTGGGTTTCGTAAAAGTCTCTGCGTTGCCTGCTCCAATGTTGGAAGATCGAATATAATTGCTTCAATAACATTACTCGTCCAAGCAATATGCTGCTCCCATAGCATACGAAGATAGTTCTCCAAGCCCATTAGTTCATCGCCTGTCATTCCCTCTTCCGTCGGAGTGCCCGGTGTTGAGGGATAATACTGATATCCGGGAGTAATTGTGATCACTTGGCCCACCTGAAGGTTCATCGGATTAATACCCGGATTCATTTCCATAATCGCTTCCGGTGTTGTATTAAATACTTGCGCCAACATCCATATCGTATCATAGGGACGGATCGTATACTGCATTGCTCCATTCATAACAATAATCATCACCTATAAGAAGTTCTATTTCAGCTTATGATTAACACAGGAAAAAGGTTCCATCCGGCTGTATGCAAGATAGAACCTTTTTTATTTTTATTCCCAATTATAATAGGAGCGTCATGAGCCAGTTTATAAAATTAACTTCATCAAATTGATATAATTAATCAATCCTTCCGCCTCTATAATCTTTCTTACAAATTCAGGGAATGCCTGCCCCTGGTACTGCTTTCCCTTCGTCGTATCATAGATGATGCCCTTGCCAAAGTCAATTTCCACATGATCTCCGTTTTCGATTTCCCTGGCTGCCTCCGGGCATTCGATAATCGCAAGGCCGATATTAATTGCATTCCGGTAGAATATCCTTGCAAATGTTTCTGCAATTACACAGCTAATACCGGCAGCTTTGATTGCAATTGGGGCATGCTCTCTGGAAGAGCCGCATCCGAAGTTCTTATTTGCAACGATAATATCCCCCTGTTTTACTTTGCTTACGAATTCCCTATCGATATCGATCATACATTTAGCAGCCAATTTCTTGGGATCCTGCGTATTCAGATAACGTGCCGGAATAATTACATCCGTATCGATATTATCCCCATATTTGTGTACGGTCCCCGATGCTTTCATATATTTTTCCTCATTTCTTCTTTACTTCCCTTGTCTACATTCCACCTTAATTATCCGAATTTACCGGTATGAGCCTTTGTATTCAAATTTCATCTTCTAAGCAAACTGTGCTTTTTCCTCATAATCCAAGCTCACTTGGCCCGGAGATTCTTCCGGTTACGGCACTTGCCGCTGCTACTGCGGGGCTGGCAAGATAAACCTCCGATTCCACATGACCCATACGGCCTACAAAATTTCGATTCGTGGTAGCGACCGCTCGCTCCCCGGCTGCCAAAACCCCCATATGCCCTCCAAGACATGGTCCGCAGGTCGGCGTGCTGACTACGGCTCCGGCCTTAAGGAATACTGCAAGAAGGCCCTCCTCCATCGCCTGCAGGTAGATTCTCTGTGTAGCGGGGAATATGATTAACCGCATTCCCTTTGCCACTCTTCTGCCTTCCAGAATATGAGCAGCCGTTCTCAAATCTTCCATTCTTCCGTTGGTACAGGAACCGATCACCACCTGATCGATCTTAATATCTCCTACCTCGTCAATTGTACGCGTATTCTCCGGCAGATGCGGAAATGCAACCGTCGGCTTTAGGGAAGAAAGATCAATCTCATAGGTTTTCTCATACTCTGCATCCGCATCTGCCGTATACTTCTGAAACTGCCTGTCGGAGTGCTCTCTCATATAGCAAACTGCCGCCTCATCCACAGGGAATATCCCGTTTTTAGCCCCGGCCTCAATCGCCATATTCGCCATCGTAAAACGATCCTCCATGGTCAGATGGGTAATCCCCTCCCCCGCAAATTCCATGGATTTGTAAAGAGCACCGTCTACCCCGATTAAGCCAATGATATGAAGAATGATGTCCTTACCGCTAACCCACTTCGGCGGCTTGCCCTTCAGGATAAATCTTAATGCCGCAGGGACCTTAAACCAAGCTTTGCCGGTTGCCATTCCTGCTGCCATGTCCGTACTTCCCACGCCTGTAGAAAACGCTCCCAGGGCCCCGTAGGTACAGGTATGGGAATCCGCACCAATCACAACATCTCCGGCAACGACCAATCCTTTCTCCGGAAGCAGAGCATGCTCAATTCCCATTTCTCCGATCTCAAAGTAATTCGTAATCTCCTGCCGCAGGGCAAACTCCCGCATACATTTACAATTCTCTGCTGATTTGATATCCTTATTCGGTGTAAAATGATCCGGAACCAATGCGATCTTATCCTTATGAAAGACTTTTTCTACCCCCATCTTCTTCATTTCGCCGATCGCAACCGGTGCCGTCACATCATTGCCCAGTACAAAATCCAAATCCGCCTCGATCAGCTGTCCGGCAGAGAGTTTCTTAACCCCTGCATGCGCCGCTAATATCTTCTGTGTCATTGTCATACCCATATCGGAATCCTCCTGCGATATAATCTCTTTCTCATTCCATCAATAACCGTTTCCTTTCTCATTGAATCGATAGAATTTCCTCTGCGATTCGATCACCCATTTCCTTCGTTCCTATCGGTATCTTTCCTTCCGACATGATATCGATCGTACGGTATCCCTGCTTTAGCACCGATTTTACCGCCGCCTCTACCAGATCTGCCTCCTTTTCGAGGTCAAAGGAATAGCGGAGCATCATAGCAGCCGATAGAATCGTGGCGATCGGATTCGCCTTATTCTTCCCGGCAATATCCGGTGCCGATCCATGGCTTGGCTCATATAGACCAAGCTTCGTCTCTCCCAGACTTGCGGACGCAAGCATCCCGATAGAACCTGTTATCATACTGGCCTCATCGGACAAAATATCGCCAAACATATTCTCTGTGAGGATCACATCGAACTGCCCCGGATTCTTAATCAGCTGCATTGCGCAATTATCCACGAGCATATGGGAAAGTTCTACCTCTGAATAATCCTGCGCGACTTTCTCCGTTACCTGTCTCCATAGCCTGGAGGAATCCAGGACATTGGCCTTATCCACGCTGCAAACCCTTCGTTTTCTACTTCCGGCAATTTTAAATGCCCACCTGGCAGCTCTTTCAATCTCCTTTTCATCGTAGATAAGGGTATCCATCGCTTTTTTTATGCCATTTTCCTCAAATGTTTTACGGTCCCCAAAATAAAGTCCGCCGGTCAGCTCCCGCATAACAATAAAGTCAAATCCATCGCCGACAATATCCTTTCTTAATGGACTGGCACTTTTCAGCTCATCAAACAATAGCGCCGGCCGAAGGTTGGCATATAGCCCCAGTCCCTTCCGAAGGGCTAAAAGCCCCGCCTCCGGCCGTAGATACGGCGGCAGGCTATACCAATCCGACTGTCCAACCTTGCCTCCGACGGCACCGAGCAGCACCGCATCACTCCTTCTTGCCGTTTCCAACGCCTCTTCCGTCAGAGGCACTCCAACAGCATCTATGGATGCCCCTCCCATAAGAATCTCTGTATAGGTAAACGGATGATTAAATTTTTCCCCCACCCGGTCCAGAACCTTTTTCGCTTCCGCCACAACTTCGGGTCCAATCCCGTCTCCGGGAATCAGCGTGATCTTATAATCCATTGTATTTCTCCTTTCCGTACCCGAACAAATCTCTTGTTTCTTAGGAAGTTGCAATGTTTTCTATTGCCATTCTACCATACCTTCTGTTATAATAATAATACATATTAAATATATTTATTATAACCGAAGGTTATGCAATAGGAGTGGAAAATTGATATCGAAAGAAGGGAAATTCTTGGACCAAAATTTATCCTTGTACCATATCTTTAATTGCGTTGCAGAGAAAGAAAACATATCCCATGCAGCAAAGCAGCTGTACATAAGTCAGCCTGCCGTCAGTAAAGCGATCAGCTCTTTGGAGGAAAATCTGAATGTTATTTTATTCATCCGCAGTTCCAGAGGGGTGAAGCTTACAGAGGAGGGCAGACTTCTGTATGAGCATACCCGCAATGCGTTTCAGACGATACAGCAGGCAGAAGAGAGTATTAAGAAAATCAATGAGCTTGGAATCGGACATTTAAAGATCGGAGCCAGCACTACCTTGTGTAAATACTTGCTGCTCCCCTATCTTAAGGCATTTGTAAGACAAAATCCCCATATTAAGATAACCATAGAGAGCCAGTCTACCTATCATACCTTAAAACGTCTGGAAAAGAATACGCTGGATATTGGTTTGGTTGCAAAGCCCGAGAATGAAAAAGCATTTCAATTCTATTCCTTGGGAGGGATTGAAGATATCTTTGTCGCCACTCCGGATTATCTGGATAATCTAAAGCTCAGGGAGCATGATAGCGATGTCTTCTCCACCGCGAATATCATGCTGCTAGATCCTGAGAATGTGACCCGCAAATATATTAATCAATACTTTCTGGAGAATCAGATTGAGCCAAATCATATTCTTGAGGTCACAAATATGGATTTATTGATTGAATTTGCCAAAACCGGCTTAGGTATTGCATGTGTGATTAAAGAATTCGTACTGCCGGAACTAGAGAACGGTACTTTAATACAAATACCGTTGAAAGTCCCGGTGAATAAAAGAGAGGTTGGTTTTACCTATCATAAAAATTCCTTCCTCAGTGACTCTATGAAGAAATTTCTTGATTTCATACAGAATTAGAGTAAAAACGGTTTGTCTATTCCTCCGCCGCTGCTTCCGGTTCTTTTGTTTCCTCCGGTGCTTCCGGTTCTTCCGAATTATCCGGCTTCACAGGCGGCTTCTCTTCCGGTACAGGAGTCGGCGCTTTTGTAGGCTTCGCCGTTGGAGCCGGTGTTGGGGTTGGCTCCGGTGTCGGGATAGGAGTAGGAGTAGCGGTTGGCGGATCAAGAAAATCCGGCTTGTCATCTACCAAATACTCTGCTTTTACATATTTAATCCTATTATCATTAACAAATGCAGCCCAGCCGTCTTTAATTTCTATCACATCAACCTTTTCTCTATGTACTAAAGATCCGATAACATCGCCATCCGTAGAAGGTGTTGCTCTGACATTTAATGTTGACCCAAATTTATCCATTTTAACATATTTCGGGGTTGTCTCGACGGTACTCAGATCCAACTCATCGAGGGGGGTATCTGTCGCACCCGCTGTTCCCTCCGGAAGATCATTTTCATCCACGATAGGGGTAGGCGAAGGCGTCGGGGTAGGAATAAAATCATCCATTTTGTTTCGATTACTGCAGCCTCCCAGAATCATTATCATGCAGCCTAAAAGTAACGCTCCTTGCTTTCTCATATCTCTCCTCATATCTCTCCTCATTTCTGCGCAGCCATTTACGCTTTATTATTCTATCAGAATTTATGATATGATGTCATAAGTCATTTTAAGATTTTGGTATGAATAGGACCTTATCTATATTCATGTTTATGGTTTTTATATGACTTATGGCACCTCAATCAATTTACATATTATTCTATATTGGTTCGATGATTTACAGCTCTTTCTAACGATTATAATCATAACATATTTTCGTATTCTCTCCAATATGAAAATATATTTTGTTTGGTAGCTATTTTTTACCATAATCCTTTTGTATAGGCGGAAAATGCGGAAGGAAGCGTATAGACAGACTTTAGCTCCATCCCATCCGCCATGACATAAGCATTGTCATGAAGAAATTCCATCGGCAGCTCCTGTATTCTCACATGATACCCCATCATGTGCCATTCCAGATGGGAAAAGATATGTTTTGCACTGCCCAGCGATTCCATGGAAGCAATCGTTATCCCCTTACCCTCTAATCCCTTACGCAGCTTCGCAGCGGACCATTCTCCCTCGATTCCGGGAAGCTCCCAAAGTCCCGCCAGCAATCCTTTGGGCTCCCTTTTATGTATCAAGTATCGGTCCTGAAATTCCATAAGAAGTATGGTACGTTTTTCAATTCTTCTTTCCTTCCTCGGCGGTTTCACCGGAATCTGCATGACCATATCCTTATGGTATGCCTGGCAGAGATGCATGACCGGACATTGCTCGCAAAGGGGTCTGCCATTTGGCAGGCAGATCATTGCTCCAAGATCCATCAGGGCCTGATTAAAATCACCCGGCCGGTCCTTTGGCAGAACCCGTTTAAAGTCCTCCGCCAATTCTTTCTTCACGCTTTCCTTTGTAATATCCTCAAGACTCCCGGCAATTCTCTTCGCAATACGCAGGGCATTGCCGTCGATGGCTGCTTCCGGCAGCCCAAAAGCGATGGATGCAATCGCTCCGGCGGTATAAGCTCCAATACCGGGCAGCTTCAATAATTCCTTATAATCCGAAGGCAGTTCTCCATCATAGTCACTCATAACAAGACGAGCTGCCTTCTTAAGATTTCGCGCCCGGTTATAGTAACCAAGCCCCTCCCAAAGCTTCATCAATTTCTCATCCTCGATATGAGCCAATGTTTCTATATCCGGTATTGCCTTGGTAAAGCGATAAAAATATTCCTTTACTGCCTCCACCCTTGTCTGCTGGAGCATGATCTCCGATATCCAGACATAATAAGGCCGGGGGTTCTCCCTCCAGGGAAGAATGCGGGCATTATAATCAAACCAATTTAACAGAAATGGTACGATTTCTTTATAATCATAGGACATGAAATAACTCCTTCTATCATTTAGCTTATGACACGCAAATAGCTGATAACTATCCTCATTGTAATCCATTGCCGCAAATTCGTACAGTGGTAAAGTTTACAGCTTACCTCAGATATCTTTCTAACAAAAAGTATCAGCAAAGCAATGGAATCTGCCTGCTGATACTTTGTCTTTCTTTCCTGTAATTCGTATTCCGTCGTTACTCTTCACACCCACCATGTATACCATGTTATGATTTCGGCAAATGATATCCGATAAGGAGTATTTGCAT
>ENA-UOOK01005908-UOOK01005908.1-fermentation-metagenome-genome-assembly--contig:-NODE-5908-length-12035-cov-3.960684_pt1 | contig 12035 bp, 11 predicted proteins | sample MGYA00245777_ERZ724023 | MGnify/ENA primary metagenome ERZ724023 (study PRJEB28704, sample SAMN03018312) | fermentation metagenome | biome: anthropogenic terrestrial biome; feature: soil; material... | reverse complement strand
AGATGGTACAAAGATACACATTTCCGATGATTTTGAAAAAATATTGCAAATAATTAGCATTTAAGTAGCAAAAAATTGATTTTATTAGTGTAAATAATAAATATCAAGCATATCTTAATTTGTCTAATCATAAAAAACGGCCGATAATCAAATGATTAACAGCCGTTTGCTGTACCCAGAGCCGGGGTCGAACCGGCACGAATTGCTTCACTGGTGTTTGAGACCAGCGCGTCTACCAATTCCGCCATCTGGGCATAACGCATGATTCTTATTGGCTGCAAAGGTAGTGCTTTTTTCGGAATTCACAAACATTTAAATTAAAATTCTTAATTTTTTTGTACGTTCCCTTTTTTCTTCTTATCTTTACCCTGCTAATTAAGGATAATTATAAATATGTTTTAAATCATGGCTAAAACCGAGGAGAATTATTGCGTGATACTGGCAGGTGGCAGGGGCAAACGTTTATGGCCTTGCAGCCGTGAACAGCAACCAAAACAGTTTATTGATTTCTTTGGTACAGGAAAAACACAATTCCAACAGACATACGATCGTATTTCTAAGGTTATTGAACCGAGTCATATCTATGTGAATACGAATGAGCAATATGTCGGAATGGTTAAGAACCAGCTTCCGGATTTGCCGGATGACAACTTGCTGGCTGAGCCGATCAATAGAAATACGGCACCGAGTGTGGCTTGGGCTTGTTGCCGGATCAGTCATATTAATCCACAGGCTAATCTGATTATTGTTCCTTCGGACCAGACTATTATCAATGAAGAGGCTTTCCAGAAGAATGTACTTGACGGCCTGCAGTTCGTTTCAGATAGGGATTGTCTGTTGGCTATGGGGGTTAAACCTACTCGCCCTGAGCCTGGTTATGGATATATTCAGATAGGTGACAGTTCTGATCACAGCAATTTCTATAAAGTACACACTTTTATAGAAAAACCAGACCGTTCCTTTGCTAAAATGTTCATGGATAGTGGGGAATGGTATTGGAATACCGGAATATTTCTGGCAAATCTGCATGCTTTGCAAAGTAGTCTGGCAAAACTCCTGCCTGGCGTTCTTCAAGATCTTGAGCGGAACGATCATAACATCACGATTCCTGAAGAAAATGCATATATTAAAGAGCATTTTTCTTTTTACCCTAATCTTGCTATTGATACAGGACTTCTGGAGAAGACGGATAATGTCTATGTTAAGAAGTGTGATTTTGGCTGGGCAGACTTAGGTACTTGGCATAGTATCTATGAGTTTATGCAGAAAGGTAAAAAGGACAATGTGGTCATTGATTCTGATGTGATGATGGAAGACTGTCATGATGATATCATCAAGTTGCCTAAAGGTAGAATGGCCGTTCTTAATGGTCTTGATGGTTTTATTATTGCGGAGAAGGATAATGTATTATTCATCTGTAAGAAGGAAGATTCATCTGCTTTGATCAGAAAATATGTCAATGTGGTTCAGATGAAAAAGGGTGATCAATATATTTGAAACGTTTTTTCTATTTTATAAATTGGATACAAACAGGTTTACTGATTCTGATACTCTGGCGAGTATCAGTAAGTAGTCCTGTGTGAGGGTTCCTATTATATATTTGTATCTCGTTACTGTCTCGGCAGGCTACAAGAAGGAATTTCCCATTAGGTGTAATGTTGAAATTTCGTGGGTGAATTCCGGTATTCTGGTATCCTATCCAGGATAATCGTCCTGTAAGCTGATTTCTTGAAAATATGGCGATTCCATCATTCTTCAATCGATTGCTTGCGTAGAGGAACTTTCCGTCCGGACTGATATGTATGTCTGCGCTGCCTCGTGCATGATGAACGTCGGCAGTTATGACCTGAACACGTTTGAGGTTTCCATTTATGTAACGGAAGACGGTAACATTTCCGGAGAGCTCACTGATCAAATATGCAAATCTTCCATCTGAACTGAATATCAGATGTCTTGGTCCTGAATTTGTATCAATAGCTATGGGATGATCAAGAGGCAAGAGCTTGACTTTGTCGGAAGCTATGCGGAACCTCAGTATTTGGTCTGCACTGAAGTCTGAAGCAAATAAGTATTTGCCATCTGGACTGAATCGGACGCAGTGTATATGGGGTGTGTTCTGACGTGTCGCATCCGGTCCGCCGAGGTGCCCATGAAACTGACTGATGATAGGATTTAAGCCTCCGTCCTTACGTAATGGAAAAACAGACATGCTCCCACCGGTATAATTGGCTGTAATGACTTCATGACCGTTGGTTGATACATAACAGGGGTCTTCTCCCTGGGTCAAGCGTCTGTTAATTAATTTCAGATGTCCGGTGCTTTTGTCTATTATATATGCATTCAAGGCAGCTGTGGAATCTGGCATCTCACTTACTGCATAGATGAATCTTTCGTCCTTTGAAGGAATCAGATAAGAAGGGTTTGGAACTGTGACAGAAGAAAGTGGAATAGATTTCCCCGTGCTCTGATCGAGGCGGTAGGTGTAGATACCTTTGCTGCCTCCACCTGTATAAGTTCCGATGACCATGGTCAGCTTGTTCGTATTTCTGCCTTTTATGAATGTCTTTCCATTCATAATTACATGATTTCCCAATAGCAGTACGATCAATAATAGCAGTTTTCTCATAAATAAAATATCTTTGAGTATTCTTACGAGTGAAATGATTCTGTTAGGTGCACAAAGATACATGTAAAATCTGAAAGAGAAACTCTTTTTCATAAATTTTCAGAACTTGGGAAAGTTTTGTGCTTCAGTCTCCATAAAAAGCTATATGACTTTACCTGAATCTGATAGACACTTTTATTCTTCATAAGCGAGATCAGTGGACGCTTTCTTTCTATCCATGCAGGATTGATAGACACAGCAGAAGAATCCATACTGTGACTGGCTTAAAAAATAATCCCCGCTTTTCCAGGGAGAAAAACGGGGATTATCTTTTGCGATTTTAATGCTTTTGCATTAGCGGTCGTAAGAGTTCGGATTCTGTTTCTTGAATTCCGTATAGATTTTATTGGAAATTTCTTTGAATTGCTCTTCTGTGAGTTTGAGCTTCTTACTCATATTGACGTCTGATTCCTTGTTGAGTGGGACAAGTTGGATATGTGCATGTGGAACTTCTAATCCCAAGACGATTTCTGCAACTTTCTTACAAGGATAAGCTGCTTTCAAAGCATGAGCAACTTTCTTGGCAAAGACTTCGAATTCGGCCAGGTCCCAGTCATCCATATCAAAGATATAGTCAATCTCCTTACGAGGTATTACCAGAGTATGGCCGATAGCTACAGGGTTGATGTCAAGGAAAGCATAAAACTTCTCATCTTCTGCACATTTATAGCTCGGTATTTCACCATTTGCTATCTTACTGAATAAAGTACTCATATCATTAATATTTTATGATCATTGTTGTTTCGGGCAATTGCCGATAGTTCCCATACCGATTGCCGAAAGTCAGCCAACCGAAATTTTATCGATTCTCAAATGGATTGTTCCACGCGGAATCTTGATTTCAGCGACATCACCAGCTTTCTTATTCAATAATCCTTGTGCGATAGGGGTTTTGATAGAAATCTTGCCTTCTCTTAGATTAGCCTCACTCTCACTGACAAGTGTATATTTCATTTTCCGGTTATTAGCCAGATTTGTCATTTCAACAGTTGAAAGGATTTGGACAACATCAGCTTTGAGTTTGGAAGTATCAACGATCTTTGCCTCAGCTACTTCTATCTTCATTCGGTTGATTTTAGCTTCAAGATGTGCTTGTGCCTCTTTTGCTGCATCATACTCTGAATTTTCACTTAAATCACCTTTATCGGCAGCTTCGCCAACGGCTGCGGATGCCTTAGGGCGCTCTACTGTTTGAAGCTCATGGAGCTGAGCTACGAGCTTGTCGTAGCCTTCTTGTGACATATAAGCCATAATTTCTTCGTTTTTGGTTGATAAATGTTTATTGTGAAGTAGGGGTAAAAAAACATTGAATTCCGACATCGCATTGGTGATGTCGGAATTCAATATCCCTTCTGTCTCTACTATAGTCTTCTTTTTGCAAAGTTAGGAAATCTTTTCGAGACTGCCAAATGTTTAGGATAAAATTGATTTAACTCAATAAAATAAATCATTTATGATATTTATGATGTAAACAGATGGAAGCCGGTGTCTTTTTTCTTATCTTTGTAACGTGTTTTTCATAGTATTAGATTTAAGGTTAACAAAAGGTTGGGACTCAGCGGAGTCCCTTTTTTATTTTCTGACACTTGAAAAAGATAAAAATTTGTATTGAATATTGTGGGTTATTTACGATAATGATTCAAAAAAGTGTCCTTCACCTTTCTTTTTGTTTTTCCTCTTTCTAATGGGAAGAATTGCTGCCAGAAGATATAAAAAAGCGATGTCTCCTTATAAGAAGGAGACATCGCCATAAAATTCAAAATACGACCTTGTCTTAAGTATTACAAATGAAACTTGTAGCCGACGGTAAATTGAAATACACTGTTACGCGGGTTGCTGCTTTGATCGATATCATAGACATCGGTTATTCCCCAGTTGTAACGTCCTTCGATGACGAAATCTTCATATTGATAGGACATTCCGATAGGGATGGATACATCAACGCTTTTAGCACCGGTTCCATGATCATCAACTAAAAATCCTGGCTGAAGTCCTACTTTTAGTGCGAAACCTGGAGCTACGTAAAAATTGGCAAGTACAGGAACATTGATATAATCCAGTTTGGTTACAGAGGAGAAACCATCATGATTCCATTTTGCTCCTTGTGCTGAATAATCAACTCCAAAACTTATGCCAATATTTCGACTTGTATTTACCTCCCCTTCCAGGCCAAGAACCATCCCTACTCTTGAATCGGCACCGACATTGGTCAGAGAAGCCACATTGAGACCAATTTTAGGCTGAAGGGTAAAAGTGCTGATATTACTCCGGCGATGAGCATAATGCCCGTAATAACGTCGATGTTGTGCAAAAGTTCCAACTGTCAATAGCAGAATAACTGCCGTAAGAATCATTCTTTTCATAATTGTTATAACATTTAACTTGTTCATTATTCGGAAATTTTTTTCGGTTTTATTGTTAGTGCAAATGTATAACTTTATTGGATTATTCAACGTATTTTTACCCTATGAAGTGATGGAATTTCCCTATAAGAAATAGGAATTCCCTACGGTGTATATAAAAATGTCAGTTTGATTTCCTTTTCAGAGTGTGTCATCCTGAAGAAATCCGTTTTGTCTCTTGCAATAATCCATAAGTTTCTTGAATATGGGGTTAGTTTCTAATATCCGAGGGTTTCCTGTTAAGATGATTTGTTTCCTAGCTCTGGTTAGGGCAACATTCAGTTTCCTGTCAATTGTCATTCCATCTTCCTCAAAGCAATTAGCAGTAAGGAATTCCAGTTGTGAGAAATTCTGTATGGTGAATGAATAGATGATATAGTCACGCTGGCTGCCCTGATATCGTTCTATGGTATCAATGGAAATGTCGAGAAGTTCCGGAATATCCAGTTTTTCAATTTCTTTTCTGATCATAGCGATCTGATTCCGATAAGGTACGATAATACCGGCAGTGCTGGTTGTAAGGAATTGATCCTGACTGTTTCCTGTGATTTTAAAGGTCTCTAGTGTATATTCATATATCCGTTTCAGACATTGTGCTGTAATGACCGCCTCAGAAGGGTTTACCTTTTCAGATATACTTGTTGCCTTACAGAATTTACTTGGTATAAAAACCATTCTGTGATTAAGCAGCAGATGATCCAGAGAAGATACGTTCTCATAAATTTCTTTTACTTTCTGTGAGTAGAGGTTCTTTTCTTTTTGATGATGCAGTGGTACAGGTTGGATTCTTTCATGTGCATAGAACATTTTTCCGGGGAATTCTGCTATAGCCGGATGCATACGTCCCTGATGATTCAATAAACCGATAAAATCATTTTCTCGTTTCTGCTTCTTTTCCCAGCAGATAAGCCGCTCGAAGAGAGAATTACGGCAGTTGGTCAGCCCGATGTCGTTAAGGTCCTTTTCTGATACCTTTGAATCCGCTTCATCTTGTTGCACAACTGCAGGCAGTTGCTTGTGATCACCGATTAGGATAAATTTCCTTACCCTTGTGAGCAGTCCCACAATATTCGGCTCAAGGATTTGTGAGGCTTCATCAATAATAGCCAGACTGAAGGTCTTTATATTGAAGAGGTATTCCCGTGAGGAGATCATAGATGTGGTTCCGACAATGATACGTGTGCTTCGTATCTTGTTCTTCAGGCAGATAAGTTTTGGAAACTGTTCTGCAAGATCACCGATGAGATAAGGCTGAAAGCGCTTGTCACAAGAGAAAGGATTCCCTATTCTGAGAAAATCGATTTTGTTTTCCAGAAGCATATTGCAGATTTCATCTACAGCCCTGTTTGTATAAGCCATCAGTAAGATAGACTGTTCGGGACTTGCCAGAGCTTCTCTGACCATGAATTGTAAAGCCCTGGATGTTTTTCCTGTTCCAGGAGGCCCAAGGAGAAGAAAGTAATCCTGAGCCTGCTTGGCTCTTTCCAGAATGGGATCCAATACGTCATCATAATGTCTGGACAATTTGAGAGAAGTATCTTTTTCAGGCTTACGCTGTCCAAGAATTAGGTCTCGTATAGGTTTAGGAGAAGAGATAAACCGGTGTAGATTGCGCAGTTCTGATCCTGTTGCAGCATCACTGGTGCCATGTTCAATGGCATAAACTTCCGAATGGAACAGATTTTGGTTCTGTTGTCCGTCATTTAGGTGTACTGTAAGTTGGTCAGAAGAAATCTTCTGGATAGAACCTTTGAGCAGAATAGTCCTGCGTACATCGGGTACCTGATCCTTGGGATAACCATAGAGATAGATGATATCTCCTGTCCGGAAGTTAGGAAGGAAATAGGCTCCTTGAGCAGGAATTGCCAAGGTAATGGTGTCATATCCATTGAAGGAAGTACTTTTCTCCTTCTTGATAATATGCAAGTCTGTGTAAATATTTCCTGTATCCTTCTTTTCAGCCAGTGGCATATTCCAGAGATCACTGGAGGAGTTGCCGAGTCCCTCCTGAGCTCCGACCTTAGAAACAACTTGCTCTCGGATAATGAAAGTAAGCATCCGGCAGAAGTAGTCGCGTTCCAGTACGGTCAGAGTATGTAAAGGATCTGTCATCAGAGCGATTTCCGGCCTGAGGTATTGATGGTAGAAAGAATCTTGACAATGCTTTACATTAAGTGCTTCTGAGGTTAAGTTTTCTATTCGATTACCGAAGCCATTCTGAGCTATATCGAAATCTTCTGCCACTACCTGATTACGGTATTTAATAGCTTCACGGAAGAGAGTGCGGTAATAAGCCACACTCATAAGTCCGTCTTGGGGAGGATATTTGGAGTAGAAGAGCCTGATATCGGTAAGAGAATCACTGGTATGGAAATTATAATGTAGGATACCATAGTAAAGCAGGAGTTGTATCCAGTGATTTTCCAGAGGAAGACCGTGATGGATGGGGTCAGGCTGATGTCTTTCTATATGCAGATTTCGTCCTGATTTCTGCTCGATCAGCAATTTGAAGTCTGTGGTCATCAGATCGACGCGGCCATCAATCCCTAGAACTTCGCAGATAAAGGAGGGCTCGAGGATAGCCTTGGATTTATCAAAAGCATTTGGTCCTGTAAAGAGTTGATGTACTCCTTCTTGAATATTTCTTGTCTGGTTGATGGCATCATTATAAAATCTTGTTGGATTGAAACCGTTACAACAGGAAAATTCCAGAGCCTTTTCTTGATAGTTGCTTTTAATGGTATCATTCAGTCTGTAGTTTCCTTCAGAGTTAATAGATAGAGGAGTGGATGGTGCCCGAATTCAGTAAAACAGCTGGCGATGGTGCTGATATCAAGCAAAAAGTCGGGTTCTAATACGACTAATGTCGGTTGGATGAGATTACCTTCTATATGATTATCCAAGAGATTGAGTTGGGTATTCTTATGTACGAGATCTTTCAGATAGCTGTGGTCAATTCCGCGTTGTTCTTCCAGATAGGGAACAATGGCCTGCTCTGGAGCATTATCCTGGTCAATACTTACATGAATGCCATCATCATTTACAGACTGGACGATGCAGCGGATATAACGGTTGTTGATAAGTTTTGGCTGTAACTGATGACGACTTATCTGTGGTATAATGGCATTGACTTCTGTTGGAATGTCACAAGAATAGATTGCGGAGATGAAAATACAGAGGGCACGTACATCCTCTCGCAGATCTTCTTCTGGTAAAGGTTGACTTGAATTGGAGTGACGGCGCATGGTCTGAATAGCAATCTTGTCTGATGGATGAATGTGAAGAGAATTGCACAGGTAATCAACCTGAGAGAATAGATTACCAAAAGCGTGGCCGGAATTTTTGATTCCCTCGTGGCAGCACAATACCAGTGTCTCGTGCATCACTTGGCTTCGTTCTTTTGGCTGAAGTTCAGATGTATTCAGGATGTATGCGGCACGGCTGAACAGTTCTTTTGCTGTAATGTCTTTTTCCATTATTATGCAAAGATAACTAAAAACTTTAAGATTTTAGAAAAATGAAATGTAAGGAATTCTGGTATTTCTTTTATTGAATCAGAATTTTAACAGAGAATAGGTTTCTTCAATGGACATTCTATTAGCTACTTGAGAAGAAGTATGAGGAAAAGATGTTTAATTTCATGGATTTCTATTTTAAGATGTATGATAATCCATATAAAAACTCTATCTTTGTAGGTATGGAAAAAGAAGAATTGATGCGGAGGGCTATCGCCCTCTCTGAAGAAAGTGTGAAAAGAGGTGGTGGTCCGTTTGGAGCAGTCATCGCCCGGAATAATAAGATAGTAGCCGAAGCATCTAACAGTGTAACTCTGGATAATGACCCTACAGCTCATGCAGAGGTCAATGCCATTCGAAAGGCTACAAAGGTACTTGGTACTTTTGACCTCTCTGGCTGTGATATCTATACTTCCTGTGAACCTTGTCCGATGTGCCTGGGTGCAATCTATTGGGCTCATCTGGATAGAATCTATTATGCAAATGATCGTCAGGATGCTGCTCGAATCGGTTTTGATGATGATTTTATCTATAAAGAGATTGCTCTTAAGCCGAAGGACCGCCATACGAAGATGGAGATTCTTCTTCCCGATGAGGCCAGAAAAGCTTTTGAGATGTGGGAAAAGAATACTGATAAAACAGAATATTAAGCTTTATTCTGTTTTTCTTTGTTTTGTTGACCTGGAATGTAAATTGAGCAGACACATTTCAGGTTTTTTGTTTAATATCAACTATAAGAGCTTGTTCTTATATTTTAAACGTACTATCTTATGATACTTCTACGTTTTTTTATTCTGAAGATAGTTTCCTGTTAAATTCAGGTCTTTATTTGTTTAATATTATTACTTATCAGAAGGGCTAAAAACTTACTATTTGTTCTTATATGTTATGATTTCATAAAACTTACTTTTCTACTTACTCAGAGAACTATCTTTAAGAAATGATTATAATTTTGTATCCAGAAAACCTAAACATCTTTTAGCATATAATGAAGAAGAAATATTTGCTCTTGACGGGTTTATCCTTTTTCGTGATAACGGTCAGTGCACAAGCCCCTCAATTAGGAAAATCACCTCTTGTCAAGCTATCAAAGCCATGACTCTGGATGAGAAGATACATCTTCTCGAATGTATATTGCTGGCATAAAATTGCTTTCTAAAATCATTTGAGAGAGTGCTAAGGTTGCGGTAAAAGTAACACCGAGCTTTGTACTGGAGCAAAAATAAGTCATTGATAATAATTTAATATCGCTTATGAAAAAAATAGAAAAAGTAATTGCATTATCAGGTCTTGCTTTGACTGCTGCTGTGCCAATGGTTGCCCAACAGCGTCCTAATATTTTATATATTATGAGTGATGACCATTCTTATAATGCGATTAGTGCTTATGGGAGTGATGTATCAAAGTTGGCCCCAACTCCCAATATAGACTGGATAGCCAATCATGGAATGATTTTTGAACGTGCTTTTGTCGAGAATTCCTTGTCGACTCCAAGCCGTGCTTGTGTCATGACAGGACTGTATAGCAATCAAAATGGTCAAAAACAGCTGTGTGAAGGTATTGACAGCACAAAGACTTTCTTTACCGAATTGCTGCAGAAAGCAAACTATCAAACTGCAATTATCGGTAAATGGCACATGATGTGTACTCCAAAGGGATTTGACTACTATCATATCTTTAATGGTCAAGGAGAATACTATAATCCGGATTTCAAAGGAACGGATACACATGGCAAATTCGTCAGAGAACAAGGATATTGTACGGATCTTGTAGTTAAGCATGCTTTGGATTTTCTGAATCATAGAAAAGCTAACCAGCCATTTTGCTTAATGGTACATTTTAAGGCACCACATAGGAACCAAATGCCTAACCTGAGGTATTTGGGGATGTATGATAAAACTTATTTTCCTATTCCTTCAACGTTTTATGATGATTACAAAACGAGGTGTTCTGCTGCGCGTACTCAGAAGATGTCTATATCTAAGGACATGGAACTAATCCAGGATATGAAGATAGAACAGTTGAAAGATTCTCTCAGATCTCCTTATGATCAGTTATCCTATAAATTCTTAATGAGTGGACTGAACAGGATGACGCCAGAACAACGTTCTGTCTGGGAAAATTACTATACACCTAGGAATGAGAAATTCTTGTCACAACATCTGACAGGAAATGCCTTGTATGAATGGAAATATGAGCATTACCTCCGTGACTATATGAGTTGCGTAAAAGGTATTGATGATGGTGTGGGAGAATTGATCGATTATCTTAAAGCCCATAGCTTGCTGAAGAATACGATAATCATCTATACATCGGATCAGGGCTTTTATTTAGGAGCACATAATTGGTTTGACAAGCGTTTTATGTATGAAGAATCATTCAGAACACCTTTGATTATGTCATATCCCGGACACATAAAGCCAGGAACAAAATGCTATGCCTTGGTTCAGAATATAGACTATGCTCCGACATTCTTGAAATTAGCTGGAATAAAGCAGTTGAAGGCTATGAGTGGGCTTCCTCTTGAACCTTTGTTTACAAGTAAGACGCCGGCCAATTGGAGAAAAAGCTTATATTATCACTATTATGATTATCCTACATTCCACATGGTCCGTAAGCATGATGGCGTTAGGACAGAAAGATATAAGTTGATTCATTTCTATGGAAAAGGTGGCTTGAAGGGTGCTACCTCAAAATATCAAACTACTCCTGGAACAGCAGAGTATAGGGTTCTCCACATGCTTGACAAGGTGGGGTATATTTCTCACAATGATCCTGATATGGATGATTATGAGTTGTATGACCTGAAGAAAGATCCGCATGAGTTGAATAATATTTACGGTAAAGTAGGAACACAGAAGATAACCAACTATTTGAAGAAATTGCTCAATGGATATCGGAAGAAATTGAACGTAACAGAATACTAATCGTTACGTTATTAAAGGTAATCCGTATTTTGAGGAAATTCTTCAAGATACGGATTTCTTTGACAAATATCTACAGGCATACTTTTGAGAAACTTTTTGAAAAAAGCACGATTCTTAGAAAAAATCATTAATATTGTAAAGTTATAACTTAAAAACAAATAAGATGGCATCAACTGCTGTTCCTTTCGGGAAACCATTATACGTTATGCTAAAACCTGCGGGATCATTATGTAATATGGCTTGTAAGTATTGTTACTATCTTGAGAAGGGTAACCTTTATAAGCAATATAAAGACCATGTGATTTCTGACGAACTTCTTGAGAAATTCGTCAAGGATTATATTGAATCACAGACGCTTCCTCAGATTCTCTTCACCTGGCATGGCGGAGAGACCTTAATGCGCCCTATATCCTTCTACAAGAAGGCTATGACTCTTGAAAAGAGATATGCCGGGGGCAGGCAGATTGATAACTGTATTCAGACGAATGGGACGTTACTGACCGATGAGTGGTGTGAATTTTTCAAA
>ENA-UOOK01005907-UOOK01005907.1-fermentation-metagenome-genome-assembly--contig:-NODE-5907-length-12037-cov-4.147054_pt1 | contig 12037 bp, 6 predicted proteins | sample MGYA00245777_ERZ724023 | MGnify/ENA primary metagenome ERZ724023 (study PRJEB28704, sample SAMN03018312) | fermentation metagenome | biome: anthropogenic terrestrial biome; feature: soil; material... | reverse complement strand
CCCTCCCTTATCCCTCCCTTATCCCTCCGTATATGTATAAGGAGATAGCGACCCATTACCCTTCTATGACCCTTCTATTATCAGTGGAGATAGTTATTTCTGCTGTATTTCGGGTTGCCGAAGGAGGGTTTCGCATCTCGGCGTCTTTGGAAACCTGAAAAAGATCACACCAGAGTTTCATAAACCATAAATTGTATATACATTTACATGTTTTTACTAAAAAAGAACCCAACAATAATCACTTATTTGAGTTTCGCAAGGTATGTATAGAGCTAAATTCTCGACTGACAATGCGTAACTCGAGTCACTTAAACTTGAACAAATATGAAGTCTGCGTTTCTATTTATTTCGATTTCCCTATTTCTTTCTTTCTCCTTGACAGCTCAGGAAACAAAATATCCTGAACAGGAACCTATGAAACCGGCCATGACAGAGTACTGGCAGCCTCAACCCCAGGTAGTCACGCCCGGTAAGTCTCCCGAAAAAGCAATTGCGGCTCCCTCCGATGCGTTGATTCTTTTTGACGGGAAAGATCTCTCACAATGGTCGAATTCCAAAGGGGAGCCGGCGGCATGGAATGTACACGACGGAGTCTTCACCGTAAAGAAAGGTACAGGCGACATCCAGACACGGAATTTATTCAACGATTTCCAGCTGCATATCGAGTGGCGCATCCCGGAAGGAATAGAAGGAAAGAGCCAGGCAAGAGGGAACAGCGGTATTTTCCTGCAGGGAATGTACGAGATACAGATTCTCGACTGCTACGAGAATGAAACGTACGTGAACGGACAAACAGGTAGCATCTACAAACAAACACCACCTCTCGTGAACGCAATGCAAAAACCGGGCGAGTGGAACAGCTACGACATCATTTACACAGCACCCACTTTCAAAAAAGATGGAACCTACCGCACACCGCCGCGCGTAACGATATTGCAGAACGGGGTGTTGCTGCAAAACAATACCACTATCCTGGGCACCACAGAATATATTGGCCTCCCGAAAGTAAAAGAACACGGAGCGGGCCCGCTCCGTTTGCAGGATCATGGCGACCCGAGTGCGCCGATCAGTTTCCGCAATATCTGGATCAGGGAGCTTTGATTCCTTTCTGTTTGAATTCATTGATCGATAGAATTTAAATGGCATGAGATACCCGATGGGATGACGAACTCCTTGGGTAGTTTCGTGGGTATTTAGAATAATTAAATGTAAATTTGTGGCTTTAAAGGTAACCCACAAAGGATAAACTATGGACAATTCCGGCACATTCAAAAAACTCCTCCCCGATCTGATCGTGATCCTGGGATTCATTCTCGTCTCATTCATCTATTTTGCTCCGGCAGTGATGGATGGGCGGGCAATTGCACAGCACGACTCGCTGGCCGCCATCGGACAGGGACAGGAACAGCGTGACTTTATGGCACGTCACGACGGTGAACGCAGTCGCTGGAACATCTCCATGTTCAGTGGCATGCCCTCCTACCAGATGAGTCCCTCCTACGACTCCAGCAAGCCACAGGATCTGGCTAAAAAAGTCTATTCCCTGTTTTTGCCGAATTATGTTTATCTGGTGTTCATCATGCTATTGGGGTTCTACATCCTGATGCGATCCATGAAGGTTTCACCACTGATTAGTGCGCTGGGAGCCATTATCTGGGCATTTTCATCCTATTTCTTCATTCTGATCGACGCGGGACATATCTGGAAATTCATTACACTGGCCTATATTCCGCCCACAATTGCCGGTCTGATTTACATATACCGCAAAAAGTATCTACTGGGAGGACTCCTTTTCATGATCTTTGTCTCCTTCCAGATATCGGCCAACCACTTACAGATGACCTATTACTTCCTGTTTGTGATGTTGTTCATGGCGATTGCTTTCATGGTAGATGCCATCCGTAAAAAACAGATACCCGACTTTCTCCGGTCGACTGCCGTGCTGCTTGTCGCCGGATTTATTGGCATTGCAGCCAACTCCAGCAACCTCTATCACACCTACGAATACGCAAAGGAGACCATGCGTGGCAAGTCGGAGCTGACCCATCACGGTGAAGAAAACATAACCGGTAATGGGCTTGAACGCGATTATATCACTGCCTGGAGTTACGGTGTGGGTGAAACATGGACGTTGCTGGTGCCCAATACCAAAGGAGGCGCTTCGGTTCCCATCTCTGAAAATGAACGGGCGATGCGCAAGGCGCGACCCGAATACAGCCAGCTATACGGACAGATAGGACAGTATTGGGGAGAACAACCCGGCACTTCGGGCCCGGTATACGTGGGGGCATTTGTTTTGGCCCTGTTTATTCTCGGGCTCTTCCTCGTGAAGGGGCCGCTCAAATGGGCCCTGCTCGCGGGAACCGTTTTCTCGATTCTGCTTTCGTGGGGGAAAAACTTTATGCCGCTGACCGATTTCTTTATCGACTACGTACCGATGTACAACAAGTTCAGGTCCGTCTCCTCCATTCTGGTGGTGGCGGAATTCTGTATTCCCCTACTGGCGGCACTCACCCTGAAAGAGATCATTGAGAAACCGGAGCTGCTTAAAAATAACCGCAAAGCCATCTATACGAGTCTGGGACTCACCGCCGGCATCGCGCTCCTGTTTGCAGTTGCTCCCAAATTGTTTTTCTCCTCCTTCATCTCCTCCTCCGAGATGAAGGCGTTGCAATCACTACCCCCTGAACACGTTCAGGCTGTGATGGGAAACCTCACCGATATGCGCGTGGCGCTATTCAGTGCCGATGCCTGGCGAAGCTTCATCATCATTGCCATCGGAGCAACACTGGTCTGGCTCTATCTGCAGAAGAAATTAAAGGCAGCATGGATGGTCACCGCCCTGCTGCTGCTCTGTCTGATAGATATGTGGAGCGTGAGCAAGCGCTACCTGAATGATGGCGACTTTGTGCCCTCGGCCAACCAGCAACAGCAGTTTACCAAAACGCCTACAGACGAGATCATCCTGCAGGACAGCACAAAATATTACCGGGTACTGAACATGGCGACCAGCACTTTTAACGATGGCGTCACCCCTTACTGGCACAAGGTCATCGGTGGCTATCATGCAGCCAAACTGCGTCGCTATCAGGATTTGATTGATCGCCATATCACCGGGGAGATGATGGCATTACAACAGGATATCATCAACACACAAGGCAGACTGGATTCGGTGGATGCCGATCGGTTTAAAGTACTGAACATGCTCAATGCCAAGTGGATCATCATGCCTGCGCAGGGGGGAAGTACCATACCCGTTGAAAACCGATATGCCATGGGCAATGCCTGGTTCGTAGATAAACTCACATTTGTGGGAAGTGCGGATGAGGAGATCGATGCGCTGGTAACCATGGATCTGCGGAGAGAGGCTGTGGCGGACAAGAAATATGCACCGGTTTTGGAGAAGTTTCAAACCGGGTTTGTGCCATCGCCGGTCGATTCTGCGTCGACAATCGCCCTGGTCGATTACGACTCCGATTTTGTCACGTATGCCGTGGATGCAAAAAAAGAGGAACTGGCTGTATTCTCCGAAGTCTATTATCCCGAAGGGTGGCAGATCAGCATCGACGGAGAGCCGGCGGAGATGATCCGCGTGAACTACACGCTGCGAGCACTGCCTGTTCCGGAAGGAACCCACACCATTTCGTTCAGGTTTGATCCGCAAAGCATCAAAATAACGGATGGCATTGCTTACGCAGCACTCCTCATCATGTTACTGACAGCAGCCATCCTCGTCTGGCAGTCGGTGAAAAGGAAACGTACCAAGGGGGCATAAGAGATTCAGCGGCAAGCATAAATCCACCTGCAGCAGCGTTTATCTGTTACAAATATCCTTGAAGGCGCACCATTCGCAGCTCTTCACGTTCGGCGTTTGTGAAAAAGGTACAGCCGGATCAAAGATCTCTTCCAACAGTGAACGGAACATCGCACTGAATTCCGGTATGTAAACCGCTATATCGTTGATGGGATGTTTGTCGTGACAGACCGACGGGTTAAAATCACCGAAAACTGTCCGCAGGTAATAGAGCGCAGGAGCGACCCTTTCTCCGGGATGTTCCTGAAGATAAAAAAGAGCATACACAAAGAGCTGCAGAATCTGGTAGGGTCGCTTATTTTTGGAGGCATCGAACAGCTGTGCCATCTCTGTAAATGCGATGGGACCTTCACCCGTTTTATAGTCGACAATGCGCAGGGAGTCTCCCACCCTGTCGATGCGGTCGATGATTCCTTTGAAATTCAGGGTCAATCCTTCCTTTACCGGGAAAGCAGCACGAAATCGGTATTCCGAAGCCACATACTGAAAAGGGGTGAACTGCTTATCCGTCCTGAGTGTCTGCTTCACATAACTTTGCAGAATCTCGCCAATCAGGTAATGCTGCCCCTCAAGTGGCCGGGGGTTCTCCTCATCCCGGAAATAATAGCGGGCAAAAGCCTGTTTCAATATCTCAGTCAGATAAGGCTCATCTTTGGCAATGGCGCTGAGCACGTCGGGTGTAACAGTCTTATTCAGGTAGCGGTTGTAGATGATCTCCATCAGCCGGTGAAAGATGGAGCCAAACACATCCGCCTCGACCGACTCCTGCACTACTGCTTCTTCCGAGAGACCTTCTACCGCGGTGAAATAGAATTTCAATGGACAGTCGATGTAATTGTTGATCAGCGAAGCCGAGAGATATTTCTCCTTTCCTGCTCGAAAATCATCCAGCTTGTGCATTACCTCTGCTGTTTTATTTACAGTCACAGGTTGTACCTCGGGCGACGACACATCATAGGTCACCACTCTTTCGGAGATGTGAAAGTAGGGATGATAAAGATACTTCAACTGATAAAAATAACGGCTTACCTCCCCGCTTTGCACATCTTCAGTACGCGTATCGTAGAGCATGAAGATCCGTTTGGCGCGACTGATCATGCGGTAAAAATGATAGGCGTAGGTGCCATCCCGATGCTCGTGAGTCGGGAGAGAGAAGCCGTTTCTCAAAGTATAGGGAATGAATGAGTTGGCGGAATTTTTCACTGGGAAAACGCCTTCATTCATAGAAAGGATGATCAGATTTTCAAAATCGAGGCTGCGTGTTTCCAGCACGCCCATTACCTGCATACCCGACAGCGGTTCCCCACTGAACGAGACGCTGATGCTGCGCGCCAGCTTTTTCAGCAATCCGAACCAGGTCTCTACCGTCATCTCTTTGGCATCGGCGAGCCGGTCCCGGAGCCTGGTTACTGTTTTGTAATACTGCACGATGAACTCCCTCTCGAGGTCTGCGGCACGCATCCTTTCGTCCGTGAATTGTGCAGGATCTGGTTGAAAAGGAAGCATTTTCCCGTCGGTAGAGATATCCTCCTGCTGTAGGGGATGCACGCCATCGTTCATGTCCGTGTCAGATTGATCGTCCTGCTTTTCTGCGGTGATTGCCTGATAGAGATAACTGAAAATACGTTGCAGGTAGTCTCCCCCGTCCCGCCAGTGCGTCACGGGTGAAAAGATCAGTTTCAGCAAGGGGTGATCGGGAATCTCCGATTGGGGCACCACAATGCGGTTAAAGGCGAGCATGTGCGTCTTCAGTGATTCAGTTTCCTTGTTGGCCACCCTATTCACAAGCGGGTGGTTGAGCAGCGCTTTTACATGGTGGTGATAATATGCCGTCTCCCCATTGTAGCTGCGCAGGTTCTGCTGCAGCAATGCGAGATGTTCTACCAGGCTGGCTATGGAAGCATGAGAAAGGCCATATCCCATGGTCACGTTGATCTTTCCTATTTCCTGTGGAATGGAATAAAGAACAGGTAACAGCAGGTTCTCGTCGGGCAGTACGATGGCCGTATTGATGGCTTCATCGGGATGAGGAATAGCCCCCGATTCAATTAACTGGGACAGGATGTGCGTCACATGTTTGGCCTGGCCAACTCCAGAGGGGACTGCAATGACCTCAATTTCGGGCTTTTCTATCTCCTCCTCCGGTTGGCGTAGCGTGAACGCCGACGGAAAACGGAAAAGGTTCTCCACTACGCGGAACGAAGCTTTATTTTGTGGATCGCGCACCTGGGGAGAGTCATAGTCCCAGTAAAAATCGGCCATGCCACGGTTCCTGAGATACTCCAGCAATGCTGTTTCGGCAGGTGTAAGCGCATTCAGCCCCACAAAGATAAAACGCTCAGTCTTCCAGTTTCTCTCTTCTGCTGCCTTCGCCCTTTCTGCCACCTCCCGAAACATCATTCCTTCATAAGCACGCCCTTTCTCGTGCAGCTCGCTCCGGAAAGAAGTATACAGTTCGTACAGTATCTTCCAGGTCTCCTGAAACTTTTGCTTGGTTTCACTTCCCTCCACCGGCATGAAGTGAGTCCAAAAACGACGGATGGCACTGATCTGCTCTTCGGTCAGATGGGTGAGGTCGTCATCGAGCAACCTGAAGTCGTGCACGTTGCGAAACAACTGCTTTGCATCAATCAGGTACTTGTCCACTTCATCGAAATCGTTCAACAGCATGTCGCCCCAAAAAAGGAAATCGTCAAACGATTCTGTGGAACCGCTTATCTTCCCGAAGTGGTTGTAGAGCATCACCAACATCTCGATCCTGTCGGCAGGTTGATAGGAGGAGAACGATGCAAACAACTCCTGGATGGTAAATATTGCTGGAGAAAAGAGCGGCTTACCGGCAATCTCCGCCAGATATTTCTGCAGAAACAATCCTGCGCGGCGGTTGGGAAGGACAAAGGTGTAACGGTAAAGCTCATTACCGTATTGTGTATAAAACTGCTGCGCTACTTTATAGAGAAACGGGGTCATAATGGGATGATTGATCTCCTGCAAAACTACACAATTTATTCCATAAAAATAGACGATTACCTTCAATTCAGGTGTACCGAGAGTGTCATCGCCATGGTCCCCGCGGGATCGCGCCATGGTATGTCTATGCATTGAGCTTTCGTACTCTCCTGCATTGCCCCCATGTTTCAATCAAACTACATTGCAAAAAATGATGATGGGTTTTCTAAAATTTTGCAGAATATACCCGATTGTCTTTTTATTGATTATATTTACCGACATGAAAGCGCAGGTAAACAACAAGGATAATCTGATGATCGGTGCAGAAATATTTATAGAGCCGGGGCAGTCGGATTACAATGTAGAAGGTTGGTTCAATACTCTTCTTGAGAACAATATGGAGATTACGCGCATCCGCATGTTCGAAAATTACATGAAGAATGAGCATGGTGGCTGGGATTTCAGGTTGTTTGACAGGGCTTTTTCTTATGCTGAAAAGTATCATATTAAAGTCTATGCCAATCTTTTTCCTGCCACTGACTTTACGGATGTAGGTGGTTTTAAGTTTCCGGCAGACGAAGAGCATCTGAACCGGATTGCCGATTATGTAAAAAATGTGGTGATCCACTTCAAAGAATTTTCCTCGCTCTATGGCTGGGTTCCGATCAACGAACCGGGTGGAGGAAACATGAACGATCCGCTTGCACAAAAACTTTATAACACATGGCTGAAAGAGCAGAATGCAAAGATTGAAAAAGACAAGCTCACCGATTATCATCACCCCTCTTTTGATCATGAGAAGTTTTTACGCTATTACAATACCTGGTACCTGAAATGGTTGACGGATGAAATACGAAAATATGACTCAGTGAATCCTGTCCATGTGAATAACCATGCTATTTTTAATCTTGCCTCACAATATGATTTTCCTGCCTGGAGAACTTTTCTCTCAAGCTTGGGAGGTTCAGCCCATGCAAGCTGGCATTTCGGTTTTTTTACCAGGAGAAAGTATGCCCTGGCCATGTCTGCCAATAGCGAGATTCTCCGCTCCGGAGCCGGTAATATTCCCTGGTTCATGACGGAACTGCAAGGTGGAAATAATATTTATAGTGGTATCGAGCCCATGTGCCCCACCAAGGAAGAGATTGGTCAATGGCTCTGGATTACGATAGGCGCGGGCAGTAAAGGTGCAATCTACTGGTGCCTGAACCCAAGAGCATCCGGCTCCGAGGCCGGCGAATGGGCTATGGTGGATTTTCAAAATCGACCTACAGACAGGTTGATGGAAGCAGGACGAATAGGAACCGTGCTGAAGGAGCATCAGCAACTTTTTTCTGTGGCCAAACCGCTGAATAGCAAGATTCATGTTGTGCATGTCAAGGAGTCGATGTGGGTGGAGAACAGGTTGGCAAGAGACTCAAGCAAGGATGAAATCAGGCTTCCGGGAGCTGTGATGAAGTCAGCCTTGAGCTATTTTGAAGCATTTTCTTACATGGGCCTGCAGCCATCACTTGAGGAGCTGGGTGAATTTGATTTTTATCATTCTTCCTATCAGGGACATACGATGGTTCTGTCTCATCAAATTGCAATTCCTGTTAAATATCATGATAAGCTTCGCTATTTTGTAAGAAAAGGCGGACGGTTGATGATAGACGGGTTAACTGGCTATTATGATGAAAATGCAATTTGCATCATGATAAATGATTTCCCGCTGAAGGACCTGTTTGGAGGGAGTGTTTCAGAATTTAAATACATGGGTAACCTGTTTTCATTACAGATTGATGGAGAAAACCTGCCTACCCATGCGTTAAAGGGATCTATTCATCCTCAAAGCGACTCTCATAACCAAGTACAAAAAATCATTTGTTCTGATGATCATAAAATTTATGGTCTTATCAATGACTATGGAGAAGGGAATGTGGTTTGGATCCCCTCACCAATTGGTTTAGGTGCACGGATTGCGGACAATTATAAACCATTCATCGAGTTTCTGCAGCGGCATATTGACCTAAGTGATGCGATACGTTTTGAACCTTTTCTGGATAATGTGATGATGAAAACCCTAAAGAGTGGAGATGAGTATATCACAATAGTTATCAACAAGTCCGATTCAGAAAAAACAGTTAAAATTATGGCACCTTTTGCTCTTAGAAATCCAGCAATGCTATTTTCCAACGGTACAGCATTTATCAAGAATAATCTATTGGAAATCGGTTCAGAAGAAACCGCGGTTATTCATTGGAATACTCACTGAATTTGAAACTCATTGCCACCATGTCTTCCATATTTTTTTTCAAAACGTTTCGTTCTTCTTACATTTTTTTGTTAATTTGTGTTCAATTTACATCGACGAAGTGGGAGAAATAAAAGGAATTGAATTTTCAGACATAGCTTCTGCATATAATGAATACCTCGATGATTTGTATGCCTATGCTCTGCACATGCGGTTTGATGAACAAACTGTGATGGATGCCATTCATGATGTTTTTTATAAATTATGTACCCACTATACTTCGCTAAATGAGATAAACAATCTGAAATTTTTTCTCTTCAGATCCTTAAGAAACAGGCTGATAGACATAAAACGTGTGAACCGGGAAAATACCATTTCCCTGCATGCACCCGACGAGCCGCAGGAGATGCTCCCATTTCAGCTGTACGTAACCATTGAAGATGAGATCATCATGAAAGAGGACGCAGAAGAGATCTCTCAAAAAATAGAAAACGTACTCGGCCGGCTGACCAACAGACAGAGAGAAATTATTTATTTGCGTTACATCCAGGAACAGAGTTATGAAGAAATTGCCGGAATTATGCAAATTTCCATAGAATCGAGCCGTAATCTGCTCAGCAAAACACTCACCAAACTGAAAGGCGCACTCACCATCTCCCTGCTCCTTCCATACATTCATTAATTTTTTTGTTAAAAATAGCGCCATCTTCATTTTTTTTAAAAAAAAAGATGATGTTGGCTGTTCGAATTCGTCTTTATAATGAAAGGATCTTACTGTAGAGATGGAATTTTAACAAAAAAACAGATGCAGCCAACAAACAATACAAATCAATTCATCAAGTTTCTGAAAGACGACAAGTTTATAGAATGGAAACTTTGTCCGACCGATGAACTACAAACATACTGGGACGAGTTTTTGCGACAAAATCCTGAAGAAGAAGCACATTTTCGTCTGGCAGAAATTCACTTCTCCCGTATAAAGCTATCCTCCTGGCAACTATCATCTGAGAAGAAAAGAAAGGCGACTGAACGATTGATTAAATCACTTCATACACACCGGAAAAGACGTAATCTAAATCATATGGTCTATATTGCTGCGGCATTTGCGGCTTTGTTGATTATCACCATCCTCTACATGCAAAGGAATTCAACTCCTTCAATGATCCATCCTGGCACGCCGTCCGACTATATTGTGGGGAATGAACTGGAATCGCAGGATATCCTTTTTATGACCGGGAATGGCACCACGTCGTTTCAGGAGGATGTGGATATCGAAATTAAACAAGGAGAGAAAGCGGAAATCAAAGGTTCGAGTCAGGGAGAAAAAGTGATTCTCATGGCCGAACACACCATGAATAAGTTGGTAGTTCCTTATGGCAAGCGTTCCAGATTGACTTTACCCGATGGCACACAGGTATGGTTAAACTCCGGCTCCATACTCGAATTTCCTTCCTCCTTCACCGGAGACACACGCAGGGTAAGCTTATCGGGTGAAATGTATATTGAGGTGGTTCACAACACAGAAAAGGCCTTTGTGGTAGAGACTTCAGGTTTTGCAGTGCAGGTGTTTGGCACCAGTTTCAATGTGTCATCCTATCGTGGAAATCATCCTTCGGTGGTTCTGGTGGAAGGAAGTGTTGGCCTTACTTCAGCAACTACGCGGAAAGAACTTATTCTAGTGCCGAATGAACAGGCTATTTTGTCGGATGAAGGTTTTTTTGATAAAAAGACGGTGAATACCGAACTGTTTACCAGTTGGAAAGATGGATACCTCACATTTAACGATACACCTGTTTCGGAAGCTTTAAAACAGATTGAAAGGTATTACAACCTATTGTTCAACTTTGGCGAGAATGTTGCTTTAGACGGACTGACCTGTACGGGAAAAATTATCCTTTCCGACAATCTGGATAATGTGATGACTGCACTTTCACTGATTTCCTCAACCGGATATAAAAAAGAGGACAAGACAATCTATATTTATAAAAATGACGACTAAAATGAAAATGCTTATGGAAAAATAAACTGAACATGACAACAAAAAAAGTCGGACGATAGTGCAAATATCATCCGACAGGTTAATTCTAATTATCTCGTATACCAATAATTAAAACCATTACAAAGATATGAATAAATACCCTATGGACCGGGTCTTACCCGTAGATAATTTTAAACATCTATTGAAAATCATGAGATTAACAATATGTTTTCTATTTTTAGGATTCCTGATATCACAAGCTTCACCGGGCTATTCGCAGGAGACCGAATTCACGCTGAACTTCACATCGGCATCTATTCAGGATGTATTGACAAAAATTGAGAGCGAAAGCAGTTACCGATTTATTTTCGACGGTTACGCAAAAAAGGTCGTAGATAAAAAGGTGAGGGTTTCTGTCGATTCCCAGAATCTGGAAGAAATCCTTACTGATATTCTTTCTGACACACAACTTTCATATCGGATTCTGGATGATCAGGTCGTCATATACAGAGATGAGGAAAAAGTCATTTCCACAGATTCTGAAAAGATCGTCACAGAGCAGAATGTTCAGCAAAAAAGAAAAGTGTCGGGTACCATTACCGATAAGAACGGAGAAGCGATCATCGGTGCCAACATTGTGGAGGTGGGCACCACCAACGGAACGGTTACCAATATGGATGGAAATTTTTCCATTGAGGTAGAAGAAGCTGCGACATTGCGAATCAGTTACATTGGTTATCTGGAACAAACCATTCCCACAGCCGGGAGAAGCAGCATAAATGTGATTCTGGTCGAAGACACCAAAGCGCTGGATGAGCTGGTGGTGATTGGTTACGGTACTGTCAGAAGAGGAGATGTGACCACGGCCGTATCCTCCGTTTCATTGGACGATTTGAACGAACGCCCCATTGCTTCGGCAGCACAGGCTATACAGGGCAAAGCAGCCGGTGTAAATGTATACCGTCCCAGTGGAACACCCGGTGGGGAGTTGGTAGTCCGTGTACGGGGTACCACTTCATTCAACGGCAGCAATGATCCCTTGTATGTGGTAGATGGTGTCCCC
>ENA-UOOK01005906-UOOK01005906.1-fermentation-metagenome-genome-assembly--contig:-NODE-5906-length-12039-cov-3.129756_pt1 | contig 12039 bp, 19 predicted proteins | sample MGYA00245777_ERZ724023 | MGnify/ENA primary metagenome ERZ724023 (study PRJEB28704, sample SAMN03018312) | fermentation metagenome | biome: anthropogenic terrestrial biome; feature: soil; material... | reverse complement strand
ATCTAGAAAATTGATTTGACTTAATACTAAATAGATTTTCTAAATCTAAATGCTTTACAAGTGGCATAAAACTTTCATATATTTTTGAAACTAATTCGGCGGTTAAACCCACTGTATTATAGCCGTAAAGGTCATTAACTCTAATGACTTTCAAGCCTATTCTTTCAGCGATTTCTTTAAATTTTTTGTTGTGGCTCCTTCCGTTGTTGCTAACTTCTTTTATATTTTTTACTCTACATACTAAATGTATGCCTTCATGTAATAGAGTGTCTAATAGATTTTCTAAACTTTTTTCTTGCTTCGCACGCGTAGGATCTATACTGATTTGGAAATACAATTCATTATTAATTGTATATCGAGGATTTGCGCTTGCATATCCATATGCTTTTTTAATTGTTTCAAAATTAATCACGAAATTTGGTAGATTTGAATTAAAAACATTTTCATTTGCCCACTCGTAAAATGCTTGAATAAATTGTAATTCGTTTTTAAGTGTTGTTATTGGCTCGACTTCTAAGACTTGATTTTGCTCTTGCCTTTGCTGATTTTGATAATTCTTGATTATCAATTCATTTTTTATTGTTAATTGATTTTGCATACTTTACCTCCTCATATGCTTGTTTTGTTGATTTTATTATAAGGCTTTTAAGTGCCTTTTAAAAATATCTTAACTCTTAAATGTTGGTTTTTGTGGTTGTGGTTAAGGTATTTTTAAAAGGGAATTAAATTTCCCTTATTTGTTATTATTACTTTCAAAAGAATTTGCAAATAAATCATAAAATGATATTGCAACATTACCGCTTATAATGTCTGGAAATGTTTGCACCATATTGGCTACTATTTCTTCCTTGCCGTATTTTTTTACGGTTGCGTTGTCAAAATTATAAAAGTATTCATTAAATAATTTTAATAATTTGGTGTAATGTTTTTCACAAAACTTATACATATCTACTACTATTAATCCATTATCAATACATATGACATTTGTTTTTTGTGCGATTGTTCTTAGCGTTTTATCTAAGTTGTCCATTTCGTTTTCGTCCTCTACCTCATAACTAAAACACACTAACATATCAATAGTGTTGTCTGCTATGTCAATGTCTAAACCTCCCTTATTTAGTTTCGCTAAATCAAACAATGTAATTCTTTCCATAATTTACCTCCTTATATGGAATTAGTCTTTTTTTTAAAGACTTATAAAAACATACCACTATAATTTACTATTTACTATTTACTATCTATTTTATCAAATTATCTATATTGATAAAATAACAAGGTATATCATTAATTATCGTATTTCGTGTATTGTAAACACGGATATTATAATCTTCAAAATAATATTCGCAATCACTTCCTAATACCGCAAATATCATTATCATTTCATTTTTATCATTGATATTTAATATATAGTTGTTTACTCCTATTTGACAATTATTTCTAATTTCCTTTATTTTTAATACTCGCTTTTCTTGTCTAGTCATATTTGCTTACCTCCTTATGACTTTATTTCTTTATAATTTTTGTTGTAGTGGTACGCTTTTACAAGTCTTTAAATTGACTTGTAGATAATATTAGTTATTATCTGACTATATATATTATCTATCTATATATTGATATGTATATCTAACTTATACATTAGTTATATGCTTATGTACGTGGGTCTCACGCTTAACACTATTATCATATACTAGTGTTAGGCTTATAATGTAGCCTAGACGAGATTAAGTTGTCAAAGAGCCTTAACAATTAAGAGTTAATTTACTCCCTATCATTAATATCATTATACACTATTGTTATTAGTATGTCAAGCATTTTTTGGTAATTATTGGTAATTATTTTCATATACCCCATGGGGTATATTGTGGTAATAGCTGAACATATAGTTTTGATTATGATTATATATAGTATTGATTACTAGGTCATCTAGTTTAGATTACTAGATCATCTAGTATGATATATACTTCGACCATTTCGCTTATTTTTGCCTAACTAATCAACAACCACAAACCCCGTATTTGCCCCGCAATCGTTTTTTACGTTTACCCTTGTATTATATCAAAAAACTTTCAAAAGTCGATTTGCCTATTTTTTACATAAATACGTAAAACTGTATAACAATATATACATAAATACATATATACATAAAACAATAAAACCATAAAAACGTATAAAAATATATAAATATATACGTATAATAGATTATTATAAACAATAATAATCTATTGTAAACAGTAAATACATAAAAACATATATACATAAAAACATAAATACATAAATACGTACGCCCCGAATTACATTTTTTGGCACTGAAAAATTTTCATAAAGCCCCTATGCACTTCGACTTCTCGCTCCAGACAATTTTTCAAACCCCTACCCCCCAACTTTTCACCAACCCGACACCCCTCCATATTCCCCCTACTCCCCCCTATATTTCACTACTCCCAAATCTCTCCCTCCTGACCCCTAATACACCCCTTAAACCACCCCATCTCTCCCACAAACACCCCATATTTACCCATTCTTTCCCACATCTCTTAAAACCCCAATCCACGCCAATCTCACTCCACAAGCCAATACACTTGCATCTACAAAATGCAAGTATATTCACTTGAAAATACCAAATGCAAGTGTTTTCGCTTGCATTTCCTGAATGTTTATTCACATTAAACACTAAACCATAGCATCTACACCCATCTACACCCATCTACAATTTTCATACTTTCCAACTTTCCTACTGTCTTACTGTCTAGTTTATACCCATACCCACCCCCTAGATTCCATAAACCTAACCTTACTAACCTTTACCATAGCCATACCCTTATTTTTAAATCATTTAATCTACTATACCCCAAATAAAAAAAGACCTGTTTTCACAAGTCCTCTACTCATCTTCAAACCATTCGGTCCAATACAGTTCTTCGTTTTCATACATTGTATCAATGTCTATGTCCATGTAATTATTTCTTAAACAGTTTTCACTACAGTAGTATTCCAATCCACTATCGACACAGTATCCATCTTCCATTTCTTTCCCACAGTTATCACAATATCTCTTTACTTTATTGTTCTCTTCTCTCCACATATATGTTTACAATCCCCAAATCTTATCAAGTATCCAAAACAACAAATCAGCAAAAACAGAAGCAGCAAACAAAACTACCAAGGAAGCAAAGTACCCAGTTAATACCATCTCCCAGAAAGTATATCCTTCTTTTAATTCATCATAATAACACATTGTTGATACCAATACAATAATAAAAATACCGACAAGACCAACTAATAAAGTCAACAGTGATTTCCAAAAATTATTCTTAAACGAATCTATCCAATCTCTCCACATATGTTCTTATTCTAATAAATCTTTCTCTAAATTCTTTTTCATTTGTCTAACAGCCCATTCAATAATATCTATAATTCTCTTCTCTGTGAAATACCATCTTAGACTTGAAGGAATGAAGTCTTGTATTTCATTAACTACAAACTTAAATCTCTCATTCCCTTTTTCATAACCTACAATTTCCTCTTCAGCTTGCACAACTATTTCATACACAAACAATTTAAAGTACTCATGTTTTCTTACGAACAACCATATTATAAACAATACTACAGTAGTCCCTATCCACCAATACCATTCAACAGTTTTCATAAACTCTGTCACACTTAGCACACTTAAAATAACCATATTACCATTCCCCTTAATTTATTATCTCTCTTCTTTGTAATCTTTAATATTTAAAATATTTTTCTAAGCCGATTCTAATAAAAGAAGCTTCATACTCTTCCCTAGTCTTATCCATCTGTATTCTAGGCACACTCACTATAAAATCTAATTGACTGTGTTCGACTTGATTATTAATTAAGTCAAATATACTAGACAAAACACACTTAGCTATTTTTTCACTACGGTATTCTGCTATCTTTCCTTCAGTGCATGCAATAAAATGTTTGTTTTCGTCATGTTGTTGATACCATATATTTGGATTGTCCAGTGTCCATATATCTTCGTAGTCTTGTGTTAATATAATTAAACTCATATTAATCATTACTCCTATCCATACTCTCGTTAACTATCTCAATTTGTTTTTCGTCATTAGGTAGTTTACTTAAAATAAACTTATGTAGTTTTTTATCACTCTTAAATATTTTTTTCTTTAGTGCCATTAAGAAACCAATTTCAATATCGAACGTATCTCCATCTTGACATACGCCTTTTGTTATAGTTCCATCAGTCCATTTAATCCCTACTTCTTGTTTCTTCTCGTTAACATAAATAAGTGAGATTAGTTTATCAATATCTTCAAAAACTTTGCTTATTGGGTTGTGTCTCCTAAGCCAATATGGAATTGCGTATAGTGAGCTACCAGTGTTGCCATTAGTAATGGTAATATTATTATAGATTGCTGATATTACTTGTTTCTTCCATTCGTCTATATCAATATTAATAGATATGTCATAGTCATATTTATTATTGTTTTTTTTCATTTATTTATTCTCTCCCTTTTTTATTGACATAATATTGAACCAACAATATATACTATCGCTGCTAAGATTAAACTAAAGATGAAACCAACTTTTATATCATCTTTAGTTTTTTTATTTAATCTTGCTTGCTCTTCTTTAGAAGCATTATTATAATTTTCATTACGTTGTCTATTCTGCTCCATTCCAACTGCTAAAGTCCCTACTATGATAGTTGAAACAATTCCACCAACTGTACCTGCTCCTCTTGCTATCATTCTACGTCTAGCCATTAGTAATTCTTATCCCCCTTGGTCTCTCTATATTTCTCTAAAACTTTTGTTAATATTTCTTCTTTAATAATTTTCTTATCTATCTGAGCAAGAGTAATTTCACTCTCTAAATATTCTAAGAATTTATCTTTTGCATTTTTTTGTTCCATTTTTAATAAAACTCTTCTTCATCAATTGAGTTGATGACTGTAGGTGTTTCGTTTTCTGAACTGTTGTTAATTACAATAAAATCAGTGTCTTTTCCTCTATTACCCCCACTGTGTACAATTGCTAAACCATCTTCAAATCTCTTATCTCTTTCTTTTTTTAAATTGGTACTTAATGTTTCTACTTTTTCTAATCTTTCTAAGATAGTTTCTAATTCTGTTTTTATAAATACTGTTCTTGTTTCATTATTAGAAGTGTCAGTTGCAATACTAGATACAGTATTTAATATTGAGTTAATAGTAGCATCTACAACTGTAGAATACTCCTTAATTGATTGTTCTACAATTGGTTTGATTTTTGAATCAAAACTGTATTCGTCTAATCCTTCCTCTAATTTTTTCATTTGAAACTCATGTTTGTTTTCTTCTCTTTGTTCTAACAATGGTACTATAAATTTTAGTGCAACGATAGCCAATACTATTATAGTTCCCAATACTAATACTAATGTAATAATTTGATTATCCATATTTTAATCCCCCTTCGATTTTATGGTTTGTGTAGAGTTTAATTGTATTATATTTTATAGTATTAGTCAAGAGTGAATACATAAATACAAATAGAAAATATTTTCTATCAAGATTTGCGAAGCAAATCGCAGATAAAATACCCTGCGAAGCAGTCAACGTATTTATTAGACTAATATTAAATTAAATAATGTTTACAATATTTCTTCTCTCGATGATAGTATAACATAATTACCAATTTATGTCAAGTAATTGTATAGTTATTTTTAAATTAAATATCTTTGTTTATTTTTAACTATTTTTAATTATTTTTAATTTTACTTAGTTTTTCTTAATTTCAATTTGTCTGGATATTTTATCATTTTCCATGGTTTTTGTATTTTTTCTCCCAGGAACATTCCTTTGTTATTTGGCTTATGACAAATGACGAAGGAATGTTCCGACAAAGGCGAAGCGTCCCAAGCGGGAGCGAAGCAATAGTATAGTATTAGTACTTAGTATAGTCGGCAAATTCAGGTATTCATAGAGTCGGCAAATTCAGGTTTCCGTTTTCACTGTAAATTTTATCATGACACACTGTTTTTTCTATTATTAGCATTTTTACTTTCGTAGAAGCGATACTTAGTAGTGAAGTTCGTTCCACTTGAATTAGGGAATTGGTGGACAGATACGTATCCTAAATCTTTCAGTTCTTTGATAATCGTTCCTACTTTTCTTTCACTATACCCTAACCACTCTATAAAATTTTTTCTTGTGAAATACCAGTCATCTGGGAGAGTTAAAGCCAATACCAATAGTCTATGGGCACTGTCAGAAAGGTCTTTATCTTTTAATAAGTCGTTGTCAATCACGGTATAGTTTTTTTTATGCTCTTTGCGAAAGATTGATTTCTCATTCTTCATTGTCTATTCTGCCTTGAGAAAATTGTTTATTCAACTCTGGTCTTTCGTATATGTAATAAGTGGTTTCATATGAACCATCTTCTCTGTATTTGCTAATTATCATATATCCTTTCTCTTTTAGTTCTTTGGTCCCTTGTCTAACTTGATAGTTCGTCATGTTAAGTTCTTCTTCAAACATCTTTGCTCTAAAATTATAATCTATTGGCATTGACAAACAATAACATAAAATTTTGTAAGCTTCTGGACCTAACAGCGTTACCGTGTTTGAATCCATTTTAAAACAGCCATTTGGATAGTTTTTGTTCTTAAATACTTTAGTACCATTTTCGCCTTCAAATCCGTCTATTGCTTTTTTTTCTTCGTAAAACCTATATTTTGTAACATAGCCTTCGCCTTTTGTGCTTGGAATTTGACTAATAGATAAATAGCCATTCTCTTTTAGTTCTTTAAGAGCTCTAGCAACTTTTGAGTCTCCATAGTTAAAATGTTTCATAAAAAGGTTTCTAGTAAAATAATAGTTATCAGGTTTAGATAGGGCGAAATATAACAATTCTTTAGCATTTGCTGAAATTGTTATGTCATTTATAATTCCATTACTTATTTTTGTTGAGTTGCTCTCACTGTGCTCTATGCGAATTATTGAGACTTCGTGTCCTTTTAGTTTAATTTTGTTTTGTTGATTCATAGTCATGTCCTTCTTTCTTCTTTTATCTGTTAAAGTCGGCAAAATACGCCACAAGACAAGAATATCACAACTTCCAGATATTGTCAAGTAATAGTATAGTTTTTTAAATAAATATTTTAATTAAAAAATAATGAAAACGATTTCATAAAAACGTCCGTTTTTAGTTTTTTTTACGTCTTATTATAGTGTAGGGTGATTACCTGATACAATGTGAAAATAGACAGCGAAAGGAAAGGGAAACGTGAGTTGATGGGGTATGGAAAGAGAAAACAATAATTGGGCAGCACTAGAGAAAATGGTTGTGACTGAAGACGAATGCTTAATTGAAGAAAGATGTTATGAATGTACACCCAAGGGGTTTCAAAGTAGAAACATAAAACAAAGAAACAATGATTTTTATAATTCACAAAAACAAGAAAATAAAGAATTAGAAGAAGCGTTGGACGAATTGGACAATTCTTACATTAAAGGATAAGGGGTAAAGTTATGAGAGAGAGTAAGTGGGTTTCGATAGACGAATCGTTTGGAGACAGAGAAGAGTTTTTAATAACCGAGAAGACGGATGTCAAAGATTTGGTGTCGTTCGGGAATAGTGTTAATTATGGTTTGAAAATTAGAGCGGGAAATAATCTTATCTATGGTAGAGGATATTGCACGAGAGATGATGGAAGTTTTCTATTCATTGGAAATTACAGGATGTTCGTAGAGAGTTTAGAGAGCAGCCAAAAGGTTAAAGATTTTGTGTTGGAACTGTTACACAGAAAACTAATAAGAAAAAAGAATAGAGGGGAATAAATGTACAAGAGGAAAGGTTGCGGACTTTGGACGATAGAAGAAAGCGATTGTTCGAATTTTACCATGAGTATGGTATTTAATTATATAACCAAAGAAAATACAGAGGGGTTTCTTATCACCGACTTAGTTTTTAATAAGGAAGTTGATTTATTTGAACAGATTGACTTAATAGCAGAGTTCCATGGTAAAAAATACTTAGGGTATTTAGAAAAATGCGAAATTAAAGATTATAATAAAGATTGTAAAGTGATTCCACTGTGTCTGTTTACTATTTGTCAAAAGGACTATCTAAAAGACGTAGAAATAATCAAAGAGAAAGTTTATAACATTGGTGATTATGAGTAAGAGGGAAGAAAGACAAGAATGGGTGTTTGAACTCACTATACCTCTAATGGAAGAGTATGGCGAATATTATAAGAAGTTAAAACCTAAAAGCAAAATTCATCCTTTAAAAGCAAATGGTAAAATTGTAAACCTTGCTCCATATCCATTGTCCTTGAATATAACAAACAATATGGAGCATCCACAAAGAAACGCAGTGAAACAAAAATGGAGTGATTTTATTTGTTGGTGGGTAGACAAGTTAGGTTATGCAAATTTGGGACTTAACGGAATCGAAATGTTTGTTGAGTTTCACTTTGGCGATTTTAGAGACAGAGACATTGGAGACAATTACAACTTAAAATTTATTAACGACGGTTTTGTGAAGTCGGGGTTTATTGTGGACGATAATTGTAAAATAATTCAAAAAGTTCAATACGTGTATAAAGGGGTTTGTAAAGAGTTCCCAAGAACAATTATTAGATTTGTGAAACTAGATGATGACGAGATTATTAAAGACGAGAGAAAAAATAAGACAATTAAGAATAGTAAGGAGGAGTAAAATGAAGGTTATTATTTTAACAGGCAAAAGTCGAGTTGGAAAAGATACATTCGCTAGACGCATTAAAGATGTCGAAGAACAAAAAGGAAATAAAGTATTTATAATGGGCTATGCCGACGCACTGAAATATATTTGTGAGAGGAACTTTGGATTTAGAGGCACCAAAGACATTGAAGATAGAAAGATATTACAGGAAACAGGAGATTTATTTAGAGATGCTACTCCTTCGTTTTTTGTTGATATGGTTAACTTCTCTATTGACACTTGTTATAAACTAGGATACGACTATTTTATTATTACTGATGCAAGGTTTGACAATGAGATAAATGAAGTTCTATGGATTAACAGAGAAGTTATCAAATTGGATAGGACTTTTGACAATGGTCTAGGGGAAAGGGCAAAACATAAAAGTGAAAGTGGCATTAGTGAGCATTTGATAGATATGTATGTTAACCTAGACGACAATAGTTTATGGATGGAAAAGAACATGAGCTTAAGAGATTATAATAGGGTATTAGAATATTTGAATGGGTACACAGTTATAGATGGATGAGTTAGAATTTTACTTAGAAGATTTAAAAAGCAAGTTTTTAAAAATCAACCCTAGTGATTACTACTTATCTTACTCTGGTGGGAAAGATAGCCACTTCTTGTTTTGGTTCTTACGTGAATGGTTGAAAAATAATGACTATGAAATGTATCAAAAGTATTTAGATATAAAAATAGTTGGTATTAACACCTATATGGAGCACAAAGAAATTTTAGACAGGATGAAAAACAACTGTGATATTGTGTTAAGGTCAGAATTAAAACCCTTAGAAATAAAAGAAAAACATGGTTCGCCCTGCTTTAGTAAATGGCAAGATGATATGATTGATAGGTACCAAAGAGGTTGTCGCAGACCATATTTAGTTGAAATAATAAATGGAGTTAAAAACGACACAGGAGAAAAAATCCAAGGTAGATTTAAGTTAAATAGCACCGCAAAAAAAGGTGTAATAGACGGAACGCTACATAAAATCAGTCCTAAATGTTGTGAGTTCCTAAAAAAGAAACCAGCTGCTAAATACGAAAAAGAAAGTAATAGAAAAGCGATATTGGGTGTTAGGGGCGGAGAGAGTGGTTTGAGAAAATCTCAATATACAACTTGTTTTCAAAAAAATGGTCGTTTCACACCTTTGTGGGATTTGACAGATGAAACAATAGATGGGATTTATGGTAAATTTAAAATAGAAACTCCAGAAGTATATAAACAAATAAAAAGGACTGGTTGTATGGGTTGCCCTTATGGAAGTTATAAAGGTAACACTGAAAAAGAGTTGCGTTTACTAAATAAGAATCAAAGGAATTTCGTTTGTTCTTATTTTAAAGAAAGCTATGATGTTTTGGGCATTGACTATAAAAAAATCTTGAACGAAGACGAATAAATCAAAAGATTAAACGAGTAATTACAGATGAGGGGGTTGATTGCTAATTAAATCAATAGAATTATATTCATTATTAAAACTGAATTTAATGGAAATAGTTAAGAGTGACTATGATTTCAAGCTAGATAAAGAACAATTGGAATATTATATTATTAGCCAACAAGATAATGACCTCTTTTCACAAATAAGACATATTACTGGGGACGTATCAAAATTTAACAAGTATGCAGTTTTCGTTGATTGTAAAAACGGCAAAAACAAAAAAGATATAATGGGGAAAATTATACGTGATGGGTTTAAACTCAACGATATTGAGTACACCATATCAGAGAAATCAAGTTCTATGAGTAGACAGGGCGTATTATTATTTGTTAAGAAATCTATTAGTGAACAATTAGATGAAATTGTTACGATGGGGATTGACACTACTAAAGAGACTGTATTAGCGAAATATCTTGCGTATCGTGGATTGGTGTTATCTAGTTCATGGGACATACCTGATTATAAGCCTTATTGCATCGTTGTTGACGACTATTATAAAATAATACCAAATCAGAAAATTATAGGCGTCGTGGACAATGAGAAAAGCTATATAAACAAAGAAGGCAAAGAAGTAAAATACAAAGAAAAAGGCACACTAGAAGAAACCAAAGATATTGAAATTAATTGCTTTGATGGGAGTGGGATTTGCCACCCTAGAGTTGTAGACAAGATTAAAGAAACGCTTGAAGCGGAGCATAGACCAAATGTATTTATTTTTAGAATGCCATTTGTGAAGGGGTTATTAGCTGAAGTTGATTTTGTTAAGTTTTACGAAGAACGAGGGGTTTATGAAATAACAGACCTTTGGGGTAAAAAACATAGTATATATGACATTGATATTATTATGACAAAGTCACAATATAAGGCTTATGGGTATTTCAATAAAACAGGCACATATCAAGATTATGAATATTATTGGGAAATGTTCAATAAATATAACCATAGTTTTAGGGTTGCTAAAATAAACTACTCTTTTGAAAATGAGCCGTCTATGACTAAAATTAATTATCAAGTATTGCAAACTCTTAATTTAGATGAGAAAAGTTTTCTAAGCTTAGCAAATTACTCTAAAGAGTGGATTGAAAAAATTATTTGCGGAGACGACGTTATTGCAACAATGTGTTTTCTAGGGTTGAAAAACAATAAATTTAAAGCTTCTAATGCTTATATGAAAGCGATACTTAAAAACCCTGCAGTTGTAAAGGATATGGTAGTTAGAAAATACCTAAACAAGTCACTTCAAAAGAACATTGATGATTTTAAAACAGGTAGACTATACGTCGAAGGGAGTTTTCAATTCTTATTTGGCGACATAATCGCAATGATGGAACATATCGGGGGACTAGAAGTCAAAGGTGTTTTAGAAGCGGATGAGTTCTTCAGCCAAGATGCAAATGGAATAAAATTAGGTGAACACACCTTGTTAAGAAACCCACATATCACAGGGTCTGAAAATAGGAGACTAGTTGGTGTTACAGACACCCTCTTAGAAGAGTATGCGAAAGGTTTATCAAATGTTATTATGGTAAACCATAAGAGTCTTATTTTGAATTCTTTAAATGGAAGCGACCTAGATGGCGATATAGTGTTGGTTGTTAAAAATAAAACGATTTCGGATTCTTGTGATATGGAACAGGCGATAGTTTTAGATACAAACGACAAAGCGACAGCGTTAAAACAAATACCGACAAAAGAAAACTTAACACAGACTATAATAAAATCAATGCACAGTATCATAGGTGAATTATCTAACCTAGCTACACGGGTATGGAATAGAGTTCCTAGAAGCGAAGAAGAGAAAATAAGACAAAAAAATTACGTTGATTTGCTATCTGTTACTGTTGGAAAGAGTATAGACGCAGCTAAAACTGGAGTTACGTGGC
>ENA-UOOK01005905-UOOK01005905.1-fermentation-metagenome-genome-assembly--contig:-NODE-5905-length-12039-cov-6.998581_pt1 | contig 12039 bp, 10 predicted proteins | sample MGYA00245777_ERZ724023 | MGnify/ENA primary metagenome ERZ724023 (study PRJEB28704, sample SAMN03018312) | fermentation metagenome | biome: anthropogenic terrestrial biome; feature: soil; material... | reverse complement strand
TCCTTAATTTTATATCCGCCATGGTCTGCTCCTATAGCAATCATTTTCTCAAACCTCCTTTTCTGCGAACCAAAGCTCGTTCCGCCTGTGGCGGCCGAAGATAAACCGGCATAAGGGCAGCCGGGGAAACCGATTTCCCTGCTTCATAATCCTGTGCGGCAACCTGCGCTACACCACTTGCCCGCTGATAAAGCAGCGGTTCCGGCGGAAACTTTGCTCCAAGTCCTTGAAATCTCTGCCTATTATAGCACAGTTTTGCCCCATCTCCAACTAAAAATAGAGGCTTTTCATATTTTTCACATTCTGCTGCCAGATCATCGATGGAAATTGCACGGTCAGGCGTTAGCCTGGAAAGCGTGCCGCCAGTTGCTTTAAATATTGCATTATAAACTTGCCCACACCGTGCATCCATTACTGCACAGACAGTGCCTTCCAAGTGCACAAGGTTGCACGCAATGACCTCCAGGGTAGAGACACCGATGCAAGGCTTGTTTTCAGGAAATGCAAGGCCTTTGATGCTGGCAATTCCAATGCGGATGCCCGTAAAAGAGCCGGGGCCTGCGGAAACGGCGAAAAGGTCAACTGCACTAACTGGTACTTTTGCACACAGCAACAGGTTCTGTACCATTGGCATCAGTGTCTGGCTGTGTGTTAATCCTACGTTGCAGTAAAATTCACCGAGAAGGTGTTTTTCTCTGGTTAATGCCACTGAAGCAGCAACGGCAGAAGAGTCAATCGAAAGGATGGTCACACTTTCACTCCCTCTATTGTAATTTCCCGTTTGTTTTCCGTAGTTCCCAAAGAAATACGGATTTGAATGGAAGTTTCAGGCAGGGCATTTTCAATATTTTCACTCCATTCAACAATCAGGATGCCTCCGGTGTCCAGATAATCGAAAAAACCTGTGGAGTATAAATCATCCCAATTTTGAACCCGGTACATGTCAAAGTGGTAGACTGGAACCCGGCCTTCATATTCATGTACCAAGGCAAATGTGGGACTGGATACCCCGTCTGGAACCCCGAGCCCGCGTGCCAACCCGCGTGTAAGAGTTGTTTTTCCCATTCCCATTCCGCCGAAGAGTGCTACGACATTTCCCGGATTCAGTTTTGCTGCTATCTTTTCTCCGAGAGCCTCCGTTTCGGCAGGAGAGGCCGAGACAAATTTCTGCATTGCTTTTCCCACCTATTAGAACAGACCGGTAATTTCGCCGGCATCATTTACATTTATATTTTCTGCAGCAGGATGTTTTGGAAGCCCAGGCATGGTAAGAATATCTCCGGCATAAGCGACAACAAATCCGGCCCCACCGCTCAGCTTGAGGTCGCGAATTGTAACACGGAAACCAGATGGCCGGCCAAGGAGGTGAGGATTGTCGGAAAGAGAATACTGCGTTTTTGCAATACAGACTGGCAGATTATCTCCTCCCACTGCCACAATCCTTTTCAGTGACTTTTTTGCTTTTCCAGTATAGTCTACGCCGTCCGCTCCATAAATTTCCCGGCAGACGGTCTCAATTTTTTCCATAATAGGTGCATTGTCTGGATAGAGAAGACGGAAATTGGAAGGCTGCTCTGCAAGCCGGCAAACTTTTTCGGCCAGGTCAATTCCACCTGCACCGCCCTTTGCAAAGACGTCACAGACAGAAAAGTCTGCGCCATTGGATTTGCAGAACTGCTCGATATAACTGAGTTCCTGCTCGGTATCACTTCCAAAACGGTTAATGGCGACAATGACCGGAATCCCAAATTTACGCAGGTTGGAAATATGGGCGCCGAGATTGGAAATACCGGATTTAAGTGCAGACATGTTTTCCGCTGAGGTTTCTGCTTTTGGGACACCTCCGTTGTATTTCAATGCGCGCGCGGTTGCCACGAGTACGGCTACATTTGGATGCATCCCCGTGAGGCGGCATTTAATATCCATAAATTTTTCGGCACCAAGGTCGGAGCCAAAGCCTGCTTCTGTAATGCAGTAATCCCCAAGTTTTCGCGCAAACCGCGTAGCACGGATGGAGTTGCACCCGTGTGCAATGTTGGCAAACGGCCCGCCATGGATAATTGCCGGGGTGCCTTCAACTGTCTGAACGAGGTTTGGCTTAATAGCATCTTTCAGAATGGCTGCCATTGCACCTTCTGCTTTTAGCTCGCGTGCATATACAGGCTTTCCGGAAAAAGTATAAGCGACAAGAATATTGCCAAGACGCTTTTTCAGGTCGGACAGATTTTCAGCCAGGCAAAATATCGCCATTATTTCGGAAGCGGCCGTAATGCAGAAAGAATCCTCACGGGGGACACCGTCCGCCTTTCCACCCAGACCGCCGACAATATTGCGGAGCTGTCTGTCATTCATATCCATGCAGCGGGTTAGCAGGACCTGCCGTGGATCAATCCCCAGCTCGTTACCTTGCTGCATATGGTTATCGATTATAGCGGAGAGCAGGTTGTGAGCTGTGGTAACAGCATGTATGTCTCCGGTAAAGTGGAGGTTTATATCCTCCATAGGTATCACCTGGGAATAACCGCCGCCTGCCGCTCCGCCTTTTATTCCGAAAACAGGGCCAAGCGATGGCTCACGAAGTGCAAGAATTACTTTTTTGCCAATTCTTGCCATTGCTTCAGCAAGACCGATTGAGACTGTTGTCTTCCCTTCTCCTGAAGGTGTTGGATTGACGGCGGTTACGAGGATTAGCTTACCGTCTTTTCTGCCAGAGATCCTTTGGAAGAGGGAATCGTTCAGCTTTGCCATATACCTGCCATATGGTTCATATTCTTCTTCATGAATACCGAGTTCTGTAGCTACCTGTGAGATCGCTTTTTTCTTTGTCTGCTGGGCAATTTCAATGTCAGAGAGCATTTTTTATCCTCCTTGCTTTTTTGGCCGCTAACCAAAATTATAACATACTTTGGACGATTATCAACTGGCTCCCGGAAAGGAAAGGCCGAAAAAAGCTGGCATTGCCGGTTATCGGTAATGCCAGTTGGAAAAAATGAATTTCTGCATTTTTCAGTGGCCCTGCTTAGGTTTGACTAGCGTGGTAACCCGAATAGAATTCAGCACGGAGAGGATGGCTACGCCTACGTCGCCAAATACTGCTTCCCACATCGTCGCTGCACCGAAGCCGGCCAGAATGAGAATCAGCAACTTAACCCCTAATGCAAAAATAATGTTTTCACGGACAATGGCATGTGTCTTTCCGGCAATGCGCATTGCTGTTAGGAGCTTGGAAGGTTCATCGGTCATCAAAACAACATCTGCCGCCTCAATCGCCGCATCCGAGCCCAGACCTCCCATAGCAATGCCGATATCTGCGCAGGCAAGCACCGGTGCGTCATTGACGCCGTCTCCAACAAAAACAATTTTCTTTTCTGCCGGGACTTCGCTTTTTAGCTTTTCCATTTCAAGCACTTTTTGCTGAGGGAGCAATTCGGTGTAACAAGCATCCATCCCCAGTTCATCTGCTGTCTTTTCACCGGCTGCCTTGCTGTCACCGGTCAGCATCACGGTATGGATTTTCCGGTTTTCCAATCTGCGGATGGCTTCTTTACTGTCGGGTTTCAGTTCATCCGAGATAATGAAAAATCCTGCAAAATTTTCATTGACTGCCAAATATACTACAGTCCCAATCTCTGCCGGAACCGGGTGGCTGATTTCCGCGTCATCCAGCAGCTTGGTGTTGCCTGCAAGAATATTTTTTCCATATACTTTGGCCTGAATGCCTTTTCCACTGATTTCTTCGTAGTCTGAAACATCTGAGGGAATGGGTTCCTTTCCATATGCCTCGCGGATGGAAAGTGCGATTGGATGGTTGGAGTAAAGCTCTGCATGGGCAGCCAGTGCAAGAAGTTCGTCGTTGGTTATGCCCGCGGCAGGAGAAATTTTTGTAACGCGAAAACAACCCTTTGTCAGTGTTCCTGTTTTGTCAAAAACGGCGGTGCCAATATTATTCAGGGCTTCCAGATAATTACCGCCTTTTACCAAAATGCCATGTCTTGACGCTGTGCCGATTCCACCAAAGAAACTAAGCGGGATAGACAGAACCAATGCACAGGGGCAGGAAACGACGAGAAAAGTCAGTGCACGGCTCAGCCAATCAGAGAATGAGGCCCCTGGAATCAGCAGTGGAGGAAAAACAGCCAGCGCTACCGCAGAAAAAACGACAACAGGCGTGTAAATTTTGGCAAACTTTGTAATGAAGTTTTCAGCCGGAGCTTTTCGGCTGCTTGCATTTTGCACAAGGTCGAGAATCTTGGTGACGGTTGATTCACCAAAAGTCTTAGTAACCCGGACGGTCAAAACGCCACTCTGATTCACAGAACCGGAAAAAATCTCACTCCCTTGGGAGACCGTGCGAGGGCGGGATTCTCCGGTCAGGGCGGAGGTATCCAAAAAAGACTTGCCTTCTGTTACAATGCCGTCAAGCGGAACCTTTTCCCCGGGACGAATTAAAATATAGTCCCCTACAGCAATTTCCTGCGGCGAAACCTTTTGTATTTCATTCCCATTTTTCAGGTTTGCATAATCGGGACGAATATTCATCAGAGCGGCAATCGATTTTCGGGAACGGCCGACCGCCAGGTCTTCAAAGTATTCTCCGATACGGTAGAAGAGCATAACGGCGACACCCTCAGCGTAGTCGCCGGCGAAAAATGCGCCGATTGTTGCGACACTCATTAAAAATTTTTCATCGAACACATAGCCCTTTGCAATATTTTTTCCTGCATTAAGAAGGACTTCTCCGCCGATTAAAATGTAGCTTATTAAGTATGCAGCCAGCTTTTCAGCCTGGGAAAGTGGCAAAAAGAACAGGAGTACAAAGAGAATCGCACCAAGTATAAAAAATACCGTGCGGAAAGGAATCCCTTTTCTTTTATTGTCTTGCACTTGTGGCTCTGCTTTATGGATTGTGTTAGGTGTCTGTTTTGTAATCTGCGTTTTTTCCGGACAGCAGGTTTCACAATCAGCCTCACAATCGCACAGCTTTTCTGCTTTATATGCTTGATAGGGGCCTCCTTGACTTCTATTTTGTTCTTCTGCGCTTTTCATTTGGGCCACCTGCTTTCAATAGATTTGAATGAATGAACCATTGAGCAATCAATCAACTGTTTCCGCGCAAAAAATGCCGGAATTTTATTCCGACACATGGGCCAACCCTTGATTAAAAATATTTTTCACATGGTCATCATCAAGCGAATAATAAACCACTTTACCATCGCGGCGGTTTTTAATCAATTTTGCCTGTTTTAGAACACGGAGCTGATGCGAGATTGCCGATTTTGTCATACCAAGCAGAGCGGCAATGTCACAGACGCACATTTCAGACTCAAACAGAGCACAGATAATTTTTACACGGGTAGAGTCGCCGAAGACTTTAAAAAGGTCTGCAAGATCAAGCAGTTTTTCTTCGTCAGGCATATTCTGCCGGACATGGTCCACAACTTCTTCATGAATTACAGTACAGTCACATTTGTCAATATCAGGAATGGAAGGAAACATTTTATCACCACCGTGAGTCATCATTAGAATGGTTGATTAACTGTTCAACTATAATAGTACTCTGTCCCTCCTGAAATGTCAACTCCTTTAGGTCTTGTTAAAAAAATCAAATGTAAGTAAAAATTGATTGACAACTGTCCTGTGGGACTTTATAATAGCAGCTATATAGTTGTTTACAAATATAAAGCGCTAAAGTATTCAATGAATTTTTTCGGCCTTCAGCAAGTGTGAGATTAATTTTATTCAGGAGGTAAAAGAATGAAACAGAGGAAAATAGGCATTATTGGCTTGGGACATGTTGGTGCTCATGTAGCATACAGCGTTGCAATACAAGGGATTGCTGATGAAATTGTCTTGGTTGACAAAAATGAGAAAAAGGTAACCAGCGAATGCCAGGATCTGATGGACAGCGTTGCTTATCTTCCTCATAGAGTAAAGACTTCCGTTGGCAGCTTTAGTGACTTAGGCGACTGTGATGTTGTAGTGAACAGCACAGGGAGTATTGGCCTTCTGCGCGGCAATAATAATCGCTTGGCAGAAATGGATTTTACTATTGCAGCAGTAAACGGGTATGTAGATAAAATTAAGGCTTCCGGTTTTCACGGCGTTTTGATTAACATCTCAAATCCCTGTGATATTGTTACAAGGCAACTGGCTTTGGGGCTGGGCCTCCCGCGTGGACGGGTATTTGGAACAGGAACAGGTCTTGATACTGCTCGCCTGATTTCCTCTCTGGCACAGCAGACTGGCATAGACCATAAATCAATTGCAGCATATATGCTGGGTGAACATGGGGATGAACAGTTTGCCGCTTGGTCATGTGTCTCTTTCCGCGGAAAGTCTCTGGATGAATGGGCTAAGACAGACAAACGTTTTCAGTTTGACCGCGACGAGATGCAGAAAACTGCGATTGCAGCGGGTTGGCGCACTTTTAGCGGGAAATTCTGTACCGAATATGCTATTGCGAGCACTGCCGCCCGGATGGTGCAAATCGTCCTGCATGACGAAAAGCAAATTCTTCCTGCCAGCTGTGAACTTTGCGGTGAATATGGTGAATCTGGCTTGTTCGCCGGTGTCCCCGCTGTAATCGAGGCGAACGGTGCTGAAGAAATCGTTGAATTGCCTTTGACTGAGGAGGAAAAATCCAAATTTCATCACTGCTGCACACGGATTAAAGCCAATATGGAACACCTGAAAGATATTCCGTAAAAAATTAAGTAGATGTCTACGGCCGTTATCTGTTTAAATACTTTCCTGAAATATAAACAGACTGTTAAGGACCCGTCCAACGCTTTCAGCGAAGGAAGAGTCCTTTTGGTATTTTGAGTGTGCCTGAAATTTTCCGTAAGCTTCACATAATCCTGCCATCCATGACACATTACTGTTTTATACAGCTATTTAAAGCTTGATATAAGTGACATACAGCATGTTTTAATCGAAAAATATAAAGCCGTATAATTACTGACTTCTCAGTAATTATACGGCTTTCAGATTGTCGAAGAACCCATCCAACGCGTTAAGCGAAGGATGGGTTCTTTTGGCAATATGCAGTATAGGAAAATAAGCAATGTAAAATGAATACAAACCCGGACGGATGACCATCTCTCCATTTCCACATTGCCAGCTTTTTGAGATTCATGGCAGCAAACTTAAGCTTAACCCAATTCGTCACTTGAGTTAAGCCCTTGTAGAGCGTGTAGCGCATCCCGTATTTCACTTTTGCATCGGCGAAGACACGCTCAATGGTTTCTTTTCGCTTTTGGTAAAGCTCTTTGTATTTCGGTGTGTGCCGGGTATCTTCCGCAAGTTCCACATAATCCTGCCACACATGCCGCGTTACTGTTTTCGTACAGCTTTTACTCTCGGTGCAGCGAGAACGGAACGGACATTTTTCGCAAATGTAACTCCGACTTTTGTATTCCCGGTATCCCTCACGGTTGGTTGTTGTATAGTGCAGAACCTGATATTCAGGGCAAATCACACAGTCGTAATATTCGTCGTATACATACTTCCACCATTCCAGATTCCCCGCTTTGGTCATTGGCCGTTTGTACGCTGTGGACAGTACCCGCCCGTCGTCAGAGACTCGTTTGCAGATATGCGGCGTTTTGTAGGCGGCGTCCGCCACCACTGTTTCAATTTCAGGAAACCGCTCCGTCACTTTGTCATAGACCGCATCAAATGCCACACTGTCATGTACGTTTCCAGGAGTCACCTCAACGCCAAGAACAAAATTGTGTTTGTCGCAGGCCGTATGTGCTTCGTAGGCAAAGCACTTCTTGTGTTCACCCTTTTGAAATAACCCGCTTTCCGGGTCTGTTTTGGAAACCGTGATTTCTTTTTCCTTCGGCGGTTTCGGAGTACTGTCGAACGGTTTCTTTCCATGACCTTCCCGGTCGGCGTTAACCTCTTCCATTAATTCCGAGGCATAGCGCTTTGCCGCCTGAGGGACAGCCTTTTTGATCTTCTTGTTGATGTTAGCGTTTGCTTTGATATGCGTCCCATCCACAAATACTGCTTCCGGCTCCAAATACCCGGCGCTGTTTGCTTCCTGCAAAATCCATGAAAACACCTGCTCTACGGTCTCCTCTGTGAACCGATGCTTAAAATTGTAACTCACAGTAGAGAAATGCGGCAGCTCCTCGTTCAGCGTATATCCCAGAAACCACCGGTACGCGATATTCATATTGATTTCCTGCATCGTCCGGCGTAAAGAGGGAATTCCGTACAGATGCTGGATCAGAACAATCTTGAACAGGACGACCGGGTCCACGCTGGGACGACCATTGTCCTCGCAATACAAATCTTTTACAAAGTCATAAATGTGGCCAAAGTCTACCGCGCTGTCAACCTTTCGCAGCAAATGATCCTGCGGTACCAACACGTCTGTGTTCACAAATTCTACTGCATCTCTGCGCAGCTTTTCCCGTTCCAACATCTTTCATCACCTGTTTCTATTTTACCATTTTACAACCAAAAAGCCCAGCTTTCGCTGGACTTTTTCGACAGGCTGAGGGGCTACAGAATGAATTCTGTAGCCCCTTGCAATTATAATGAAATGTGATATAATAAAATATATTTGAACAAATTAAAACTTAAAATAATCCAATATAACTATATCACAATATTTTGTCGCTGTCAAGAGCTTTTCAAAAAATTTTGGAGATGTTTTCAATGCCGTTTTTTAAACAGTTTAATGAAGTAAATGTCTTACTGCGAAAAAACCGAGTTCAGAAACTGCTTGATTTAAACAGCGGACTGAAGGACCATGACCTTATCCTTACTCCCAAGAATGTCGAAGAAATTCTTGTATCCAGAGACCGGGCCTTAAAAAATCAAGGCAGAGTGGAACTGGATACAAAAGTCATACGGGAAATTATAAAAAGACTGTCGGAATCTTCTTATATCACTCAGAATAATTTTTTAAGCTGCATTAACGATGTCTATGAAACTTTTCACTTTATCAAGAACGAGACTTCCGATTTCATCAGCGACGAGGATATCCTTGCTGCCGTGATGGTTTATTTTGAAAAAGTCTGCCACGGGTCAGTGGAATTATTGATGGGGAAAGGCGTGGAAAAAATCGTCGAGAATTTTAAAAATCAAAAAGGATTGGCTGAGATTGAAAAATCAGAAGAGGAGGAAGAATATTGGAATTTCGACAAATAGATGAAATGGCATTAATCAAAGCGGAAGACTCAAGTGACCGCCGGAAGTTTTTGTCCCTTTTGAATGCAAATTATCAGTCGGGATTGCTTCAAGAGCAGGAATTTCTGGAATATCAGACCGAGATCGCCTCCATACTTACTGACCTGATCCGTCTCTATACATCCGGCGACAGCAGTTCTGTAAAAGAGGAAACGGCAGCACAGATTCTTGGTTCCATTTATTACGCGCTGGATGCTTATACGGCCCGTATGGATGATTCCAGCGAATTGCTTCATGTACTGAGGGAGAACGGCGCTCACCAAATTTATAACGAAGGGGTCAAAATGATTCGCACCTGTCTTGATGAAACAAAAAAGAAGTTCAAGAGGATTGCTGAAAACAAACTAAACATACCTCTGATGCCGTATAATGATATGCTCGACAGTGCCATCCCGGAGTATCTCAGCACATATGATGTTGAGTTTAATGCCCAGGATACAAGCTGCAGCATGGATTACCCCCTTATTTTCGATAACATGTCAATCAGGGGGATTTTTTATATCCGGCAGTATCTCGAGATACTTCAGATCGAAACAGAGTTTTGCAGGCTTCTGAATCAAAGTGAAGTTTTGAGAACGCTTTATCGCTATGGGGTGAAATTTGATATGGATATTATCAATGTGCCGGTCAACTTATTTGAGATCCTTTTTGACCAATTGGTATTCACCGTGCTTTCAGGCAATGAAAAAATGGATCTCGCGATTACTCCGCTCCAGTGCCAACAGATGGCGGATAATCTGTCCCGCATGGACCGCCCGAAAGTCGAGGAGCGCATCCATGCCTCGGTCAACAAAATCGTCACGGCGTTTCGGATAGAAAACCCGGGCCTTCTGACATATCTGCATCGATACCGGCAGCAATTTGCGGGGCGTGTCGTCAGCGCGAACGGACATGGGAATATCATGAATATCGTACTTGTGGAAGGTGAAAATGTCCATGCGAATAAAAATATATTCACGGATGGAGACCGGATGAACAATTTGAGATTTTCCCGTATTACCGAACTTGTGGCGGAATGTGACCGCACAGAAAAAAAAATCAAGCTGATATCAGACAACGTTCACTCTGCTAAAGATTTTATCGATCTTCTGGAGGCGGATTGTTTATATGGGGACGAGTTCAGAGCGCTATATGATTCTCTCGGTGATACAGAGCTGGCTGTCTTGGGAAGAGTGATTTTCAGTGATGAGTTGCATCAGAACCGGCTGCATTTTACGCCTTCCCTTTTCGACCGGTATGAAAGAAGTTCGGAAACAGACTGGAAAAAGTGCTTTGTGAATTTCCTGCTTTCTATAAAGGAAACGAGACGAAGTCACATCGAACAGTCGATTAATAATTTGGTCATCCAAGATGATATTTTATACTAAGAATCATTGTTTGGATGTCAGGGCTTCCCGTGATTGGACAATTTGGTTAAATTGGAAATAGATTTTCATTTAGTACGTTCAAAAGCCTTAAAAGCTGCCGGCATCACAAGCCAGCCACGAGTTTTATTCTCGCGGCTGGCTTGCGTTTCCATATCAATTTTCAATCGGCTTTGTATGCCTGTGAAAACTGGCTGTTGTAAAGATTTGCGTAATAGCCCTTTTTTTCCAGCAGCTCCTCATGGTTGCCGCTTTCCACGATATGCCCCCGATCCATTACAATGATCAGGTCCGCATTGCGGATGGTGGACAGCCGGTGCGCGATCACGAAGCTGGTCCGTCCCGCTGTAAGGCGGGTAAAAGCCCGCTGGATCTTCATTTCGGTATAGGTATCGATGTTGCTGGTGGCTTCGTCCAGGATCAGCATGGGCGGGTTCGCCAGCATCACGCGGGCGATGGTGAGAAGCTGCTTCTGGCCTTCGGAAATGCTTCCGCCGTCCGCCGTGATCCGGGTGTCGTAGCCGTCTTCCAGCCTTCGGATGAACCCGTCGGCGCCCGCCTCCTTCGCCGCCGTGACGATTTCTTCCATCGCGGCGTCCGGCTTCGCATAGGCGATATTGTCCCGTATGCTGCCGTCGAAAAGCCAGGTGTCCTGAAGGACCATGCCGAATTGGGCGCGCAGGTTGTCCCGGGCCAGCCTGCGGATGTCGATGCCGTCGATCCGGATGCTGCCGCCGTTTCCGTCGTAGAACCGCATCAGCAGGTTGACGAGCGTCGTTTTCCCCGCCCCCGTTTTTCCCACGATGGCGATGCTGCTGCCCGGCTTTATGTCGAGGGTGAAATGCTCGATCAGCTTCCGGTCCGTGCGGTAAGAAAACGAAACGTCGTCGAACTCCACCCTGCCCGTGCAGTTTTCGAGGCTTACGGCATCCTTCGGGTCGGGCGTTTCCGGCTCCAGATCGAGGATGTGAAACACGCGCTGCGCGGAGGCGACCGCGGCCTGCATCTGCGTCAGCACGTTGGTGATGTCGTTGAAGGGCTTTGAAAAAATGACGGCGTAAATCAGGAAGCTCGAAATATCGCCCGCCGTGAGCAGTCCGCGGATGGCGGCCACGCTGCCGCAGACGCCGATCACCGCGTAGGCGACGTTGTTGACCACGCGCGTGGAAGGATTGGAGAGCGACGAAATAAACTGCGATTTCACGCCGGTTTCATACAGCCTCGCGTTGATCTTTTGGAATTCTTCCTTTGCCCTGGATTCATAGCAGAACGATTTTACGATCTTCTGCCCCTCGATCATCTCTTCCGAATACCCGTTCAGCCGGCCCAGGTAGGCGGCCTGCTCGCGGAAAAGCTGCTGCGATCTCGTTGTGATGAACCTTGCGGTAAAATAGGATGCCGGCGCGGAAAGAACGACGATCAGCGCCATGACAGGGTTGAGAAAGAGCATGAACGCGACGGCGTGATATCT